>Ga0102589_1001807_pt1 | contig 26975 bp, 29 predicted proteins | sample AraplaMF_Col_mLB_FD_76858 | JGI IMG/M metagenome (GOLD analysis project Ga0102589, IMG submission 76858) | Arabidopsis root microbial communities from the University of North Carolina, USA - plate scrape MF_Col_mLB | ecosystem: Host-associated > Plants > Roots > Endosphere | place: USA... | reverse complement strand
TTAGTATGATTTTCATTCATCATTAAATTCACTTGAAATTGTTTTACCCTGTTGATTAACACACGATTGGCATAAATATAATTTGTCCCTACAATTCCCTGTGGTAGTTGTACTTTCGTAATACTACCTACTACATATATTTGTGAGCCTGTTTTTGGTATAGGTTCTGCAGTTTGTTTTCCATATAACATTTCTGATAGTTGCTTATTCTCTAAAGCAGCATTACCATTTTCAACTGTTACTATTGCAGGAACTATTGTTTCACCTTTTTGTACGCCATCAATAGTAATTCGATTGCCCTGCTCTAAAAGAAATGCCGTTCGATGTATATCTTCTATATCGATAAAACTATACAATGGGATATGAATGATACGATTAGAAAAATTCTTGTTTTTAGAAGGATCTAATTGTATTTCTAACGAAAAATCATTTGCAGTTTTAATATTTCCTACACTATCTAACGTTGTAATCCATGATGTATTTTCTTGGTAAAAATTTTGTTCCAACTCTTGAATTGTTTTTGAATCATTCTCGGCCTTTACATATGCTTTTTCAAAAGACTCAATACTTGTTTTGATTTCATTGACCTTTCTGTTAGCATAATATTGCTTAAAAAAAAGGGTTTGTCCAATAAAAATAGTAACTAAAATAAGTGTACATAATGCTGTTGTTAGCAAAAATAATTTGAATACAATTCCTTTTTTCATACATTCCCCTCAAATTTATAACCAGCCCTGACAACAGTTACAATACAAGTTGCTTTATGCCCTAATTTATGACGCAGATTACGGATATGACTGTTGACTGTACGATCATCCCCAGCAAATTCATAACCCCAAATTTTAATTATTAATTGTTCTCTCGTAATAATAATCCCTTGATTCTGCATTAAATACGTTAATATTTCAAATTCGGTATGTGTTAGAGTTATAGTTTCTCCATCTACAATTACTGTACGTGAGGGAAAATGTACATAGATGCCACCACTGGATAATGTATCTTCATTTGTTTCATTTGCTGAAGAATATCGACTTTCAATTAATCGTTTCGCTCTTGCTAATAAAATTGGCGGACTATAAGGCTTTGTAACATAATCATCTGCCCCTAGCTCAAAACCAAGTAATGTATCATCTTCATCCACACGAGCTGTCAACATAATGATGGGTACATTAGATGTTTTACGAATCCTTCTACAAACAGACCATCCATCTAACTCTGGCAGCATAATATCTAAAATAATTAAATGAACTTCGTGTTCTTCAAATATCGTTAAAGCTTCTTTTCCATCAGTTGCTTCTAACACATCGTAACCTTCATTTAATAAATAATCTTTAACGATTTCACGTAAAATATCCTCGTCCTCTACAATTAAAATGGTTTTTGGCATTATTTTCTCCAATCTTTCTCTTATAATTACATTATTTTTTATTTCTATACTTTTCAATTCATAAATTTCTCTAAGCTTTTCTTTTAAATTCATTGTATCAAAATGAGATATAGATAAAATGAATTTAATTTTTACAGAAAATACTTTCTGCATATTATTTTTTATCATTCTTTTGAAATTCGCAATAAGAACAAAACAACTGTTATCCTTAAACAATTAGAGGTCTATCGTTATGTCCAAAATGTCCATATAAAAATCACTTTTTGTAGTCTCTTGCCTGTAGCGTTAATTTCATTGAAAAAGGACTTGAGAATTACTTTTAATAGTTATGAAGAGTACTTCACGCTTCCATCAGACCTCCCTGGGTAAGCGCATGCACTTTCGCACCCCCGCCTCATTTACTAGATATAGATTCGCATGCCGGGCGCACACAAAAAAACAAGCACCCAATAAAATTGGTTGCTTGTTTTTTGTACCCTTACATTTAAAAGGGCAATAACATTTAGTTAATGAAATCTTGCGGAATACATTCACGAACACCTGAATTTCTCAATGAGTTAAATAAAGCTGCACCGATTCTTAATAAAACATTGGTATCAGTACCATTTTCTAAATCATAAATTACGTAGTATGCATTATCAACTGTAAAAATACATTTTCGTTCTAATTCAAATCCAGGTGGTACAGGTGGAAGATTAATAACTGGTCGAACAACAGGTGTATCTCCTTCATCTCTAATAAAATTGAAAGTTTGTTGGTCAATCTCATAGATATTAACCGGATCAATCTCCACACCTTTTTCTGGAATTGTAATTTCATCTTCAACTAATAGGAAAAAGCGTTCGTTTCGGAAATTGAAAAGACTTCTCGAGCCAATTTCAAATGATGCCATTTTATATTCACCTCCTCTTCATATATTAAGTTTATTCATATCGAATACAGTTGTTTGGACAAAAAGGAAGGAGAGTGAAGAATAGAAAATATTATATTATCAATACTTATAATACTCATGGTTGTTCGTGGGATTTTATCACAGGAATTACTGTTACAAAAGATGGAAGATACATTGAATCTACATGAAATCCTATAACAATTCCAATCTCTGATAAATCATGTATGTACTAGTATCTCTTTTGCTTTGAATTAATAAGGTTATATAATTTTACTCAAAAAGATAAGAGCCTTGCTACAAATTATAAGTAGCAAAGCTCTTTATGTTGTTTCATTTACATTCAATAATTATTTATCCCTTAACAATATGTTTGAGTTCTAGGATAGTTTGTGTTGCTAATTTAATTTTCTTTAATATTGTGCCAAGCACCATTCTTTAGTTTCTTGATCGGCAAAGGATGCTTCCACACTATTTACATAAATTTGACGATAATCTTCTTCACTTAGATTAAATTCGTTGTCAACTAAATAGATTTCTTTTTCCATTGTAGTATCTGATACTGTTCTGTTATCCGTATTAAATGTCACCTTTATTCCATCTTTATGAAACTTATAAATCGGATGTTCAGCATAATTATGAACAGCTTTCGTCTGGACATTACTTGTTGGACACATTTCAAGCACTACCTGTCTTTCTTTCACAATCTTATAAGCCTCGGCGCAATCTTTAATAAATACTCCGTGCCCAATTCTTTCAGCACCTAGCAGTTCAACAGCATCTAAAACGTTTTTACCAATTCCTGTTTCACCGGCATGAATAGTGACTCTGTAGCCATATTTTTTAGCTAGTGCGATAGGATCTACGAACTTTTCACAAAAGCCTTCTTCTTCAGATGCACATAGGTCAATTGCCACTACACCTTTTCCGAGGAACTTTTTCCCCTTTTCAACTACCTCAAATGCGCTTTCTACAGACATCGTCCTCATGCATGACAGAATGATATTTCCCTTTATTTCGTAACAACTTTCAGCGTCCCTCATCCCCTCTATAACAGATTGAATAACTTCTTCAACACCAAGACCTTGTAATGTGTGAAGTAACGGGGCAAATCTGATTTCTAAATATTTCACATTTTCTCTTGTTGCATTCTCAAATAGCTCAAAAGTAATTCTTCTTAAGTTCTCCTTGGACTGCATGACCAAATTAGGAAGAGAAAATCTTTTTAAATATTCATCAAGGGATTCACATTCTAACGGAGCAACAAGCTCCTTTTGCAGTTCATCCTTATCAAAAGAGGGTAACGGAATACCTTCCTTCTGTGCAATATCGATAATAGTTTCAGCCCTTAAACTTCCATCCAAATGACAGTGAAGTTCAATTTTGGGCAATGCTAAAAAGTTCATTTTTGACCTCCTGAAATAAATTTTTAGATTAAAATATAAAAAAATTCCTGACTACAAAGAAAATACAAGTTTTGTACTTGTACTTTCTTCGTAATCAGGAATTTCGGTTCCTGGTAGAGACCCCCAAACCATATTATTGGGGTTATACGGAATTTTATTTTTTTAAATGATAATAAAAAAATATTAGGTTGTCAACATGGTTCCTAACCTTTTGTTTAATGTAAAAGCTTATTCTACAACAATAATTTCTATTAATTATCCTTATTTGGAATTTTAAGTATCAACGAACATCGACATTACAATTAGTACCTCAGACAATTTACAGTCTGTAGCACATTAAAATCCTTCATTAAAAAAATGTCTGCTTTAGGTCATTAGCAGACATTTGGTGACTCGTGTATTAAAGGTATTGCTTTACCTATTGACTTTTAATGTTGTTTTTTTATTTTTAGATAATGTTAAGTTTAACAAGTCATAAATGTAATTTCATTTAAATCTATTGCAACTTGTTGGCCAGTAGGAAGAAATCCGCCTAAACTTTTTTCATCAATAGAAGTCACAAATACATTTAAAGTTCTTCCGTCTCTTAACTTCATATTAGCCCATTTTTGAATACATCCACCAGTTTGTTGTGGTGGAGGATATGGTGGGTATGGTGGATATTGCGGTGGATATGGTGGGTACTGCGGCGGATATGGTGGAAATGGTGGGTACGGTTGTGGTTGGATTGAGCCAGGACTTATATATGGTTGTGGTTGAATTGAACCTGGACTAATAAATGGTCGTGGTTGTGGCTGGATTGAACCTGGACTTATTTGACGTGGCTGCGGTTGAGTTGAACCTGGACTTCGCCGATATGGTTGAGTCATGAACACACACTCCCTTATTTCCCTAAATTTTTAACCTTAATTAACTTTATGTAAAATATCTAGATATGTATCCGCTAATATCACTATTCCAATCTTAAAGATCTCTAGATTGTTTTGATTTAAGGGTTAATAACCTTATTCTCTTTTATCGTGCTTGTATGATACAACAGCACTAACGAGGTACTCCATTTATATATGGAGTACCTCGTTATTTTATTTTTTAATGAAATTTCATTAAAATTAAAACCCTTAAAAGAAACTATTCTAAGTAAGTCTGCAGTCGTTCTTTCAAGATATAATCCCTTACCGCAAAAGCACTGTATACTGTGTACGCTGGTGATAAAATTTGGACCACTGGAGATAATGGCTCAAGTGCAGCGACTGGTAGGCTAATGTTTGATATGCTTGAGTTTTGGCGCAGAAACATCTTCATAAAGTTAATGAGCAAATACAACCATTCCGTCCATTTGTCCTGCGGCGTTTTCGTATGATTTAACTTTAAGGGTTCTGTAAACCGTTGATGTATAAATTCGATAAAGCTTATACCACTGACTCTTTCCACCATAATCTCAGCTAGCGTAAAACCGTCGTTGCAGTATACGGAGAACGAGCCAGGATCCGCCTTCAAATGCTAGCTGGACAATTGCTGCAACAAAAGGTTCTTTTGATTTACATAACGGAGTACCGTATGCCAACAAAAGAACCTTTAATTAAGTTGTTTTTTAATAAAGTTTTATTTAAATTCACTATAAATTCTAGAATTTCACTACATGTTTTAAAGAATATTGCATTAGCTATTTTAAAACTATTTTAGTAACCATTAATTAATTTAGTATCAGATAATTTATCTCAAGCTCTTCTTGACCAAATAACAACGGGGATAAGTACTAAGGATAAAAGCCCCCCAGCTAAAGATAATACCGCATAACTTGCATTAGCTACGACCATGCCTGAGAGAGCACCACCAGAAGCTCCTGCTAGTGCAACTAAAACATCTATTTTCCCTTGCGTTTTTGCTCGTGTAGAAGGCTCTGTCGAATCCACTATTTGAGCAGTTCCACTTATTAATCCAAAGTTCCAACCTATTCCTAGTAAAGAAAGCGCAATGATTAATAAAACCATAGAATCGCTCGGTGCGAATGCCGCCAATAAACTAGCCAATAACAAAGTCACTCCTGCAGCAATACTCATGGCAGTCCGTCCGATTTTATCCACAAGAATTCCTGTTACGAGCGATGGAAGATACATAGAACCTACATGAAATCCTATAACAATTCCAACCTCTGATAAACCGTGACCATGATGTTTCATATGTATTGGTGTCATCGTCATAATAGCAACCATTACAATTTGAGTAAGTACCATAACCGTTGCACCGACTGTAAGACCTCTTTTATTTAGAGTTTTTTTATTAAAGGATTCTGTCTTATTTCTCTGTTCATTTTCTTGTTTGTACGCTTCTATCATTTTTGCAATTTCTAATGGATCAGGACGTAACATAATAAAAAGGACCAGGCCTGCTACAATAAATGCTGTTGCTGATAAGATAAATGGACCCGCAAGCGCTGGTACACCTATAGAAACAGCAAATTCCCCCATAATTTCTACTAAATTCGGGCCTGCAACAGCGCCGAAAGTTGTCATCAGCATTGTAGTGCTAATAGCAGTAGCCCGCTGTTTTTCATTAGCTAAGTCTGTTCCAGCGTATCGAGCCTGTAAATTTGTCGCAGTCCCTGCACCATAGATTAGTAGAGAAGCAAATAATAAAATGACACTATTTATCATGGTAGCAATCACTACACCAATTGCACCGAGTCCTCCGACAATAAAACCAGTTGATAAACCTGTACGACGCCCATAACGTTGTGATAGTTTACCTACAATTAAAGCTGCACACGCAGACCCTAAAGTTAATAAAGCGGACGGTACCCCTGCATAAGCATCCGTTCCTAACATTTGTTGAGCTAAAAGAGCCCCTACCGTAATACCTGCTGCAAGCCCTGCTCCCCCAAAAACTTGCGAGAGACTAACAACGATTAACACTCGTCTATATAAGTTCTTTAGCTTTTCGGGTGAGTTTATATAAATCTCTACGGAATCTTGAGTTTTTCCAAACATCTTTCAATACCTTCTTTCTACTTATCTCAATATTTAACATAACCATTTTGTCAGCCCATTCGACAACTTTATCATTGCAGAGATTGGACTAGTAGATGTTTTATCAAGAGATCGCAATACTATTTAATTGATTGATTAGTTAAATCCCACTAATAAATACCAGCTATTACTTTCCCCTTCAACAAACCTTGCCTCGTTCGTTATAAAAGTTCATAGCAAAAGAAAAAGTGGAAGTACCGTCCATAAAACCGCATTCTAAATGTCACTATGTAAAATGTATATAAAACTTAATAAAAAGATAGAACTGTCAAAGTAGAATTCAGATTTGACAGTTCCTTTTATTTAATGCGCATGCATCACAACATTCTTTTTCTTTGAATATAGTAAAAAAGTGATGGTTAAACTTAAACTAATCATCCCAAAAACTAGTCCCAATCCGCTTAAACCAACTAAATCTAGCATCATGCCTGTTGACAATAATACGACCTGAAAGATGACCGAATCAATCATATTACGGAATGAGAAAAATCGGCCATGAAAATCTTTTGGCACTTGCTTTTGAAAAATCACCATTGTCGTTGGAAAAAAACAACCTACTGAAAAACCGAAAACGCCAAAAGTTAGTAATGCAAAAAATTTAATATCCGATAATAGTAGCATGAGCTCCATCGAACCGATGATAAACGCTAAAGTAAAGAGGAGTGTCCCAATTTTCACCCGTTCTGTAATCCATTTCAAACCAGCTGCACCAAGCATGAAACCAATGCCCTCAACTGTATACAATAATCCAGATATTGTCGTTGAGTGATGAATCTCAGAAATTTTCATAATAACTAAATTAAAGGAACCTAAAAATAATGTTGGAATTAACATTAAAACAAGTGTCATTAAAACAATTGGGTGTTCCTTCACCATCGGTAACACTTCTTTAAAGTCGCCCTTTTCCTTAGTTGTTAACGAGTGATTAGCCATCTCATCTAATTGTAGGAAGCTTGTAATAACAAACATTAGAATATAGACAATAAATGAAATAATGTACAACCATTTCAGCTCAAAGAAACTTAGCATGAATCCTGCTGCAGCCGTACCAATAATCCTTGAAATCGTTCGGGCATTCATTTGCCAAGCATTTAGTGTGATTAAATCCTTATCCTTAACAATCATTGGAATAATAGATTGTAGAGCAGGCATATAAAAGGCTGCTGCTATTTGCAGTGTTATTAAAAAAAGAATCATCCAAACAACCGAATTTGTAAAAAGTGCCATAAACATAAATAAAACACTTAAAATTCGCCCTACACTAGCCCACTGTATAACTGTTTTTTTCTGCGAATTGTCAATTATACGTCCTGCCAACGGACCAACTAGTAAGCCCGCCAAAATACCGCAAGAAATAATTAATGATTTGTGAAAGTCAGAGGGAACGACCTCTTGCATAAAAGCTAGATTGCCTATAATCCCAGCCCATAAGCCAAGACCTACGACAAATTCACCTAATAAAATAATCCATACGTTCCGATTATGCCACATGCCGGTTCTCCTTGTTGTTTCATTTACTAATTACTACATAGTAACAAAATTACAAATATTCGTACATAGTCGTTTTTCAAAAGTATGAACATGCAGAAGAATAGAGGCAAATGCAAAAACATCGTTTGATTCCAGTATCAAACGATGTTCAGCTTAGTTTTGATTTAATCGGAAGACCTGCCGAGTAATATTCGATCAACATTTTATATTGATTTTCTAATCAGGCGCCTCCAGCCTATCCAGAAAATAATAATCAACATTCCCGCTCCAACTGACTCGGTCAGTTTCCACAAAAGTATAAGAATCAGCAAAATAATTAACGGAAGAATCGTTAGCTTCAAATCACCTAATTCTTTCATTCGCGCACTCTTCTTTCTTATGAGAGATAATTAGCATTCATAATACTTTCGCAAGCACAAAACACCAGATGTTTAATAATCCTACTTACTAATAACAATGGATACTGCTTATCTTCATCATATTCTGAAGGTAGCATAATGGAAACCTCATATTTTGCTATTTTCATTTGATAATATTACATCACAATTTTTAGTGTCTCTCCTTCACTTTATTATAGCTTCACCACAATTGAGGTTGCGTTTCAATAACAATCGATAACGTAAGTCTTATAAAAAATATTCACTTCCATCAAAGAATTACGAACACCTTTACCCTTTCGCAACTTTCAGCTGATACTGCTCCACTATTCGGCTAAAGAACGAGGCTAGAACTTGCTGAAATAACATGCCAAACACTACTGGCATGACCGTTTTTGCAGGAAAATATGTCGTCGCTATCACTACTCCTACAGCAATATTGCGCATCCCTCCTGTAAAAACGAACATTGTAATAATACTTCTATCCTTCCAAAGAATATGACCGAGTACTAAACAGAGCGCATACCCTGATACAGCTAGTACAAATACGACTAAAATAACACCGACAAGCTCCCAGCTAAAATGTTTAAAATATGGGGCGATTGCGCTACTATTAATCATCACAATGCTAAACAAACTTAGTTTAGAAAAAGGGGCTAATTTCTTTCCTAGTGTCACCGCAATATTGCCTATAGTCAACTCGTTAAGTGCTACACCCATAAGTGAAGGTACAACAATCATCCAAAGTAAATCTAGCATTAGACCTGAAGTATCAATTTCGATTGTTTGGCCCACAACAATATGTAGTAAAGCAGGAATAACAAAGGGTGATATAAGTGTGTCGATTAAAATAATCGCAAGACACAATGGAAGATGTCCCCTACAAATACTTACCCAAATAAAACTCGTTACTCCAGTTGGCACAGTGACCGATAAGACAAAGCCAATCGTTAATAAATGATCGTGAAAAATAACGGTTGATACAAAATAAGCCCATATTGGCATCATCAAATGTAAAAATGCAAGGGCTATTACTATAACCTTTGAGTATTTCCGTAGATTTTTTATCCCTTCAAAACTCATATTTAAACTGCCTGCAAACGTCATAAAAGCAAAAAGCCACGGCACTAAAAACAAAAGCTGATGTCCTACATTCCCTAACAATACACCCATCACTAAACTTAGGGGTGTTAAAATAGGCATCCATTTTTGAAGATATTTATTGAAACTATTCAACATCTTTGTTTATTCCTTCTTTCTTAAAAGAATCCCCTATAGCATTTCTCCATCTTCATTTCTACTTAAAATAAACTAGAAAAATTTGCAGTTTTTAACCATTTCCTTCAAACTATTAACAGTACTAGAAAGAAAGGATGATAGAGACAAATGAAAAAATTAGTGTACGCTTTATTGCTTCCCATACTCTTTGTGGCAAGTGGGTATACTGTGCAAGCTGCTGGTTTTAAAGATGTGCCAGAAGATCACTATGCGTATGAAGCCATCTTGTGGGCAGAGGAATATGATATCGTTAATGGCTATGCAGATGGTACATTTAAGCCCAATGCAACAATCACGGAGCAACAATTCGCAAAACTACTTGCTAATTTTTATGAGCTCGAATCACCTTATGATGAGCTAAAAAAGCAAACCCCTCCAGCAAACTGGTATGATGATTTTTACAATCGCCTTGCAAGCTATGGTGTTCCGTTGAACGGATATTTCGATAACACTATTCGAGGAGCTAACGTGAAGCGCGGTGTTGTGGCACAGGCTATTACACATTTAGCACATGGTAAAAGTGGATTAGATCAATCCATACAGTTTTTACTCGATTATTACATTTCCACTGGTCAAAACTTACAGTATGAAAACCGTAACTTACAGAAGTTTTTTGGCGTGACAAACAATATGACGCGAGCTCAAGTCGTTACAATGCTCCACCGTATGGATGAAAGAAATTTTTATGAAATTTCAGAGGACGCACAAAAAATTCACGAAAATACGAGTAAAGCTTCATTAAATATACGAGCGAAAAATGGCCAAAATCAGCTAGATAAAACAATGCAGCTGACAACACCTTCTAATAGTACTTGGAATGGCACCTATTCGTATTACTATAAATGGGGTACAGGCTCAACTGATTTTAATCGCCGTGATGCCTATATTTCAAACGCAACAAGCAAAAGCTTTACTATTTTCATTACTGCCAATGATGGGACATCTGCTGGGAGTGTCGATGGGACAGCTACGATTACGTCTAACACTAAGGCCGTGATGAATAAATCTTCAAACGGCAATCGTTGTGTAGTAGAATTTGAACGTCTTAATAATGCGCTTAAAATTACTGAAGTAGACTGTCGTAAAGAACATGATGAAGGAACGAATTTTTCTGGGACTTTGAAGAAACAATAGATTTACCATAGGCCGAACTGTAAGGACCTTTTAAATCACAATAATACTCTTCAATTGTGAAAAGAACTAAAAAGTGCGAAATGAATTAAAAAATTCATTCGCACTTTTTTTGATCCAGCTGTGTACTTAAAAGTATTATAGAGAAGAGATTGCTTAGTCAGTAAACAAAAAGAATCCATTTTGAAAAAAGGTCCGGGTAAAAAATATATGCCCTTAAAATTTCTTATACATTCTCATAGCAATCTCTATAAAATCAGCGAGATACGGAGATATATGCTTATCTTTATGCCAAGCGATATCCGTAAAAATATCTGCTAATCTCGTTGATGTAATCAGTTCTTGTAAACGTTGGTTTTTCAGCTCCTTCTCTACCACCATTTTAGGTAAAAATGAAATACCTAAACCTGCGATTACACATTGCTTAATGGCTTCAATACTTGCAAATTCAATCATTTGTATTGGTAGCGCACCTTCCTGCTGCAGCTGTACTTCCAATTGATTACGATAAGAGCAACCGCTTTCCGTCAAAAGCATCGTTTCATTGGAAAGTTGCTGTAAAGAAAATACTGCTCTCTCCTCGTTGCTATCAGTAGGTGCACTGACAAAAACTAATTGCTCTTGAATAAGGCGTTCACGATGTAACATAGGTGTTTCCTTATATGCATCCGTAATAAATGCTATATCTAGATTGCCTGACTGTAATAAATCTTTGGCTATTTCTGTTGTATGTACAGGCTTAAAAATGATTTTGACATGTGGATGAGATTTCTGAAATTGTTGTAAAACACATGGCAGACGGTATACACATTGGCTTTCTTGTGCACCTATTTTTAATACCGCTTGTGTTTGTTCATTTAATACAGCTTTTTTCATCTCCATATTTAAATCTAGCATTTTTTGGGCATACTGTTGTAATTGCTGACCCTCCTCCGTAAGGGTGATACGTTTTACAAGCCGCTCAAAAAGGACTACGCCTAGCTCTTCTTCAAGCGATTTAATTTGTGCTGTAATACTAGATTGAGCATAACCTAGTAGCTGTGCTGTCTGCGTAAAACTTAACGTTTCTGAAGCTGTTAAAAACGTTTGCAGTTGTTTAATATCCATCATTTCTCACCCCTAAATCGTTTTTTTCGATACATTCCATCGAAACATTCAGCTTTATCGATAATACAGATAAGTTTACACTAGATATAACCTGAGGGACAGAGGAGGATTTTTATGAACATTACCGCATTTATCGGAAGCTCTAGAACCGATAGCAATAGTGAACAACTGGCTAATTATGTATTAGAAGGCTTACAACATAAAAAAATAGATCTCAAAAATTTAACGATTAAGCCTATTCACGATTTGCGCCATGATGACAATGGCTTTCAGTTTGTAGATGATGATTATGATCAAATTATCCATGCATTTTTATCAAGTGATGTCGTTATTTTTGCCACACCGATCTATTGGTACAGCATGTCAGGAATAATGAAAAACATGGTGGATCGACTGAGTCATGCTATTCGAGATGAGCGTTTTCCACAGCTAAAAGAAAAGCTACAAACTACTGAGGCCATTGTTCTTGCTGTCGGTGGTGATGCCCCTTACATAAAGGGCCTACCAATGATTCAGCAATTCCAGTATATCTTCGACTTCTTAAAGATGCCGTTCTCCTCGTACATTATTGGAGAAGCAAACAAACCCGGTGAGATACGTCACGATGAACAAGCACTGACGCAGGCATCTATTTTAAATAAGCAGTTAAAAGCACGTATTTATCCCATTTAAAAAACAACCTGAAAGCTGCTATGCTTTCAGGTCGTTTAATTTTTGCTCTTTGCTCTAAATGCAAGTAAAGAAATACTTTTCATCCCACCCTTAATTATTAACTAAAAATAACAAAAATAATGTGTACATCAATCAATAAACGACCACAGCTTAATGGTCGTTTGTAAATTCAAGTTCTTTAGGTGGATCGCCTTTTTTATTCATCAAGCGCATCCGAATTGGCTCAATTTTTAGTGTAATCATTTCATCATCATTACCAACGAAAATGTTTGTAAAAAACTCCGCCAACTTATTTTTTATTCCTTCCTCTAGAATTTCTGTTAACTTTCCTTCAATTTCAACATACGTGTCACCAAAGCCTCCATTCTCGTATCCATATAATATATGTGTATACGGGTTTTTGCGAAGCTCTTCCATTTTTTCTGAATGTTTATTCGTTACTGTATATAATATAAAGTCTTCGTGTTGAAAGGTCATATAGCGGGAGTACGGTTTGCCATTCTCGACTGTTGCCATCGTTCCTATTTTTTCTCGATTTAAAACTTCTAGTATTTCATCACGTATAGAGGTCATATCATCTCATCCTTTCTGATTTCCTACTATTTTGTCCTTATTACGCTAACCTAATCGTATTTTTTGAAAAATATGAAATGATAATCTTCGACTTATTTTAAAATCTATTGCTATAATAACTTGTTGGACAACATGAAATTTTAGAGTGAGGGTTATAATGATGAAGCAAGCATTTTTCACACGGTGTCTGTTCTTCTTAACGGGTATTTTGCTTTTATCCTTAGGTATAACATTGACAATTAAAGGTCAGATTTTTGGTGTTGGTTCGTGGGATGTGTTACATATTGGGCTAACTAAATCTATGGGATTAACTATTGGTACTTGGTCAATTCTTATTGGACTAGCCATTTTAGCATTTGATATGGTAGTAACGAAGAGGTTTCCACTGCCTGGCACATTTATAGATATGTTTTTAGCAGGTATTTTTATTGATATTTTTAATTATTGGCTTCCTGATATAGATGGTTTTTGGATGCAGTTATTTTCTTATGTATCTGGCTTAGTATTACTTGGCTGGGGCTGTGGTATGTATATGGTGGCAAATTTAGGCATTGGTCCTCGAGATACATTAATGCTTCTAATGGTTCATAAGCTTGGCTGGAGTGTCACACGCTCTCGAACAACTATGGAAGTAACAGTTGCTATACTTGGTTTTTTACTTGGCGGACCAATTGGAATTGGAACGGCCCTAATGGCTTTTGGGCTTGGACCAATAGTACAATTCGCTTTAACTTTTAATGAAAAATTATTTTTAAGATTGACTGGCGTGAAAAGCGCTGTGGTATAGGCATAAAAGACAATGCTACTCTGTAAAATTAAAGACAAGCGAATGTATTATAAAACAGTAATATCAAGAGATTGTCTTTAATGTCACACATTATATCAAATAATTAGTACATCACTTATATATAGTGGTGTACTTTTTTGTTTGTAAGACCTCTAAATGCACTCATTCACCACCATAACTGACCTGCGCGAGGAAATATTTACAGTAATTAAATGTCGCGGTAAAACAGAACGTACTTCCTAAAACATACATTCTGTTTGGAGGCAATAACTTGAACGAATATAAAGTAAAAGAAGTGGCTGATTTATTAGGTAAACACGATGAAACTATTAAACATTGGATACAGTCAGGCAAATTTCCTAACGCTTATAATTGAAACTTAATAAATTAATCCCAGTTAGTGAGGTTGAACAGAAAGGTACTATAAAACCAGAAGTCGATGAAACAGAGTTAGTGAAACTGGCGTATCAAGCAGTTACTCTTACTTTCCCTACTGATGAAATGTTATCAATCCTGTCTGTCGTGGGGATAAAACGGACCTTGGAAATATTATTGATAATGGAACAGACACCGCCGAAAGTGAAGAACCCTGGTGAGTTCATCAAAAAAGCAATACGTAAAAACTAAAGCACCCCGCTTGTTTAAGTACATTTGAAACCAACAGTTATCCAAAGTGATTATGAAACCACCAAACAATAAGAATCATACTCACTATTCCCCAAGCTGTGGTACTCACTATCCACCAAATTATGGATTTAGCTTTTTTTGAACTTTCCTCGTCTTCCATATTTGCTTTTATAAAAGCGAGCTTACTTTCCATACCTTTTTTCATAGAAGTGAGAACAACGAATCCGATTATTATGAAACCAATAGTTATCGAGAGTAATAAGTCCACCTTTTATACCTCCCTTTTTTGTGAATTACTTTCCTTTCAATCTTCTTACTTTATTCTGCCCCGTTAGCCATCCATGTAGCGCAAAAACCAACGCTACACCACAGAAAATGAAAGATGATTACGTTCTTTCATGGGAGTTCAATAAAGAAAAAAGAACTGCATATGCAACATAATGATCTTCAAGAAAAGCACCCATTCGTTAAACAAGAAGGGAAAATGTTCTAATAAAAGAGAATGAAAAATTCTTAATTCTAGCTTTTTTCTTTCTTTTCCCAAGTGTTCCAAAGAGTATATACAATAGCCAACAAAATTGAAAAGGTTACAAACATAAAATAAGTATTACTATTAAAATTCTGGTTGTTCACGTGAATATCCAATCCCGAAGTAATGCTTTGAATATATTGCGCATCTGCAACACCTTCTCTATTGATTAACGCAATTTTTATGATTTCACGATATTTATTCAATTCATTTTTTTGATAAAAAATGGCGACAGTTAAGTGGACGAGTATGCCAAATATGCTGATGATAAAAACAGTGGTGCTAATCGAACTCATACGAAAAATATGAACCCATAATATCACCATAAAGATGAGTAGTGGAATTAAAATCCAAACTATCATTAAAGCTGGATTACCATTGCCTGACGTATCCCCTGGATTTGGAGTCATTTGGTTAACTATTAGGAAAATTCCTAATGCTAAAATATGAACAACGAATAGCTTAACCTTTGCAAATTTCACTGTACAAACCCCCTTTTTTAAATTGTAACCCTTATTACACTAAACTCCCTCTATAAACATTGATGTATCAACGGTTTCCACACTTCGTGATGAAGAAAAAATATTTTTTCACTGCACCGTTAGCTGAATAAGAAAAAGATGGGCTATCTACAGAATCCCATCTTGAAGTACAGCACCCGTCTGTTGAAGAACCACCCTTGATTTATCAATTCAATTGGTTAACTTTCACCAATTGAATTCCGCTAATGGTCTTTCTTATCGTTAATTAATTTTCAACTTTATTTTTAAACATTCTATCTATTGCTAAATTAATTAAAGTAATAATTACGAAAAGAATTATAAACTTCCCAAATAAATTCAAATTTACATCTTTAATAATATATATGTATAGTCCAACAGTTACCGCAAGAATTAAAGACTTATAATGGGTATCCATTATTAAAACCTCCTTTGTGATTGTTTATTCAATTAACCTGCTCCGTTCGTAAAATCATTCCTATGTCTAGAATTCTATTAAGTTGGCAATAATCCCTTTTATATTACTACTTTAGGGGGAATGGAATTGTTACTGTCAAAAGCATGGACTTTGTTTGAAGACGATAAACTAGAGGGCTTCTCGCCACAAACGCTGAAGGCCTACAGGTTACCATCTTTTCTATTAATTGGTTATTTTTAAAGAACCGAAAGTAGGAAAGCGGATACCCAAGTATTTAACCGAACGGGAGATTGAACACCTCCGTGAATCCTGTCATTCCACAATGGAAAAAGCGATTTTCGAATTCATGTTTTCTACTGGTTGCCGAATCGGAGAAATAGTTGCGTTAGAAAAGAACCATATTAATTGGTCCAATCACTCCGCAATCGTTAGAGGCAAAGGTGATAAGGAAAGGGAGGTTTAAATTGTATTGTTATTTACAGCTTCCGTAAGCAAGCCTAGTGATTTAATCAAACTTCCAAAAGATTAATAAAAAAGCGACGATCGGAAATCCTGTGTTGCTAATCAAGCCAATTAAAAATTCATATTCTTCCATCAAACCCCCTCCTTTATTTAGTAAAGGGAAATTCATAAATAGTTTAACAATCATTTTTCAAAAACCCTTTAAAAAGTACCTTAATTCCTAAAATTTGTTATAATTCAGTAAATTGAAAAAGAGGGGGGTCTATATGAAGAAAATCATAATTATATTGTCTTTACTTATAATCGTCGTCGCTATTGGTTTTTTAATCGCGAAGAAAGACCAAAGCTACTCTGCAACAGATGTATTAGAGAACGCTGATTTTAACGTTGAAAATCCAACTATAACCATTCATACCGTCGATACAGACAAAGAAGATATATATACGCAAATTGAAATTCCGGAAGAAACGCAAAAACAGCTTATACAAGCTTTTCAGAATGCAAAATTTGATAAAACAACAATAAATCCAATTGATTACGATTACCGAATCACCATTTCATTAAAGACAGGTTATACAATGTACCTTGTTTCAGATAAAAAGTCATTGAATCTTATTAGTAACCATGAAAATTATGCCATTGTAAACGATAACGATTTTTTTAGCATTTTAGAAAAGGCAACAAATTAAGAGGTACTTACTCAATTGTAAGTGCCTTTTTACAATGGAGCTCCCATAGAAGTCATACAAAGTCTTATGGGGCATGAGAAAAGCGAAACAACTAGGATCTATGCTCAATTAAGCGGGAGGCTAAGGAAAGAGTATTATCAGAAGTACTTTTAAATGTAAAAGGAGCAAAGTTTTAAAAGACTTTGCTCCACTTGACTAAAGCCCTTGTTTGTTTAAGTACAATATTTCACTTACTCATTAATCCGTTGTAAACAAGTAATTTGATTTATTATATATAACCTTCGTTTTCATATATATATTTCATAAAACTGTCGTGTTGTTCAATTTTCTCCCTTAATGACTGCTTTGTTTCCTTGTCTATTAAATCAACTGCATGTTTCAACGAACCATATCCATCAATCAATTCATTATTTCTGTTATAACAGTTTCAATAATATCGTTTTGTACTTTTCTAAATGCCTCACTATCCTCTACACTATTTAGCTTCTTTTGGAGTGACATATATTCCTTCTTTAAGTGTTCTGTACTTTGTATTTTGGAGGTTTGTCCTCTATGCTTATTTCAATTTAACCCCTGTAGAAATCTCTTACTTTACTAGACCGTGTGGGTCGATGACGAATTTTCTGGCAGCCCCTTTATCAAAATCTTGATATGCGTTTGGAGCTTCGTCTAATGATATTAATGTAGCATTAACAGCTTTCGCAATTTGAGCTCTTCCACTCAAAATTGCCGCCATTAAATCGCGATGATATTTCATAACAGGTGTTTGACCAGTTACAAAAGTATGTGCTTTAGCCCATCCTAAGCCAAGACGAATTTTTAACGTACCAATTTTTGCATCCTCATCAATTCCACCAGGGTCCCCGGTTACGTAAAGACCCGGTATACCTAAACGTCCTCCAGCACGTGTTATTTGCATAATAGAATTTAAAACAGTAGCAGGTGCTTCAACTGCATTAGCTCCATGTGCAGATGCTTCAAATCCTACACAATCTACAGCACAATCTACTTCAGGTGCTCCAAGTATTTGGTCGATTTGCTCTCCTAGGTTTGAATGATTTCGCAAATTAACTGTTTCGCAACCAAAGCTTCTAGCTTGAGCTAGCCTTTCTTCATTTAAATCTCCTACAATTACTACAGCGGCTCCTAGTAACTGAGCTGAATGAGCAGCAGCGAGACCAACTGGACCTGCACCTGCGATATACACAGTTGATCCCGGTTTCACACCTGCACTTACGGCACCATGATATCCAGTTGGAAATATATCTGAAAGCATTGTTAAATCTCTAATTTTCTCCATTGCTTGGTCTTTATCAGGAAATTTTAATAATTGGAAGTCGGCATATGGAACCATTACATACTCAGATTGACCTCCAACCCATCCTCCCATATCGACATAACCATATGCTGAACCAGGACGATCTGGATTTACATTCTCACAAATATGAGTATTCTGCTCCTTACAGCTACGGCAACGACCGCAAGCTATATTAAATGGAACAGAAACTAAATCACCTTTTTTAATAAATTCAACATCTCGGCCTACTTCAATCACTTCTCCTGTAATCTCGTGGCCTAGAACTAATCCTGTCGGAGCTGTAGTTCTCCCCCTCACCATATGCTGATCACTTCCACAAATATTAGTTGTTACTACCTTTAAAATGACACCATGATCACATTTACGTCCTACATTAAGTGGATTTACCCCTGGTCCATCTCGTAAAACCAAATCTGGAAAACCAATATCTTGCACTTCTACTTTTCCGGATCCCATATAGGCCACAGCTCTATTTCCAACCACTTGCAATTCCTCCCCTATATCATAAATTCATACAATCTATAAATATAGCCACTTTGTCCTAATCATTCCTATGAAAAATAATATTCGCACAAATTATTCTTTCTTGTTTAACGAAATTGCTCTATCTCTCAATTCACCCATTTCAATTAAGTAGAGATTTTTTTCCATGCAAACTGCATATGAACTAAAAGAAGAGAGTTAGTCCATAAAGAACTGACTTTCTTCTTTTAGTTCATACTATTAGGTCTATTTTTTCTATTTAATTAACGCTCCATTAAATGAATAGAATCTCACTTACTTATGGTACGGTTCACCGAAACTAATATAATATAAATTCCTTTTAAATTACTACAACATTAGATTGATTTAATTGTTGTAGTAAATAAGGTCGTCTGTGGTAAAAAAAAAGATAAATAGAGCGAATTTAATTAAGCTCTTCTACCCTTTTAATATCTATACATATAATGTGTGACATTAAATAAGAATTCACTATTGAAAATAGTTTCAACTTATTACTTGACTTTTAAAATGGGCATTGTCTTTTTTTATTCGGTTGCAATATACAGTTCAACTATATATAATCGAACTATATAGTTGAACTGTATATGAGGTGAACTTGTGAAAAAACATAAATTACTGCCTTTATCTGAAACCATGCATTATATTCTACTCGCCTTACGTGAACCATTACATGGCTATGCAATGATGCAAAAAATAGAGGAAATGAGCGCTGGTAGTGTAAGGATTGCGGCCGGCACTATGTACGGCGCAATTGAAAATTTGTTGAAATATCATTGGATTTCGCCTGTAGAGACCCATGATACGAGGCGTAAGGTTTATCAAACAACAGCTGAGGGACTAGAAGTATTAGCGGCCGAGCAAGAAAGATTGCAGCGAATTTTATCTATATATGAGGGAGCTGATGGACATGATCAAGTTTAAACTTTTTTTTGATATTGAAAAAGAAGAAAAATGGTTAAATCATATGTTGTCCAAAGGATGGGCTTGTACAAATGTAATTTCTGGCGGTTTTTATACATTTAAAAAGACAGATGATCTTGAACAAGTTATCCGTATTGATTTTCAGCAAGATCTTAAGAAAGAAGAGCGATCTAACTATAAACAGTTATATGAGGATTTTGGATGGCAAGCATTAAAAGAAAAATCGTATGACGGTTCCTATTATTGGTTTAAAAGAAAAGATGGCAATGATGAATTATTTTCTGATAATGATTCGCAAATTGCTAAATATAAACGATTAATGAAGCATTCCAGCTATTGGGCCATACTCTTTTTTATATGGCTAATGATGTTTTATTCCAATGATAACTTTTACCCTTTCAATATTAAAGATGCTTATTTTACGCCAGGTTTATGGGATAAAGAAGGTTTTACTTTCCTTTTTTCTTTTTTATTTGAAACACCCCTTGCCATCATTCGGTTTATCCTACCTTGGCTATTTTTTGCAACTTTCGGTATGTATGTAGTGACGTATTTCCGTTACCGCAAATCTTTACAGCAATTTATACAATAAACAGCAAGGAACCACTTACCGCACGTGTAAGATGGCTCCTTTTTTGTTGCTATTCTTCTGACGCAGATGGATTTTTCCCAGTAGCTTCGATTACTTCAGGGGTCCCATCCACTATGTCGTCGTCCTGTACATTTTCAGCGGCAGGAGGTGTAATCGTCACTAATGTATAGTCATCTTCCTGTAAAATTTCAAAAGAGAACTTTTCGCGAATATCTCCTACATAAAGTGATGTCCCGATCGCTACATCAGTCACATCCACCTCTATTGTTTCAGGAATTTCTGACGGATTTACTTTTATTCGAACTTCACGATTAGGCTGTAATAGGAATCCACCATCCGCAACGCCAATAGCATGACCCGTAACCGTTATTGGAATATCAACCTCTAGTTCTTCAGACATATTGATGGACTTAAAATCTACATGCTTAACATTTCCCTTTAACGCACAGCGTTGTACTTCTGTTAATACTGCGTTGACCCGTTGACCGTCTACATCTAATTGAAAGACATTTTTATTGCCGAATTGAGCTAACATTTTTGCAAATTGTCTGGCATCCAGAGATACCGCTGTGGATTCCATTTGATAGCCATAAACAACACCCGGAATAGCACCGCTCTGTCTAAGTTGAGTTAATGATGAATTACGCCCTTTGTTGCGTTTATTTACAGTTAAAACAGTATTCATCGTCTTTTCCCCTTTCATGGAAACTAGTCTCATAAAAGGTTTTGCCCGTTCTAATGATTTTTATACCTTTAGAATCTACTGTTCAATAAATATCTGTGGATTGGTAAACACCTACTCCATTCAAAAACAGAACATTCCCCTGTAAAATGACACTAAAATGAAACGTAACATATTTCCTTCCTAAACATTAGGTTGCCACCGAAATGTCATCAGTTTTATATTAATTCTTTACAAATCATATTAATATCTTTTGAAAAAGTTTTTATTTGAAATGCTTCGGAGAAGGACATTTTCTCAGATGAAGCCACCACTTGCTGGAGCTTTTGTTCATACGTTTATATAAATTGATCAATTGTTGGACATTCAAGTTTTAAGGCTCTTGCTACCCCTTGAATAATCTTCAGACGATAGTAATCCTCTTTTGGCATTCTTGGAATATCCCAAATACCTTCATGATTCATAAATATCTTTTTTATAGGCACAGCTGAAAAGTCAAAGTATCTTCCCTCTTGATCTGGTTTTGAAAATGGATCAATCAATAACGATGCATAACGTATATACAGCAGATACTCCTGATGAATGGACTCCAGTTTTTCAAAGTCCTCTATATCTTGTCATGCTATACTTGACGATTGTAATGAATAATTATCATCTACCATAAATTTCAAAAGGTTTAGAGACTGAATATTTACATGCGTTAATATTTTCATCATTTCTTTCCAATGATTCAGTAAATGGCGAATCATTGTGTACGTAATAGGTCCCTCAGGATAAAGCTTATAAACATACTTTATAGTCTCTTGCTCTTCAATTTCATTCTCACTGTTAGTTATAAAGGAAGAATAATCATCAATCGCTTTCTCTAGCTCTGAATAATAACCTACCATTTGATCTTGATTATGTTTATCAATTAAAGACTCAAGCTTACCAACAAAGTAATGTAATTTCCTTAATAAAGTTACTGGCTCTTGCACTTTTGTCACTCCCCATGCTTGTAGATTAAAGTTCAATATTTCAACTATCTCTCTCTGGCAACGGCACATTTTCCTTTTCTATATAAAATAAATACACCGATAGATTTTGATCTTAAGTTTCTAACTAGTCTGTACTGACGATCTAGGTAGCAATATAGATTACATGAGGGTACCTCTTTTGTATAATACGTAATACTAAAAAACTTCATGCTAATAGTGACAAATTCATTCACTGAAAAAAACAAAAAAAAGTCGAGAGACACCATGTCCCCGACTTACACTGACTATTATTATATTCTATCTGCAACATCCAATGTCACCACTAGCATTGTAGAAAACTCTCCAAAGGTACTAAATTTGTCTTGTCGTTTAGGGTATCGATTGCATACTATGTCTCATTTTGACGCAATGCTTCTCCCAAAAGACTTAAAATGTGAAACAAAAAATGAACTGTACAAGGATGACAATTCATTTAATAGGAAGGTATTATTTCACATTCTTTAGAGAGGAAATTACTTTGTTATAAAAAAATCTTTCCCATTTAGCTAACAAGCCGTTCCCATTTTCACCACGTTGGATTTCAATTTCGTGGTTTTTATGAAATTCTGCTACTCGTTTATTATGCTCTTTGTGTAGTTGATGGAGAGCTACTTGTTTCATTATTACTCCTCCTTTCGATTAACCATAATTATATATCCTGGGTTGATTATAGCAAATTATTAGCTGAATGCATGAACTACTCCTCTTAACTCTCAAAAGTATAGTACTTTTCAAGAATTATTTTATCAAAAAACTACACCTCAACTGTTCAGACTTACGAACAGTTGAAGTGTAGTTCAGACATGTACTTATCAAATTGTTACTTTATTATCTAACAATACGTGTAAATCATGAAGCTTTTTAATTTCAAAATGTGGTTGAATGTCGCTTGTATTTTCAATATCACGTATATTAAACCAGCATGTATCAATTCCGGCTTGTAGTCCACCTTTAACATCGGATGTTAAGGAATCACCAATAATCAAGGTTTTTTCCTTATTTATATGTTCGATACGATCAAAAACATAATCGAAAAAAGCTGGCATTGGTTTTTGATAGCCTGTTTGCTCTGAGATAAAAATGTCTTTAAAAAATTGTGCTAAATTTGCATCCTCTAGTCGTTTATTTTGAGTCATTGTTTTACCATTTGAAACGACATATAAATCATAGTTATCTGCAAGCTGTTCGATTACTTCATAGGCACCATCTACAAAATGATGTGCCTCCTTTAAATATTTTTGAAAGATCGCTTCAAAGTATTCCCCGTCTACATTTAAGCCGAACTCCTTTAATGCAATCGAAAATCGAGTGTTATGTAATGTATTTTTAGACACCTCACCACGTTCAAAAGCTCGCCACATAGATTCATTAATTTCTTTATAACGCGCAATCATTGTCGGAGTTACTGCAATATTTTCCTGTTTAAATAAACGGTCAAGTGCTGCATTTTCAGCCAAGTCAAAATCTAATAATGTGTCATCCACGTCAAACAATAGTGTTTCATACTTAGTCATGTCTTTTCCTACTTTCTTCGGTGCTATATTACCATATCATTCCTTCTATCATAACGCTTTTTTAGAAAAATAACAGTAAATTAACCCACCTATCCACTTTGCAGAATTTTAGGAATAATCGCACGAAGAAAACATTGAAAAATATTTCCTTCATTGCGTAATAAAAATGATCATCTTGCCTAAAAATAGCCCTTTCGATAATTTCATATTTGAAAATAACAGCGAATATGAGACAATAGAATGCTAGAAAGGAAGATGTACGAATTATGACGACTCTACAAAAAATTACGCCTGCCTTTGATCCATGGGAAGCGTATTTAGATGTTGAACAACATGGGCATATGACCCTATCTAATATTGAATTTACAACAACAACTCTTTGTAATATGCGCTGTGCACACTGCGCTGTTGGCTATACATTACAAACTAAAGATCCAGATGCTCTGCCAATTGAGCTAATTATAAAGCGTCTTGATGAAATTCCACACCTTAAAACAATCTCGATTACTGGTGGAGAACCGATGATGTCTAAGAAATCTGTTCAAAACTATGTATTGCCATTATTGAAATATGCGCATGAACGAGGCGTGCGAACACAAATCAATTCCAACTTAACATTGGAGCCTGAACGTTATTTACTGATTGCACCGTATTTAGATGTACTACATATCTCACATAACTGGGGTACGATCGATGAGTTCGTCGAAACAGGCTTTGCTATGATGGAGCGAAAACCAACTTATGATCAGCGTGCAGCTTTATTCCAACGCATGATTGATAACTCAAAGATGCTTGCAGAACACGGTGTAATGGTATCAGCAGAGACAATGTTAAACAAAAAAACTTTACCGTACTTAGAACATATTCATAACCAAATCATCAATGAGATGAAATGTGCTCGCCATGAGGTTCATCCAATGTACCCTTCAGATTTCGCAAGTGCCCTTACGTCTCTATCACTTGAAGAAACTCGTGATGCGATTCATCATCTACTTGATGTTCGAGATGAAAATACTTGGATGCTTTTTGGTACGCTACCTTTCTATCCATGTAGCATGAATGAAGAAGATCAAAAACTCCTAAAACGACTACGAGAAGAAAAGAACGTTACGATGCGTAATGATCCAGATGGTCGATCTCGCTTGAATGTCAATATCTTTACAGGTGATGTCATTGTGACAGACTTTGGCGATACACCAGCACTCGGCAATATTGAAACCGACGAATTACCAGCAATTTTTGATAAATGGATGGCAACAGATTTAGCGAAATCACTAAACTGCCACTGTCCAGCGGTAAAATGCTTAGGTCCTAACGTTCTTGTTAAAAATATGTATTATAAAGATACACAGTTTGTTAGTGGTTCAGCCAAAATGTAAAAGGAAAAATGTCCAATGCATACAATTGCATTGGACATTTTTTATAGGATTTATGAGATTTTCGCCTTAACAATCTGTTAAGCTATTATCGGTCTTTTTATTCCTGAGGTAAATTTAAACTTTTTATTCTTTCAATTTCTTCTCTCGATAAACTTAATAAATCCATGATTTCTTCAATCGACTCATGACGTTTTAATAATTTTTTCACTAACTCTATTTGCTCTTGTTTACGCCCTTGTTCTAGTCCTTGTGCTCTTCCCTTATTGATTCCATCAATGTAGCGAGCTTCTTCATCTAGTATATACTTTAAGCGAGACTGGTAAGCAAGAATAGTTTCAGGGGATTGACTGATTTCTTCCCATGTATCAAATGCTGCACGTAAGTTTTCATCCTTCATCGCTAACTCCTCCAATTCACGATATATTTCCGCATAAACTTTCTTTTTGCGACCGTCGACCATACCAAGTAATAACAACCATCGAATTAATATGTCATCAAGAGCATCCAGCCTTTCTTCATTCCAAAGAGCAATAAACTTATTGATCTCGATAAAATGAATTTCCAGTACATCTTCTTTTGGCATTAACCTCGATAATGTTGTGTCTTCACGTAGATGATACGTACTATGATAAGCTTTATTACCTTTAAACATCGTAAAATTACAAATATTGATCGTAATAGTTGAGCGTAACTCACTGTACCCCATCCCTCTAACTAGCTGTGACTCATACATTTTAGCCCAATAATATAACGTTCTCTTTGTCATATCATGCTGATTGGATAGTTGAATTTCCACATTGATATAGTCGCCATTTTGTGTTTTCACAAGAATATCGAGCCGAGATTGTTTATCGTCTTGATATTCACCACCCAATTCATGTTGAATAAATGTAACTTCTTTAATAGTATCTCTTCCAGTAAGCTTTAAAACCGCATTCAAAAAGACAATAGTAATTTTTTTATTCTTTTCATTTCCGAACAATTGCTTGAAGGCAAAATCAACCTTCAAATCAAAAAACTTATCTAACGGAATTCTTCGTATTGCTTTTCGATTCATCAGGTATCACCTCTTTTTTTATTACTATCATTATAGCACGGACGTCCTACTAAACCTCTTTCAAACATCAAAACCGTACTTTGTTATCCATAAAATCAGATATTCCTTTAAAGACCCACTTTTAATGACCAAGTTCTTCATAAATATAAAGGGTAAATAAAAAGCCATGCTCACATACTGAACATGACTTCCTTTTACATGAATTATAGAGTTTCTCGCTAGCAAATTCAGCGTTATTTCTTTTTGATTAGTAGATTCAATATACTAATTAAGCAATTCTTCTTTCACTAAAGCTATGGTGTTCCTATTAATTCCCTTGCCATAAACTTAAAAGTATTTAAGCGACTTTCTAGTGCGTATTGGTTGCAGTTTAGCATCACTTCGTCAAATCCATATTGCTCTTGCTCCGCTACTAAAAATTCAGCGATTTCCTTCGGCGTTCCGACAAGATTGGCTTTTCGATTATTGGCGATTGTCATCTTATCCAACTCCGTAAGTGGATAATCCTTTGCTTCCTCAGGTGACATCGCTTGAATAATATGCCCCTTCATGAGATGAAGACGAGTAATATCAATCGGTTTTGCCAAATATTCCGCTTCCTCTAACGTATCTGCAACTGTCGCAGCATAAGTAACGATAATTT
>Ga0102589_1001806_pt1 | contig 26985 bp, 23 predicted proteins | sample AraplaMF_Col_mLB_FD_76858 | JGI IMG/M metagenome (GOLD analysis project Ga0102589, IMG submission 76858) | Arabidopsis root microbial communities from the University of North Carolina, USA - plate scrape MF_Col_mLB | ecosystem: Host-associated > Plants > Roots > Endosphere | place: USA... | reverse complement strand
AGCCAGATCACCGTGACGAGCTACGGCGAAGAGCGCCCGGTCTGCACCGACTCGAACGAGGATTGCTGGGCCAAGAACCGTCGCGTCGAGATCGTCTACACCGCGAAGTAAGCGTTGATGATCCGCAAGACCGCTCTCGCTCTGGCATTCGCGGCGGCCCTCGTGGCCGCCGCGCCTGCCGTTGCGCAGCGCGCCAGCCTGGCCGACCGCGTGACTGTTCTCGAACAGCAGGCGGCCAACAACCAGGGCAACGTCGACCTGCTCAACCAGGTCACCCAGCTGCGCAACGAGATCCAGTCCCTGCGTTCCCAGGTCGAGGAACTGCAACAGCAGAACCAGCAGCTGATGCAGAGCTCCAAGGCCCAGTACCTGGACCTGGACGGTCGTATCAACCGGTTGGAAAGCGGCGCGGTCGTCCCGCCCGCTCCCAACGCAGCGCCGGCGCCGGCGGGCTCCAAGCCCTCGGCGCCGTCGGCTGCCGCCAAGGACCGCCCACCGGCGGTCTACGGCGACAAGGGCGCCATCGCCAAGAGCGCCGACGAGCGCGTGGCCTACGACGCCGCATTCAACGCCCTCAAGGGCGGCGATTACGTCGAGTCCGCCCGCCTGTTCCAGGCCTTCATCGAGGCCCACCCCGAGGGCGCCTACACGCCCAACGCGCTGTACTGGTTGGGCGAAAGCTACTACGTCACCCAGAACTACCAGATGGCGCAGGTGCAGTTCCAGTCGTTGCTGGACCGCTACCCGACCCACGACAAGGCCCCGGGCGCGATGCTCAAGATCGGCCTGTCCCAGTTCAACCAGAAGCAGGTCGAGGCCGCCGAGCGCACGCTCGCCGACGTCTCCACCAAGTACCCCGGCACCGACGCCGCCCGCACCGCCAGCGACCGCCTGAACGCGATCCAGCTCGGCCGGCTGCGCTGATCCGCTAAAATGGCGGGATGAACGCCGTCCCCCTCGATGCGGCCGTCGCATCGCCCGACCGGCTGCGCATCACCGAAATCTTCCTGTCCCTGCAGGGCGAAGCCCGCGCGATCGGCTGGCCGACCGTGTTCGTCCGCCTGACGGGCTGTCCGTTGCGCTGCCAATACTGCGACACCGCCTACGCCTTCCATGGCGGGGAGTGGTGGCGGATCGACGACATCCTCGCCGAAGTCGCCCGCCACGGTGCGCGCCACGTCTGCGTGACCGGCGGCGAACCGCTGTCGCAGAAGCGCTGCATCGGCCTGTTGCAGCGGCTGTGCGATGCCGGTTATGAGGTCTCGCTGGAAACCTCCGGCGCGATCGACATCAGCGAGGTCGACACGCGCGTGTCGCGCATCGTCGACATCAAGACGCCCGGTTCGATGGAAGTGCATCGCAACCTGTGGTCGAACCTTGCGCTGCTGACGCCGCACGACCAGGTGAAGTTCGTCATCTGCTCCCGCGAGGATTACGACTGGGCCAAGGACATCGTCGCGCAGCATCGCCTGACCGACGTCTGCGACGTGCTCTTCTCGCCGAGCTTCGCGCAGATCAAACCCAGCGACCTGGCCGACTGGATCGTCGCCGATCGCATCCCGGTGCGTTTCCAGCTGCAACTGCACAAGATTCTGTGGAACGACGAACCCGGCCGCTGAGCCGTTTCGTCCTCAAGGAAACACCATGAAAAATGCTGTCGTCCTGGTTTCGGGCGGGATGGACTCCGCCGTCGTCGTCGCCATCGCCCGCGCGCAGGGCTTCGCCGTGCATGCGTTGAGCGTGCGCTACGGCCAGCGCCATACGTCCGAACTCGATGCCGCGCAGCGCGTGGCCGACTCGCTGGGCGCGGTCGCGCACAAGACGGTCAACGTCGACCTGCGCAGCATCGGCGGCTCCGCGCTCACCGACGAATCCATCACCGTGCCCACCGATGCCGACGGCCATGCGGTCGGACAGGACGCGCCGAAGGATGCGATCCCGGTGACCTATGTCCCCGCGCGCAACACCATCATGTTGTCGGTCGCGCTGGGCTGGGCCGAAGTCCTGGGCGCGAACGACCTGTTCTGCGGCGTCAACGCGGTCGATTATTCCGGCTACCCGGACTGCCGTCCGGAGTTCGTGGAAGCCTTCGAGAAGCTCGCCAACCTCGCCACCAAGGCTGGCGTGGAAGGCGCGGGCATCCGCGTGCATGCGCCGCTGCAGTTCATGAGCAAGGCCGACATCGTGCGCGAAGGCATGCGCCTGGGCGTGGACTTCTCGCAGACCGTCTCGTGCTACCAGGCCGACGACGAAGGCCGCGCCTGCGGTCATTGCGACGCCTGTCGCCTGCGTGCCGAGGGCTTCGCCGCCGCCGGCGTCCCCGACCCGACGCGTTACGTCTGAACCCTGCCGGCATTCGCGCGAGTCGCGGCGTCACCTGCACCATCACGGCGCCCTGCGCTAGAATGCACGCCCCGGCGCAAGGCCGGGCTCGCGTTCCGCATCGCGGACGCGGACTTCCAAAGTGGGCCGTTAGCTCAGTCGGTAGAGCATCGGACTTTTAATCCGCTGGTCGATGGTTCGAATCCATCACGGCCCACCACTACGACGTGACAGTCGGCATCCGAATCGGACCATCCGTTTCAGATCAGCACCAGATCCTCCCACTCGAACAGATGCGTCTCCCCGTCGAAGTCCACTTCGATCACCGTCGGCTGCGTGTCTGCATGGATGCCGAGGATCTGTCCGATCTGGTTGTGCTGATCGCGGCGCGGGTTGGTCACCTTCACGTCTCCTCCGACGATCAGGTCGGCATCGTTGAACTGGATCATGGCTGCGGTGCTCGTGTGGAAGAGCTTCGAGCCTGAGCCAATACGCGCGCGGTTTTGGTGCCTCCGGTCAAGTCGGCGTGGAGAAAAAATCTAGCGCGGATCAGCCGACGTTGCTGCTAGAAAGCGCACCGGCACACGCAGCCTTCGCGATGCGGTGCGCCGATGAGCTTTTCTCATATGCAAACTGCGTTCTTGTGGTTTGTGCGCCGCTCGCGCCACCACTAGCTTCCATGCCCGCTCAGCGCCCCAGGACTGCAACCGCCGTCCCGCTGTCAACGAACGGGATGTTTACGAATGCAGCACGCACGGTCTCTCCTTGTCGCGCCTCTTGCCATCGCGGCGCTGTTCGCCAGCCTTCCCGCGTCGGCGGTGAAGGTGACGGACCATCTGGATCTCGGCGGCGCGGTGCGCGCGCGCGTCGATTCGGACCCGGATCGCGATATCGAGAAGATCAGCCTCGACACGGTGATGCTCAGCGCGGCCTACGACTCCGATACCTGGACGGGCGCGGCGCGCTATCGCTGGTACGGCGGCAGTCATCCGTTTCAGTACACGGGCTTCGGCGGCGTGCAGTTTCCCGAGTACGCGTGGGCCGGTTATCGCTTCGACGCGGAACGCCAGGTGCAGGTCGGGCTGAACAAGGTGCCGTTCGGCCTGCAGCCGAACTTCGTCAGCGCGTTCTACGAATCGCTGGGCAACGTGATCGGACTGGAGGACATCAGCCAGGTCGGCGCAAAGTACATGCAGCACAGCGGCGCGTGGGATGTGCAGGCCGGCTTCTATGTGAAACCGGCATGGCAAGGCAGGGGAACGAGCAACGGCGACACGTACTCCATCGTCGTTACGCCGGCCGACGGGTATGTCGCGGGCGGCAGCCGCAACGAGGAACGTCACGCCTTCGCCGCACGCGTTGCGCGCTCGTACGAATACAGCGGGTGGACCGGCGAAACCGGTGTGTCGCTGTACAGCTCCACGCTGCGAAACCTCGATACGCGCGAAGACGGGCATCGAAACGCCATCGCACTGCACGCACAGGGGCAGCACGGCCCGTGGGGCGCGAAGGTGCAATGGGCGCGTCAGGACATGTCGCCGCGCAATCCGCAGGACGATCACACCGTGACCTTCGGCGGCTTCGACGGAACCTTCAACGTCGCCAGCCGCGGCGATCTGTACACCGCCGACCTCAGCTATTCCTTCCCCACGCGCGGCAAGCGCCTGGACAACTTCAAGCCGTACGTCAGCTACAGCCTGTTCGACAAGTCGGATTCGATGTGGCCGAACTCCGAACGCGTGATGGTCGGTACGTCGTTCGACCTGAAGCCGCTGTGGATCGCGGCGGAAATGCAGTTCGGCCGCAACGATCCGTACATCGGCGGAAGCAGCTACACGCAGAGCCTGGCCGGTGGTGGCATCGATCACTGGAAGAGCCAGTTCTACATGAACGTTGGCTACTACTTCTAAAGCAGCGGGTCCAACTACGCGTTCGCATCCGTCGATCTGTGTGACGCGGTTCGTTCGGCGCACCGCTTTTTGAGAAGTGGGACGCATCCAGCGAAGGAGAAAAATTCGCGCCTCAAGTTCCGCATGAACAGGCGTCGTCCGCTTCTGGACCGTCGTTCTTCTGACGGATCATCGCGGGCCCTCACCAGGTCCGCGAACCGGTCCAAGAACATGCACTCATGAAACGCCGAATGCCCACGCTCAACGCCCTGAAGGCATTCGAGGTCGCCGGGTCGATAGGCAACTTCACCCGGGCCGCGGAAACGCTGAAATCTCATTCTCTGACAGCAGACGATTGGCTAACAATTCTTTTAATGCCGTGGATCACAGTCGTTTTCGCCGTGCTTGGCTACTTCCTGGGCGGGCGGAATACCAGTCGCGGTGCTTTCGTCAGGCACAGCAGCCGAGGTTCCTTCGTTCGATTGAATCGCAAAACCCGAAAGATCTACCACGTCGCTCCAGGAAAGACACATCTGAATGTCCTGGACTGGGACCGAATCGAAGCGATGCGTGGCTACGTACCCGTTTTTACAGCAAGCAGCTACACCCAGTACAACCCGCTGTACTTGATTGGCGTGGATTACACACTGTCGCCGCCGACGGAGATTTGCCTTTCCCTTGATTGCGACGGTATTGACGAAAGTCGCACCCGGGCACTTTGGGAGTATCTTCAGCTCTTCATGGAGTTCGGCGCAGAAGGCTTGCCGGAGCCCGCGCCCCGACCGCCGCGCCTAAGTCGTCGAGACACCACTCTGCGAGGATTTCGCGAATGGAATGCTTCCATGCGTAGGAGCCTTTCCACACCATCCGGCCGGCTGTATTCACCTGTCATGCTGCCACTACGCGTGGCGTGGCTTGTGTGCTTTGTTTTTCCCGACGCTCTCGGTGAGTTCATCCAGTACAACGTGCCTTACACCGGCTTCCCCAAAGAGATCGACGAGTTGTGTGGTTTCGTTGAGTAGAAGACGTGAGCGTTGATTCTGGTCGACAGCATGTCGTGTGGTGGCCGATCAGTGAACCTTCGCAAGGCGCTTGAGACTATTGCTACCGAGTCCAGCGCGGATGGGCAGTAGGCTAGGAAAAATCTGAATCGACGGTGGCGCATCTTGCCTGATCAGGTACCGAGTATTCGTTTCGTGTCGTTAGGTGGATGCTGGCGGACTGCAGAGTTACTTCATTGCCGAGCATGGTGATGGACGACAAGTTCATGAGATCGAGTTCGCGCAAGGCGGGAGCATCGCACTCGGAGCGAGCGTCGTGGCGTGAGGCGCCTGGTCCAAGGCGTGCGCCGGCATGTCGCAGGTCGCTCGTATCGACGCTATGCGAGAAGTGGCAGAGAAACACAGTGGTTACTGCCTGTCGGTCTGCTACCGCGCGCCCACCACGTGCTGGATTGGCAATGCCGCCGAGGGCACATGGGCGGCATCGGCAGCAAGCATCCTGGCGGGAAGCTGGTGTCCTGAGTGAGGCGTTGCGAACGAAACCATGGGCTGGTGCAATCTGAATCCGCATGCGGGTGAGGCCGCGGAGATCGCTGGATCGGAGCTCAGTAGCCCCATAAAGCGGCACATTCGCAACAACGGAAGCGCCGTGGCAAATGTCGCCGTCAGCGTTAGTTGAGACGCCGTTCACAGCGGCACGCCGATAGGGCAAACGTCGCTTCATGCTCGGCTGAGCGGTGAACGCCATATGTGGAAGAAGTACGCCAGGCGCGTCTCAATCGTATGTCTGCGTGGCAACCTGGACGGAACGCCCTGTGCCCGCGGCCCGTATGTATCCGTCGTAATACTCAACCAGGCGCACGCGGGACGTGGTGGCCGGTTCGAGATGCAAAGTGTAATGCGTCGCCGATGCGACCTGCGGGCATTGGGCATGCAGATCATGCGTGAGGGCGCTTGCGCCTTCGCTTGTAACGGCCGGAGTACAAGTCGGCGCAATCACGCTGCCGACGAAAAGGATGCGCGCATCGGCTGCGTACGCATTCGTGATCGCGATCGCCGCGCAAAGCACGACGCCTGATGCCGCTGCAAACCGGTTCATGACCTTGTCCTCGTATTGAGTCCGGATCCGGGCCTGCAGGCCCCTCGGCCGTCGACTGGGGCGACCGAGGGGCCGCGATGGGCGCGCTCAGAGCGCGACCCGGAATGGGTCGCCGCCTGTGATGGGCGACGAGGACGGGCCTGATGTGGAAGTCCAGATAGATGCGGCCCGACGCGACATAGGTTCGCGAATAAGCCCGCACGGGAACATCGGAGCATTCCGAATTTTTCTTATTGCGCTTTGAGCGATGGGTGTGATCTGGCGGGATGCGCACCAGATCGCGTTCGCAGCCGTAGCGCTGTGGAATGTCTGGCGCAACTCATGCCCGGATTCCGGCCAAGTCGGCACGCTCCGGCGCTACCTCACGACATCACCCAACGCGATGCGGATACCGCATCGCGCAGAAGAGGCGCCAAACCCTGTTTCAGGCACACGCGGAAAGGTTGCGAGAGGCAGTGCTCAGGCCGCCGAACCAGGCCGCGCGTCCTCCGGATGCACCCGATAAAGATGCGCCGGGCAGGAAAACGCAGGCTCGCGATCCTGCGGCAACGTATCCCAGTGGCCCTGGGCGGATGTGTTCGCCGATTCGTCCAGGTGCCAGGCCTGGATGCGTGCGCCCGCGGCGAAGGCGGCGCGCAGGGTGGCGTATTCGTCGATGCGGTTCATGTGGCGTCCTCGTGCTGCATGCGGCGATGCGACTGCATCGTCTGGATACACGATGGACCCGCCCGGTCCCATGCGCTGAGACGGCGGCGACGCGGCTTTCGGAGGAGTTCAGGTCCGGCGGAAAGGGCTCGCCGGCGATGGAGCGGGAGACGATGCATGCGGCGGTCGACGCCGCATGCACCGCGAAGGCGCGTTTACTTCAGCGCGTCCTTGAGGGCCTTGCCCGGCTTGAACGCCGGCACGATGGTGGCCGGGATCACGATGTCTTCGCCCGTCTTCGGATTGCGGCCGGTGCGGCCGGCGCGATTGCGCGCCTCGAAGGTGCCGAAGCCCACGAGCGTCACGGCTTCGCCGTTCTTCAGGGTGGCGGTCACGGACTCGACCAGCGCGTTCAGCGCGGCCTCGGCCTGGGTCTTCGTGAGCTGCGAACGCTCGGCGATGGATTCGACCAGCTGTGCCTTGTTCATGCGTATTCCTGGTTGGAGAGGCCGCGTAGCATACAGGCAAGCCGAGGATGTCTCATGTCCGGAGCCCGGCGATTCGGCTTCCGGAGGCCATCACGGGTCGATTTTCCAGCCGATCCAGAGCACCTGGTGCCGGTCCTCGAAGACGGGCCGGCAGGGTCCACGGGTCGAAATCCGGTACCAGAACTCCAGCGTCGTCCCCGTCAGGCGCAGCCGGTGGGCGTAGGCGCCGATGTAGACGGGCAGGTGGCCGACGTAGATCGCGCCATCCAGGGAGTCCTTCTGCGCCATGAAACGGGGCCGGCGCGGGCGCCTTGCCGATGAGGGCATGGGATCTTCCATCGACGCGAAACGCTCGGCGTACATGTGCTCCATGACGCGCGCAACCGAGGCGTAGCTGTTGTGCGCCGGCAGCAGCGAGAGCAGTCGGCGCGGTTCGTCCCGGCTGCCGTAATCCTCGTAGATGACCCATCCCGCGCTCTGGTCCATGGCGTCGACTCCTGGTCGCTCAGCCCGGTCGCGCGCCCCGCCCGGAAGCGGACACGGCGTGGTTTCGTTGGGACGATTCTTCATCCGTGCGCGGCCGCGCGTGCGCGGGTTACCGCCCCCGACCGACGAAGTGCGTGGTGCGCATCAATGTCTCCGGTGTCATGCGGCGCGCGTCGATCAGACAGGAAGTCGCAACATCCGGCACTCGAATATCGGCCCCGGCGCGCCGCGATCGGTCGCCACGCGGTACCAGAATTCGAGCACGCCGATGTGCGACACGATGCGTTGGGCGTAAACGCCGACAAACCGCGGCGAATGCCCGACATAAATGCCGCCGTGGCGCGGATCGGTCTTGGCCGCGAAGCGCGAATCCTGCGGCTTGCGCTTGTAGTGGAAGCGTTCTTCCAGCGAGCCGTAACGATCGACGTAGACCTGTTCGGCATACCGTGCGATCGACGTGACGCTGCGATGGGCAGGCAGCAGCGACAGCAGCCTGCACGGCGAACCGAACGACGCGTCGTCCTCGTAGAGGATCCAGCCGGCGCCGCGATTGACGGGAGTTGGCATGGTCAGCCGTTCCTGCGCGAATCGCGATTCGTTGCGCTGGAATACGGTCGACCGCCACGCGATCCAGAGGGGAGGCGAAACTCCCGGCAGTCGCGATTGCGCGCCCGTCGTTGGCCGGAATCCGTGCGGCTGTGCATTGGCTTGTCCCTTTGTCGTTGCGACTAAGGGCTAAGCATTTTTCGCCATCGACTAAATCAGCAATGCGAACTTTTCTCTGAGGCGAAGGGCGTTTGTCGGGATCGTTATCGGAAACAGGTCGCTAAGCTGGCGATCGATAGCGGTGGCATCGCAACCGAACTCCACTGGAGGCGGTACGAGGCGTTCAGGAAATTCCCGAATACAACAATCTGTAAGGAAACAGTGCAAGAGCGGCAAACGCTTCTCGCATGAACTGCAAAATACGCATGCGTCTTCAGATAAATCCCAGCCTTCGCAAGTAACTGGATGCGGATTCTTTCGTGTTGACGTGCATTCATCGCGGTAAAGAAGCCAGGCAAATCCTGCAACCTCAATCGCCTTCGCCCGCCAGACTCGCCACCGCGGTGCTGCTTCGTTCGAAGCGCGGCAGATCATCGCGCGTGTCGAACCACGGCACCCGCGATCGCGTCCACACGTGATCGTCGATGCGTACCCGATCGGGTTCGTCGAGGCTGCCGATGCAGATCTGCACCCGATCGTCCAGCACGTCCTCGCGCATCCCCAACGTGCTGCCGCACCGCGGGCAGAAACCGCGTGCGGCGTTCGCGGAGGACTGGAACCAGCTGGGCATCACGCCGAGCCACTGGAAGGCATCCAGCGGGAAGTGCACGAACGCCAGCGCCAGCGCGCCGGAGTGGTGGCGGCACATCTCGCAGTGGCAGATCACGCCGCGCAACGGTTCGGCGGTCGCGCGGTAGCGGACTTCGCCGCACAGGCAACCGCCCTCGTAAATGGATTCGTCCGGCATCGCGTGGCTCCGTTCAGTGCGTACGGGGCCACCCTTGCCGGGTCATCCCGTACTGGTCCGCGGGTAATGGCGCATCGCTTCGTTGGCGCGTTCCCACGGCAGTTTGTGTTCGATCCAGATTTCCTTCGTCGGCGGGAACTGTTCGGGGGCGTCGAGCGTGGCGGTGGTGATGTCGATGCTGTCGACGTCCTCGTCGTGCCGATAGCTCAGTTGCGTGCCGCACACGCCGCAGAACGTGCGCATCACCTCAGGCGAGGAACGATACCGGACCGGCATTCCGTGCGTGAACACCAGGTTGTTCACGTGGAAAGTGGACCACGCGACGGATGGCGCGCCGCTCGCCCGCCGACAGCTGCGGCAATGGCAGATGCTGCGCGACACGGGCGGTGCCGTGGCCCGGTAGCGCACGGCGCCGCACAGACAGCCGCCTTCGATGGACAGTCCCATGCTGGCCTCCACGACCCTGACGTGGCGGACGTTCAGGCTAGCCGGGCGCATGTGTGGGCAGTGCGAGGAACCTGCCGCGTGCACGAAAGGCCTAGAATTCCCCGATGGAAACGACTCGATGAAGCGCGAACTGGTCCGTTTCGCCGTTGGCGGGGTGCTCGGCTTCGTCGTGGACACGGCGGCGCTGTATCTCGGGCTGGCGCTTGGTGCCGGGTACTTCGCCGGGCGCGCCTGCTCGTTCCTGATCGCGGTGTGGACCACCTGGCAGTTCAATCGCCGCTTTACCTTCGCCAGCGGACGCCGCGAGTCGGCCTGGGCGGAATGGTGGCGTTACCTGCTGGCGATGTCGGCCGGCGGGCTGGCGAACCTGGCCGCCTACGCGTTGACCGTGTCCATCCTGCCGAAGGCCCCGTGGCTGCCGCTGGTCGCGGTCGCGGTGGGCTCGGCGGTGGGGATGGGCTTCAACTTCGCCAGCGCGAAGTGGTGGGTGTTCCGGCGTTCGGGCGGGACTGCCGGCTGAGTCCCGAGCCCGACGGGCTCAGTCCGCTTACGTACCGCAGCGGCTCAGGCCGCATCGAACAACTGCTGCAGCACCGCCTCGCCGTAGCGATCCAGCTTGCTCGCGCCAATGCCCGGGACGCGCGCGAGCTCATCGAGGTCGTCAGGCGCGGCCTGCGCGATGGCGCGCAGGGTGCTGTCGTGGAAGATCACGTAGGCCGGCACGTTCTGTTCGCGTGCGGTGTTGCTGCGCCATTCGCGCAGGGCGTCGAAGCGCAGCTGCGAATCCGGATCCAGGTCGATCGCGACCGCGGCCGCCGATCCGCCACGCGCCCGGCGACCCCGCGCGGGCTTTTCCGGTTCGTGACGAAAACGCAGCTCGACTTCGCCCTTCAGGACCGGCCCGCTCAGCGCGGTGAGGCGCAGCGCGCCATGGTGTTCGACGTCGGCTTCCAGCAGGCCGCCGGCGACGAGCTGGCGGAACACGCCGCGCCACTGGCGTTCTTCCAGGTCGCTGCCGATCGCCCAGGTGCTCAGCGTTTCGTGGTTCCACTGTTTGACCTTGTCGGTCGCCACGCCGCGAAGCACGTCGATGATGTGTCCCGCGCCGAAGCGCTGCCCGGTGCGATACACGCATGAAAGCGCTTTGCGCGCGGCCTGCGTGCCGTCCCAGCTGCGCGGCGGTTCCAGGCAGTTGTCGCAGTTGCCGCAGGCACCGCCGTGCGCTTCGCCGAACCAGCCCAGCAGCGCCTGTCGCCGGCACTGCGTGGATTCGCAATAGCCCAGCAGCGCGTCGAGCTTGCGCAGCTCCAGCCGCTTGCGTTCCTCGCCGGCCTCGCCCTGCTGGATCAGCTGGCGCAGGTTCACCACATCGCCCAGGCCGTAGCTGAGCCAGACTTCCGCCGCTTCGCCATCGCGACCGGCGCGGCCGGTTTCCTGGTAGTAGCCTTCGATCGACTTGGGCAGATCGACGTGCGCGACGAAGCGGACATCGGGTTTGTCGATGCCCATGCCGAAGGCGATCGTCGCGACCATCACGATGCCGTCCTGCTGCAGGAATCGTCGCTGGTTCTGCGCGCGCAGCGAGGCGTCCATGCCCGCGTGGTAGGGCAGGGCATTGATGCCGGCGGCCTGCAACTGCTCGGCCACGGTTTCCACGCGCTTGCGCGAGAAGGCGTAGATGATGCCGCTTTCGCCGCGATGGCCGTCGAGGAAATCCAGCAACTGCCGCACGCCGCCGCCGTCCTTGTGGACGATGCGGTAGCGCAGGTTGGGTCGATCGAACGAGCTGACGAACTGGCGCGCATCGTCCAGCGCAAGTCGTTCCGCGATCTCGCGCCGCGTCGGCGCATCGGCCGTCGCGGTCAGCGCGATGCGGGGAATGTCCGGCCATCGTTCGTGCAGCACGGTGAGCTGGCGGTATTCCGGGCGGAAATCGTGGCCCCATTGCGAGACGCAGTGCGCCTCGTCGATGGCGAACAGCGCGATGCGCGCGCGGTCCAGCAGCGACAGGAAGCGGTTGGTCAGCAAGCGTTCGGGGGCGACGTACAGCAGATCCAGCTCGCCCGACAGCAGCTGCCGTTCGACCTCGGCCGCATCGTTCGCGTCCAGCGTAGAGTTCAGGTAGGCCGCACGCACGCCCAGCTGGCGCAGCGCCTCGACCTGGTCCTGCATCAGCGCGATCAGCGGCGAGACCACCAGCGCGCAGCCTTCGCGCAGCAGCGCGGGCAGCTGGTAGCACAGCGACTTGCCGCCGCCGGTGGGCATGAGGACGAGGGCGTCGCCACCGGAGGTGACGTGGTCGACGATCTGCCGTTGTTCGCCGCGGAAGCCGGGATGGCCGAACACGCGGTTGAGCAGATCGAGTGCGGGGTCTGACATGCGGCTAGTTTAACGAAGCGGGGCGGTTGACGGCTTCGGAAAACGGCGGGAAATCGTGTGGGAATTGGGCGGTGAGCCGATTTGCCCCCGCCCCAACCCCGCTCCCGCGAAGGGGAGCGGGGCTTGGGAGCCTTGAATCAGCGTCGCCGCGCCGCCATCACTCCAGCAGCGAGCGCAGCATCCACGCGTACTTCTCGTGGGTCTGCAGGCGCTGGGTCATCAGGTCGACCGTCGGGTCGTCGCCGGCATCGTCGGCGGTCTTGAGGACCTTGCGCGCCGTGCGGGCCACGGCCTCGTTGCCGGCGACCAGCTGGCGGACCATTTCCTTCCAGTCCGGCGCTTCGGTCAGGCCGGGCTCCTCGGGGATCGAGCTGAGGCGGATGAACTCCGCATACGAACCCGGCGCGTTGAAACCCAGTGCGCGGATGCGTTCGGCGGTCTCGTCCAGGGCGGTCCACTGCTCGGTGTACTGGCCTTCGAACATCACGTGCAGGCTGTTGAACATCGAGCCGGTCACGTTCCAGTGGAAGTTGTGGGTCTTCAGGTACAGCGTGAAGCTGTCCGAGAGGAAGCGCGACAGGCCTTCGGCGATCTTCTTGCGGTCGCCGCCGCCGATGCCGATGTCGATGGCCTGCGTGCTGGCGGTCGGCGTGAGCGGGGACTTGTCGGGTTTCTCGGCCTTTGCGGGCTTGACGTTCTTGGTTTTGGCCATTGCGGTTCTCCCTTCGATCATGGCATTGCGGCGACAATAGCCCTGCCGTCCGCGACGTGGGTGGTTTCTTTTCAGGCAGTGCAACGAATGAAGTCTATGGACCCGGCGGAGTCTAGTCAGGGAAATGTCAGCAATGCGTTACGCCAGGCCCGGCGCGCCATCGATGGCGCGCTGAGTCGCGACCGTGGCCGCCTGCATGGATTGTGGTCGCGCTGGAACGGAAAACCCGCCGACGAGCGAGCGCGCGACGCCTTCGCCAAGGCCCTGGCCGCCTCGGTCGCCCAGCGCGAAGCCCGTACCGCGGCGCTGCCCGCCGCACCCGTCGCCGCCGACCTGCCCATCGCGGCAAAGGCCGACGAGATCGTCGAACTGATCCGCAAGCACCAGGTGGTGGTGATCGCCGGCGAAACCGGTTCGGGCAAGACCACCCAGCTGCCCAAACTGTGCCTGGCCGCCGGCCGGGGCGCGGCCGGCATGATCGGCTGCACCCAGCCGCGCCGGATCGCCGCGCGCGCCGTGGCGCGTCGCGTGGCGGAGGAACTGCAGACGCAACTCGGCGGCGCGGTCGGCTACCAGGTGCGCTTCACCGAGAACGTCGGCGAGCAGACCGCGGTGAAGTTCATGACCGACGGCATCCTGCTCGCCGAAATCCAGTCCGACCGCTGGCTGTCGCAGTACGACACCATCCTCATCGACGAGGCGCACGAGCGCAGCCTCAACATCGACTTCCTGCTCGGCTACCTCAAACAGCTGCTGCAGAAGCGGAAAGACCTGAAGGTCATCGTTACCTCCGCGACGATCGACACCGAACGCTTCGCCGCGCATTTCGACGGCGCGCCGGTGGTGAACGTGGAAGGCCGCAGTTATCCGGTGTCGGTGCGTTATCGCCCGCTGGAGGGCGAAGGCGACGAGAACGGCGACCGCACCATCAACGACGGCATCGTGTCCGCGTGCGACGAGATCACGCGCGAGGATCCGCGCGGCGACGTGCTCATCTTTCTCCCCGGCGAGCGCGAGATCCGCGACGCGCATCTCTCGCTGGAGCGACGCAAGTACCGCGAAACCGAAGTGTTGCCGCTGTACGCGCGGCTGTCGGTGCGCGACCAGGACCGCGTGTTCAATCCCGGCCCCAAGCGCCGCATCGTGCTCGCCACGAACGTCGCCGAAACGTCGTTGACGGTGCCGCGCATCCGCTATGTCGTCGATCCCGGCCTGGCGCGCGTGAAGCGTTACAGCCCGCGCGGCAAGCTCGATCGCCTGCACATCGAACCGGTCAGCCAGGCCAGCGCCGACCAGCGCAAGGGCCGCTGCGGACGCATCAGCGAAGGCACGTGCTTCCGTCTGTATTCGGAAGCCGACTTCGAATCGCGCCCGCGCTACACCGATCCGGAAATCCGCCGCGCCGCGCTGGCCGGCGTGATCCTGCGCATGCTGTCGCTGGGGTTGGGCAGGATCGAGGAATTCCCGTTCCTGGAACCGCCCGATCCGCGCGCGGTCGCCGACGGCTGGCAGCAACTGGCCGAGCTGGGCGCGGTGGACGAACAACGCCACCTCACGCCCATCGGCAAGCTGATGTCGCGCCTTCCGGTGGACGTGAAGCTGGCGCGCATGCTGGTCGCGGCCAACGAACATGGCGTGCTGCGCGAGATGCTCGTCATCGCCTCGTTCCTGGGCATCCAGGATCCGCGCGAACGCCCCGCCGACCAGCGTGGCGCCGCCGATACGGCGCATGCGCAGTTCGCCGATCCCAAGTCCGAATTCGTCGGCATCGTGAAGTTGTGGAATGCGTACAACGCGGCGCATGAAGAGCTGACGCAGTCGAAGCTGCGCGGATGGTGCGAGAAGAACTTCCTCGGCTTCCTGCGCATGCGCGAGTGGCGCGAGCTGCATCGCCAGCTGAAGCTGATGGCCGAAGAGTTGGCATGGAAGGAATCCCGCGCCGCGCTAAACGAACACGGATCGCTCGATCAATCCGCGTACGCCACGCTGCACAAGGCGCTGCTCGCCGGCTTGCCGACGCAGATCGGCACGCGTACCGACAAGGGTTACGACGGCCCGCGTGGTCGGAAATTCCAGCTGTTTCCGGGCTCGCCGCTCGCGAAGAAGCCGCCGCCGTGGGTGCTTTCGGCCACGCTGCTCGACACCGAACGCGTCTGGTCGCTGACCAACGCCGCGATCGAGCCCGACTGGGCGATCGCCGAACTGTCGCACCTGCTCTCGCGCCGGCAGCACGATCCGCGCTGGTCGCGCTCGCAGGGTCGCGTGATCGGCAGCGAGCAGATCAGCCTGTTCGGGCTGGTGCTCGCGCCCAAGCGGCCGGTGCATTACGGCGCGCTGTTTCCCGAGGAAAGCCGCGCGATCTTCGCGCGCGATGCGCTGGTGACGGGCGAGATCAACACGCGCAGCCAGTTCCTGTCGCGCAACCTCGCGACGCTGGCGAAGGCGCGCGACGAGGAAGCCAAGCAACGTCGCAGCGGACTGGTCGTCGACGACGAGTGGATGGCGCAGTGGTACCTCGACCGCATGCCCGCGAACGTGCACAACGCACAGGCGCTGGACGCGTGGTACGGCAAGTTGCCGCCGAACGAGAAGGCCGCGCTGGAATGGTCGCTGTCGGACCTGATGATCGGCGACGAGAGCGACGCCGTGCGTTTCCCGCCGTACCTCGCGCTGGGCAACGTGCGGCTCGCGGTGAAGTACCGGTTCGAGCCCGGCGCGAGCGACGACGGCATGACGCTCGCCGTTCCGCTGCACCTGCTCAACGCGCTCGATCCGGTGCGCCTGACCTGGCTCGCGCCGGGCTTCGTGTTGGACAAGGCCGCGGCGTTGATCAAGACGCTGCCGAAGACCATTCGCCGCAACTTCGTGCCCGCGCCGGATTTCGCGCGCGCATTCCATGAAGCGAACCAGCAGCCGTCGGCGGATACGATCACCGGCGAACTCGCTCGTTTCCTGCACAAGCTTGGCGGGGTCGCGGTCGGTGCGACGGATTTCGACGAAGCCGCGCTGGAGCCGCATCTGCGCATGAACCTGCGTTTGTTCGATCGCGACGGGAAATCCATGCTCGCCGAATCGCGCGACCTCGACGATCTGCGCGCACGCTTCGGCGAGCGCGCGGCGGCGGCGTTCGCGGCGAAAGCGGCGGACGGGCTCGCGCAACGTGGATTGACGACGTTCCCCGAGACGCCGATTCCGGCGTCCGTGCCCGGCGCGGGCGGCGTGCCCGCGTATCCGTCGCTGCACGACGATGGCGACAGCGCATCGCTGCGCGTCCATGCCGAACGCGACGTCGCGTTGCGCGAGCATCCGCGTGGCGTGCGCCGGCTGTTGGCGATCGCACTGGCGGACAAGCTCAAGCAGGCGCGCAAGCAACTGCCGATGACGCCGAAGATGGGCTTGCTGTACGCGTCCATCGAAGCGGCCGCGCCGCGCGTGGATGGCCTGAAAGAGGGCGATCGCCTGCGCGCGGATCTGGTCGACGGCGCGTTCGCATCGATGACGGACGAGAACGCGATCGGCGATATCCGCGATGCGACGACCTTCGCCGCGCGCCGCGACGCCATCGGCAAGCAGGTCTTCGGCGATGCGATGGAACGGCTGAAACAGGCCGAGGCGATCCTTGCCGCGGTCGCCGAAGCGCGCGCGAAACTTGAATCGCCGTTGATGGGCTGGGCGAGCGGCAACCTCGACGACATGCGCAGGCACCTTGCCTCGCTCACGCCGCCGGGTTTCCTGCGCAGCGTGTCGGCCGATGCATTGCGCGAATATCCGCGTTACCTGAAAGCGCTGGCCTTGCGTGGCGAACGTGCGCTGCGCGACCCCGTCCGCGACCAGGCGCGCATGCTCGAGCTCAAGCCCTTCGCCGATGCGCTGGCTGATGCGGTGGAAACCGGCGAAGCCGATGCGCCCGACTGGCAGGCCCTGCGCTGGGATCTGGAGGAACTGCGCGTTTCGTTGTTCGCGCAGGAACTGGGCACGCGCGGCGGCGTATCGCCCAAGAAACTGGCGCAGCGGCTTTCGCAGCTGCGCCGGTGAGGCGCGTCAGTCGACGCGCTGCACCTTGATCGGCGGCGTGCCGTCGTCCATGCGCAGATACCACGCGCCGAGCATGCCCGGCGCGATGGTCACCTTCGCATCGGTGACCGGTCGCGTGAAGTTCACGCCCGAATCCATCACGCGCCAGCGCTGGCCGTTGTCGAGCAGCAGCGTCTGGCCTTGCGTCCACGCGCGCGAAGAGCCCGGCACCGTGGCGATCACGGTCTGCGCGGCCGAACGCTTCGGACGCATGCCGGCTTCGTCCTGCGTGCGTTGCGTGTCGGCGGCCTTCAGGTCCGCGGCGCGGTCTTCGCTGAGCAGCCGATTGAGCAGCGCGAGCTGTTCGCCGGACAGCGAATCCAGTCCCGTCGCACGCAACTGTTCCGTGCTCAGGCGCTGCTCGATCGGCACCCACGCACGTTCGCCGGCGAAGGCCGGCAGGCACAGCAATACCGCGATGGCAAGCGACAGCGAACGGCGCATCGGATCACCTCATCGAGAACGGGACGCATCGCGGCCGGGACGCATCAGAAGCGGCGCGCGTGGCGAAGCATGGATCACTTGACGCGCTGCACCTTCGCGCGGGTGTTGTAGCCGTCGACCGCGAGGTACCACGCGCCGCCAAGAAGGCTCGGCGTGATGCGCACCTTCGGGTTGTCGAGCTTCGCGCTGAGCGAGACATCGTCGATCTGCTGCCACACCTGGCCGTTGTCGAGCGTGAACTGGCGGCCCTTGCCGAAGCCGGTGAACGCACCGCTGATGGCGCCGGCGACCGGATCGCGCGACTCGCGCTTGGCGAGCCCGCGACTGTCGTCGCCCGATTCGCTCTTCGCGCTTTCCACCGCCTTCGCGGTTTCGACTTCGAGTTTGCCGTCCAGCCAGGCATTGAGGTTGGCCAGTTCGGCCGCCGACAGCTTGTCCAGACCCGATGCCTTGAACTGCTCGTACGACATCTGCTGTTCGATCTTCTGCTGGGCCAGCGCCGTGGTGGCCAGGGGCAGCAGTGCGGCGAGCGCGAGAAGGCGTGCGGGGGCGATGCGGGTCATGCGCTGTTCCTCCAGTCGGATGCGGGCTAGTGTAGACCGTCCCCGCGTCGCCCGATCCAGCCCCACTTCCCTCCAGCACCATGGCAACTCCGTCTCCCTCGCCGCATGCGGCGCTGGCGCATCCCGCCGGCGCGGCCATCCCCGCGCCGCTGTTGCGGGCGATGCAGCAGGCGGCAACGGCGGGCGACGGTGGCGGCGATCCGCCCGACGTCGTGCAGAGCATGCTCGACGCGCTGGCGCTGCTGGGCGCCGATGGCGACACCTCGGCGGCGGCGATCCTGCATGCGTACCCCGCATGGGAGCAGGCGCTGCGGCCCCGGATCGAACGCGATTTCCCCGGCATCGCACCGCTGCTGGAAGGCCAGCGCGCCGCGGGACAGGTCTGGGAGCTACACGCGCAGCGCCACGGCCAGACCGGCAACGAAGGCCTGCGCCGGCTGCTGCTGGCGATCGTGCGCGACCTGCGCGTCGTGCCGATCCTGCTCGCGCGGCAACTGGCGCGCATGCGCCATGCCGAACGCCTGCCTGAAGCGGAGCGCCGCGAACTGGCGATGCTCACGCGCGACATCCACGCGCCGCTCGCCAACCGGCTGGGCATCTGGCAGCTGAAGTGGGAGCTGGAGGATCTCGCGTTCCGCTACCTGGAACCGGCGACGTACCAGCAGATCGCGCGCCTGCTCGACGAGAAGCGCACCGATCGCGAGCGCTACATCGAACAGGTCAAGCGCACGCTGCGCGAGGCGATGGCCGCACAGGGGCTGGCGGCGGACATCGCCGGGCGGCCGAAGCACATTTACAGCATCTGGAAGAAGATGCAGCGCAAGAACGTGCCGATCGGCGAGTTGTACGACCTGCGCGCGGTGCGCGTGCTGGTCGACAGCCTGGCCGACTGCTACGCCGCGCTCGGCGTGGTGCACGCGACGTGGACGCCGATTCCGAGCGAGTTCGACGACTACATCGCGCGGCCCAAGCGCAACGATTACCGCTCGCTGCACACGGCGGTGATCGGCCCGGAAGGCAAGACCCTGGAAGTGCAGATCCGCACGAACGAGATGCACCGGCAGGCCGAATTGGGCGTCGCCGCGCACTGGAAGTACAAGGAAGTCGGCAGCCACAGCGCCGATGCGGCGTTCGACCGCAAGATCGCGTGGATGCGCCGCTTGCTGGAAGCCGGTGGCGAAGCGGGGCGTGACGAGGCCTCGCTGTCGGGCGAGTTCGACACCGAACTGGTCGAAGACCGCATCTACGTGCTCACGCCCAAGGGCGAGGTGATCGACCTGCCCACCGGCGCCACGCCGCTGGATTTCGCGTACCACGTGCACACCGAAGTCGGGCATCGCTGCCGCGGCGCGAAGGTGGACGGGCGCATCGTGCCGCTGGACCACAAGCTGCGCAGCGGCGATCGCGTGGAAATACTGACTGCGAAAACCGGCGAACCGCGCCGCGACTGGCTCGTCGCGGCGAATGGTTTCCTCGCCAGCGGCCGTTCGCGCGACAAGGTGCGCGCGTGGTTCCACAAGCTCGATCGCGCGCGCAACGAGACGGCCGGCAAGGATCTGCTCGACAAGGAACTGCGCCGGCTGGGCCTGCTGGGCGCGGACCTCGCGCCCGCGCGGGAGAAGTTCAACCTCGCCACCGATGGCGAGTTGTACGTGCACGTCGCGCTCGGCGACATCGGCCCGCACCAGATCGGTCGCGCGCTGCTGGAACACGAACGCGCGCGCGAAGCGGCCCTCGCGGCCGCCGCCGCACCCGCGTCGACCACCGTGGTCACCACACCCTCGCCGCCGCGCCGCGCGCCGCGCCGGAGCACCGATTTCACCGTCGAAGGCGTGGGCAATTTGCTGGTGCAGCTCGCGCGCTGCTGCCAGCCGCTGCCGGGCGAGCCGATCGTCGGCTATCTCACGCGCGGCCGTGGCGTGAGCGTGCATCGACCGGACTGCCCTTCGTTCGAACGCCTGGCCGCCAGTCAGCCGCAGCGCGTGCTCCCGGTGGAGTGGGGGCGCGCGGGTGCAGGGTATGAAGTCGACGTGGAAGTGCTGGCCCTGGATCGCAAGTGGCTGTTGAAGGAAGTGACCAACCTCATCGCGCAGGGCAATGCGCACGTGGTCAGCATCCGCAGCGACACCGAGCGCAACGGTGCGCGGGTCCGCTTGCGCCTGCGCCTGCGGGTCGGCGACTACGGCCAGCTGTCCACGCTGCTGGGCAAGCTGTCCGCGCTTCCGGGCGTGGAGCATGCGCAGCGCCGCTGAACGCGGAACCGGGCCGGGCGCGTTGATGAACGCACCGCCAAAGCGCGACGAGCCAACGACTTTCCCGGCGTTATCCTTGCGCCGTGAGTTCCAAGACGCCCCGTGACCCCAACCCGGACCCCTGGCACGGCCCGCTCGGCAACGATGCGGGGCCGGCGCGTGGGCGGATCGAACCCACGCTGGGCTCGGATCCGAGCGAGGAAATGTGCGGCTGGGAAGTCGACGACTTCCGTTCGGGGCCGCGAAAAGGCCGGCGCGATCCCATCGCGGCCATCGCCGCCAAGCCGTCGCGACCGTGGTCCTGGATCGTGGCGATGCTGGCATTGGGCGCGCTCGGCGCCGGGCTGTTCGTGCTGCGCCAGCCGCTGTCGGACCTGCTCTGGCCGGAAACGCGCGTCCAGCAGCTGCAGGCCGATGCCGCACGCGCATTGGCCGAAGGCCGCCTGACGTCGCCCGACGGACGCGGTGCCCGCGAACTGTATGCGGCCGCGCTCGCGCGCGATCCGGATCGTGCGCAGGCGCGCGACGGGCTGGCGAAAGTCGGCGAAGCCGCGCTCGCGCGCGCGGACAAGGCGATGGCCGCGCGCGATTACAAGCAGGCGCATTCGCTCATCGCGCTGGCCCGCGACATGGCCGTGCCGCGCGCCAAAGTTGATGCGGTGGAACAACGCCTGCGCGCGCGCGAAGGCGCCGAAGCCGGCGTCGACACGCTCCTCGCGCAGGCCGCCGCGGCGCGCCTGGCCGGTCAGCTCGACGGCAACGAGCACGCCGCGCTGCCGCTCTACCAGCGCGTGCTCGCCGTGCAGCCTTCGCGCGTGGAAGCGCTGGAAGGGCGCGAGGACACGCTCGCCGATCTGCTCCAGCTGGCGCGCACCTCGCTTTCGCGCGGCGAACTGGCCGAGGCGTCCTCGCGTATCCGCCGCGTGCAGGCCGCCGATCCGGGCCATGTCGATCTCCCGGACGCGCTGGCGCAACTGGCGCGCGCGGGCGAGCAACATCGCACTCGCGCCGACGAGGCCCTGCGTCGCGGGCATCTGGACGAAGCGCTGCACAGCTACCTCGCCGCACTGGCCGCAATGCCGGACGACGCCGCCGCCGAGCGCGGCCTGATGCACGTCGCGAACACCTACGCGCAACGCAGCGAGCGCTACGCCGCCGACTTCCGATTCGACGATGCCGAGGCCGCATTGCGCGATGCGCGTGCGATCTCGCTGCAGGCGCCGGGCGTCGCGCAGGCCGAACAGCGCCTGCAGCAGGCAAGGCAGACGCAACAGCGTTATGGACAGCGGGAACCTGCCGGTCAGCGCTCGCGTCGCATCGATCAGTTGCTTGCGGACGCATCACAGGCCGAAGCGCGCGGCGACCTGCTCACGCCTCCGGGCGAAAGCGCTTACGACAAGCTGCGCGCGGCGCAGGCCCTGGCACCGCAGGATCCGCGCGTCCGCGGCGCGATGGCCCGGCTGCTGCCGGCCGCGCGCCAGTGTTTCGAGGATGAGCTTCGCGGCAATCGCCTGCGTCGCGCGCGTGAATGCCTCGACGCGCGCGCTGCGCTGGAAGGCGAAAGCGCGACCTTGCGCGATGCGCGTCGGCGACTGGCGCAGCGCTGGATCGCCGTCGGCGACGAGCGCCTGGGCGCGGGCGAACTCGGCGCCGCGCAGGCCGCGCTCAGCGCCGCACGCGAACTCGATCCGCAGGCCGTGGGCCTTGGCGAATTCGCCGACCGGCTGCGTGCCGCGTCTGCGGCGAACTGATCGCCCGCGCCAGCTCGTCAGGACTGGGCGGGATCGGGCGATTCTGGCGAAGTGATGCGGTCCTCGGCGCGCGTCGACTCTTCGACTATGCGAGAGAGGCGAAGTCCCAACGCGCTCCAACCGAATTCCGATACGCCTTCACGATCCAGCAAGAGTCCTTCCGTGAGTTGTCCGCAGCGATGAGTTTTGACGAGGTTACGCAGCATCGCGGTGAGTGCCGCGGACTGCTGGGGGCAGATCCAGCCGCGACGGCGTGCGGTTATCAACCTGGCTGCAGCATCCTCGTCGTTCTCTCCAAGGTGGAGGATAGGACGGCCTGAGCCCAGGTATTCGTAGAACTTGCCGGGTACCTGCATGATGTCCGCATTGGCGAGATTGATCAGTACATCCGCGCGTTGTTGCCATGCGACGGCTTCGGCGTGCGGAAGGAATCCGAGAAGGCGAATGCATTCCGGATGCGCCTCGCTTGCCTGGCGCACGATGTCGGGCACCACGATCGAAGCGATGTTCAATCGAACGCCCGGCGTGGCGATCACCGCGTCCAGCAGGGCATCCACGCGGCGGAAGCTATAGAAGCTGCCGGTGTAGAGCAACTCGAGATACCCACCGCTGGCCCCGCGGGTACGCAGCGGACGTCGATCGTCGAACCCTTGGGTGAGCACGGTAATCGGCGCATGGCCCTGATGCCTGTCGTGCAACAGTTGCCTGGCCGATTCTGCGGTCACCAGGACATGGTCCGCGCTGTGGCATACGTCAGCTTCCAGCCTTGCCGCCTTGCGACGCCATTTCTTGGCCGTGTAGGGGGCCAGTACGGGATCGCCCAGGTCGGCGATCCAGCGAGCACCAAGATGGCGCGCGATCAGGCCAAGCTGCAGCGTCGTGGCCGGCTCGTGCGAGCTGATGACGACGTCCGGCTCGAATGCATGCATCAACCGATAAAGCTCCCGTCTCGCGTATGGATACCATTCGCCGCGCATGTCGGGAAAGACGAAGCGCTCAAGCGTGTTCTGCACGAACATCGAGACCGCGTGTTTCCAACCGCCTCGCGAAGACCGGCCAGCCGGTGCCGGCGCCGCGCCGCTTCCAGGCTCGACCTGGGTGGGTGGATTCTTCTGGGCGATGGCTTCGCGCCGCTTGCGCCGCGAAGCGATCAGACCCCGGAAAGGACCGGCATACGTGCGATGGATGACAATGTCTTCAGGCAGGTCTGGCAGTCCTGGCGTGCTACCACCCAGGTCGACCGTCAATACTTCGACCCGATGCCCATGCCGGCTCAGTTCCTGGCTCAGATATGTCCATCGCAGCGATTGCGGCGAGGGGCTGGGGGGATACTCGTAAGCGATCAGGAGGATGCGCTTGGGAGAAGTGGTCGATGTCCCGCTCACGACTGCCTCCTGCGCAGAGCGACTTCCAGTACGCTTCGCGCGGCGTCGGGAGAGAAGTGGGTGCGCACGTTCGCACGACCCGCTTCGGCCAGTGCATGCCATAACGAGGCATCTCTGTAGAGGCGGGCGACTTCTGCGGCGAATTCCTGCGCGTCGTCTGCCACCAGTACGTCCTCTCCCGACCGGAGATGCATGCCTTCCACCGCGCACGACGTGGCGACCACCGGTTGTCCGTATGCCATGCTGAGGTTGATCTTGCCCTTGACGCCTGCTCCGAAGCGTAGCGGCGCCAGCGCGATCCTGCAGCGGGATACGAATGGCTCGATGCGAGCAACGTGGCCATGCACCCTCACGCCTTCGACTTGCTCGATCACTATCCTTATCTCGTCGGTCATCACGCCTACCAGGTGCAGCTCCACGTCAGGGAGGAGACGCCTGATCGCGGGGTAGATTTCCGTAGCCAGCCACCGGACCGCATCCCGATTAGGCGGATGCGACATGCCACCCACGAAAAGCAGGCCTTCGCGCTGTTCGAAAGGCGCGCCTTCCTCATCGGCTTCGATGATGTTGGAGAGCACCTGCACGTTGGCATCAGGCGCGAGTTCCCGCAGCAAAGCCTGCTCGACATGGCTCACGACCCAGACTACGTCCGCACGTGCGATCAGTGCCAGCTCGCGACGCTCTGTTTCGATGGCCAGGCGCAGCATTGCCTGGCTTCCACGGAGACGTGCTTCGCGTTGCTCACGCAGGAAATGGAGGTCGACGGTATCGAAGACGACGGTCGAATGGGGAGCTGCGGCCCGCACGAGCTCCAACCAGTGGGCTGCGACGTAATGCCGGCACAAGATGGCCGTCTGCAAAGTTCCAGCATGGCGGCGTACCCATGCGGAGATCGAGAGGGCACCCTGCAATCTGGGAACGTGGACGCCCATCGCGCGCAATGCGTCGGCCTGCGTCCCACCGCGCTCGTTGTCGTCGGCAATGAACACGACGTTGTGGCCGCCATCGATGAGCAGCCGAATCAAGTTCACCAGTCGAATGGAGCCGGAGTCGCGATCCGGCGTCGGAATCATGGAATCCACTACGAGAATCCATGGTTGTGCGCCGTCCCACTCGCCGTCGCGTTCGTCCAGCGCGCAGTCCGCTGCTGAGTAATCGGAATGGGAACCGGTGGCAAGAACCCGACGTATCGTCCCTGACACTCCGGCCGATTGCAGGCTCAGGCGCGCGCGCCGAATTCTGGCGGCATGTCGTTGCAGCAGGAATTTGAGATTAACGAGCACAGAACCGATGGTGAGCCAGAGGGGAGTGATCCGGGTTCGAAGCCCGGGATACCCCCGGGGCTGCGCTAGACTCCCGGACACGAGGGCGCAGCCCCGCCATTGTCCCATGCCGTGGCCCGAATCCAGTACGACGAAGACGACAACGACGATACCGACCAGACCCCGACCCCGCAGTGGCGCCGCCGGCTGGTCATCTGGGTGCTCGCGGCGGTGGGCCTGGGACTGGGCTTCCTGATCCCGTACACGCTCTACCTGAACCATGAAGTCGGCGAGCGCTTCGGCCAGCTGAAATGGCAGATCCCGACCCGCGTCTACGCCCGCCCGCTCGAGCTGGCGCCGGGGCTGACGCTGGACGCCGCCACGCTCAAGACGGAACTGGATGCGGCCGCCTACCACGAAGGCGACGGCACGCGTCCGGGCACGTACGCCCGCAGCGGCGGACGCTGGACCATCGCCAGCCGCGGCTTCCAGGACGTAGACGGCCCGGTGCCGGCGCAGCGCATCGAAGTCGTGCTCTCCGGCAGCAAGGTCGCCTCGGTGCGCGACGCGGCGAAGAAGCGCGCGCTGAAATCCGTGCGCCTGGACCCGGCGCGCATCGCCACGCTCTACGGCCAGCAGAACGAGGAGCGCCGCCTCGTGCGCCTGCGCGAGGTGCCGGAACTGCTCGTCACCGGCCTGCAGGCCGTGGAAGACCGCGACTTCAACAGCCATCACGGCATCGACGTCAGCGGCATGGCACGTGCCGCCTTCAAGACCGCCACCGGCACCACGCAGGGCGCGAGCACCTTGACGCAGCAGCTCGCCCGCAGCGGCCTGCTCGGCATCGGGCGCGAACGCACCATCAGCCGCAAGGGCAAGGAAATCCTCTACGCGCTGCTGATCGAAGCGCGTTACGACAAGGGCACGATCCTGGAGGCCTACTTCAACCAGGTCTACCTCGGCCAGCGTGGCGCGCAGGCGATCCACGGCGTCGCGGCGGGTTCGGAATTCTGGTTCGGCCGCGACCTGGCCGACCTGAGCACCGAACAGATCGCGCTGCTGATCGGCATCGTGCGCGGCCCGTCGTATTACGACCCGCGCCGCAATCCCGAACGTGCGCTGGAACGCCGCAATTTCGTGCTCGGCGAAATGCACGAAACCCGGCTCATCGGCGACGCCGAATACCAGCGCGCACTGAAGGCGCCGCTGGGCGTGACCACCGATCCGGGCAGCACCGCGGCGAACCGCTTTCCGGCCTACGTCGACCTGATCCGCCGCCAGCTCGCGCGCGATTACCCCGCCGACGCGCTCGCCGGTGCCGGCCTGAGCGTGATGAGCGGCATGTCGCCGTCGGCGCAGGCGATGGCCGAAGGCGCGGTCGCGCGCACGCTGAAGGGCCTGGACAACAAACGCCGCCCGCCGCTGCAGACCGGCCTGGTGGTCACCGACGTGCACAACGGCAACGTGGTCGCGGTGGTCGGCAGCCGCAGCGTCAGCGAACACGGCTTCAATCGCGCGGTGGAAGCGCAGCGTCCGGTCGGCTCGCTGCTCAAGCCGTTCGTATACCTGCTGGCGCTCGCGCAGCCGGGCAAGTACTCGCTCGCCAGCTGGGTAGACGATTCGCCGGTCACCGTCGCGCTGGGCAAGAAGAAGAACTGGACGCCCGGCAATTCCGACGGCCGGAGCCACGGCACGGTGCGCCTGGTCGACGCGCTGGCGATGTCCTACAACCAGGCCACGGTCCGGGTGGGCATGCAAGTCGATCCGGAGCGCATCGCCGGCCTGATCCGCACGCTGGCCGGCATCGAAGCCACGCCGAATCCGGCGCTGATCCTCGGCGCGGTGGACCAGAGCCCGTACGCGATGGCGCAGCTGTACCAGTTCCTCGCCTCGGGCGGCGAAATCCAGCCGCTGCATGCCGTGCGCGGCGTGCTCGACGCGAACGGCAAGGCGCTCAACCGCTACGACAAGGCACCCGCACCGGCGCAGGAAGGCGATGCCATCGCCGCACGCCTGATCACCATCGCGCTGCAGCAGGCCGTGTCCAACGGCACCGGCACGCAGCTGGTGCGCGACGGCCTGGGTCGCCTGTCGCCGGCCGGCAAGACCGGTACGTCGAACGACGGCCGCGACAGCTGGTTCGCCGGCTGGACGGGCGACCACCTCGCGGTGATCTGGGTCGGCAACGACCAGAACAAGGAAACCGGCCTGTACGGCGCGACCGGCGCGATGCGCGTGTGGTCGGCGATCTTCTCGCGCCTGCCCACCGCGCC
>Ga0102589_1001805_pt1 | contig 26998 bp, 29 predicted proteins | sample AraplaMF_Col_mLB_FD_76858 | JGI IMG/M metagenome (GOLD analysis project Ga0102589, IMG submission 76858) | Arabidopsis root microbial communities from the University of North Carolina, USA - plate scrape MF_Col_mLB | ecosystem: Host-associated > Plants > Roots > Endosphere | place: USA... | reverse complement strand
AACTTTACCATCAGCTTCATTAATTTCTTTGACTGTTGCATTCCAAATGAAATCAATTTTTTCGTTAGCAAAGGCACGATCTTGGAGAATTTTTTGTGCACGTAATTTATCACGACGATGCACAATTGTTACTTTATCTGCGAAGCGAGTTAAATAAACACCTTCTTCAACAGCAGAATCTCCGCCACCTACGACAACAAGGTTTTTTTGCTTGAAGAATGCGCCATCACATACTGCACAATAGCTGACACCACGGCCTCCAAGCTCTTTTTCGCCAGGCACGCCCATTTTTTTATACTCTGCGCCTGTAGAAATAATAATTGCTCGTGTTTTATATTCTTTAGCACCTGATTTTATTGTTTTATATTCTTTACCATCAATAATTTCAGTTACATCGCCATACGCATACTCTGCACCAAATTTCTTAGCATGGTCGAACATTTTTGTCGACAGCTCAGGCCCTAAAATTGTATCAAATCCAGGATAGTTTTCTACTTCTTCTGTATTTGCCATTTGTCCGCCAGGGATCCCACGTTCAATCATTAAAGTTGAAAGGTTGGCACGTGATGTATAAACAGCCGCAGTCATACCAGCTGGACCTGCACCAATTATTACAACATCATAAATTTTTTCTTCTGACATAAATACTTCCCCCTAAACAAATACTTGTTTATCATCATTCGGTAGGTGCTCAAACACCTACTGAATGATGATAATGCCTCGGACGCAGCCAAGACGTAATTGATAATAACTTCAGTATGTTCATCGTATGTGAAAGTAAAAAGTTATTCAACTATGTTGCTCACAGTCTAATTATTCGTACTTGGTAAAAACATTAAAATTTCATCAATATACTTCGATAAAGTTGACACGGATACTCCGTATTGCTGAGCTATCTCTTTTTTTGTCACCTTGAGATTACGAGAAGAGCGGAATAAATAGTCATTTGCTCCTGCAATAGCCGCTGGGTTTGTGAAACGATAATTGTTTATCAATGCTTGCTCACAAAGCACAAACCACATTTGGAACATTGGTGCTATTAATGTCGTCAGCTTACCATACTGTTCAAGTAAAATTTCTGGTACACTTACCGCTCGTATAAAGCTAGCTTCTACTTTGTTTTTCATATCAAATTGATGTCCTAGTGCATAAGCTAGGAATAGCTTTTCATAGGCATTACATTGATCAACATCTATCCATTTGGGATGTGCGATAATTTCCTGTTTATGCGCTGTACAACTTAGTAAAAACAAACCAAATATGCGTTCACTTGTATATTCGCTTTCCAGCTTCTCCACAATATAATCACGGTCATGTTCTAATGCATCCAGTGAATACGTGTTTTCTTCTTGACGCCAAGGTTCAAAGCCTTCTTTTTCAGGATCGAGCTCAAGTAGCTGCCCCCATGTACTCTTTGATATTTCTTCATGTCCTGAGAAGTAAGCTGCATGTGATAACCAAAAGTAAAAGCCAGCATCGCCTACATAGCCTCTTTTTTGCATGCTACGCAACCATTTAAATGCTAATTCATATTGTCCAACGAGCGCTAATGTTGCACCTAATTTATAGCGATGTTCCCATAAGTATGGCTGAATTTTCACAAGTACTTCTAAAAGATCCTTTAAATCTTCTTCATTTTTTTCATAGTACGCAATAACCGTTAAATTACATAGTGCATGTAAATTCCCTTTATTTTCACGTAATACATTATTTAGAAGCGCCTTCGCCTGTTCCGCTTCACCAACATAAAAATAGGCAAGGGCTAAGTTGTTATAAGCAGACCAAAAATCTGGTCTATCTTCAATTAACTCTTCTAGCATATTAATAGCTTCAGGAAAATCTCCCTTTTCCATACAACGTCTTGCTTGCTCCTGCCGATATAAATCTTCAGCAGAACCTTCAAGCTCCTCAAAATCATCCTGCTCAAAATCAACAAAGTCTAATATTTCAGCAGCTTCATCAGCATAAGCACCCTCTGGCTCTATTTGTAAATATTGCTCTGCAAAGCGTTTAGCATCATGTATGATGCCAATACATCCTGAAACCTCTGCCATGTAAAAAATAATTTCTGGATTTTCTTTATCTATCTGATAGGCACGATGAAGAAGATCATACGCTTCCTCGAAACGTTGACCCTCTAACTCTACTATCGCTAATTGCAATAAAATCATTGGATCATCAGGACTTAAATCAACTGCTCGCTGTAAATATTTATAGGCTTTATTCATTTGTCCGCTATTCATTGCTTGAATTGATTTTTTATAATAATAGTCGCCTGTTGGAATGAACGACACTATATTCGTTTGATTCTCTTTCTGACGTTTCTTTTCCAATATATTTCCTCCGAAACAAGAAATAAGGAACGTATGAAAACGTTCCTTTACACAGTAACTTCTATTATAACATACAATAAGCAATATGCCGTTATTTCTCCTCGTGACGTTTTTCTAACACCTGTAACACGTCATAAACACTTACTTTTTGCTCTTGTAGTAACACTAGTAGGTGATAAATTAAATCGGCAGCCTCCCATTTTACTTCTTCTGTATCGCGATTTTTCGCACCTATAACAACCTCTGTTGCTTCTTCTCCAACTTTTTTACAGATTTTATCGATTCCTTTATCAAATAAATATGTAGTGTACGCCCCTACCGGCATTTCTTGCTCACGCTTCGCAATGACATTGACAAGTTTAGAAATAATCTCAACTGATCCTACCTTGGCATTTTGCTGAATCATCTCTGTAAAGCAAGAAGTTGTTCCATTATGACACGCTGGGCCAGCAGGAATTACTTCCACGACTAATGCATCACCGTCACAGTCCGCTTTGATTGACACAACTTTTTGTGTATGGCCACTAGTTGCCCCTTTGTGCCAGAGCTCTTGACGTGAACGTGAGAAGAACCATGTTTCTCCCGATTCAAGTGTTTTTTCTAGCGATTCTTTATTCATATAAGCTACAGTTAGTACTTCTTTTGTATTCGCATCTTGTACAACCGCAGTGACGAGACCTTTTTCATCAAATTTAATGCTATCCATCATCTTACTGCCACTCCTTTTTCACGTAAGTACTCTTTTACTTGCGCTACGCTCGTTTCTTTGTAATGGAAGATGGATGCGGCAAGTGCTGCATCTGCATCGACATCTTCAGCTAATACCTCGTAAAAATGGTCGGCATTCCCTGCACCGCCACTAGCAATAACAGGAACTGTCACAGCTGCTCTCACAGCTTTTGTTAAGGCTAAATCAAAACCTGATTTCTCTCCGTCCTGATTCATACTCGTTAATAAAATTTCACCAGCACCTAAGCGAACTGCTTCTTTTGCCCACTCAGTTGCTTGCCATGTTGTTTTGTTTCGGCCTCCATGCGTATAAACCATCCATGTAGCATCTTCCTCACTAAAGCGGGCATCAATAGCTACAACAATACATTGTGCACCAAAAAAATCAGAACCTTCTTTAATCAACTCCGGTCGCTCTAGAGCAGAAGTATTCACGGATACTTTATCGGCACCTGCTCGTAATATGCGTTTCATATCATCTAATGTACGAATTCCACCACCTACTGTGAACGGAATGGCTAATGTAGCTGCAGTTTGTCGGACGACATCAACCATCGTTTCACGGCCTTCATGTGATGCCGAGATATCTAGAAACACAAGCTCATCTGCCCCTTGCTCATCATAAAACTTAGCAAGCTCTACTGGATCACCCGCATCACGTAATGACACAAACTGTACACCTTTTACAACACGTCCCTCTTTCACATCAAGACATGGAATAATGCGCTTTGTTAACATGAGGCCACCCCCTTCAACCACTGCTCTAATAAATACACACCTAGTTCACCTGACTTTTCGGGATGGAACTGCATACCCGTAATAGAGCCATTAGCAACAATGCCAGGTACCTTAATACCATGGTAATCCGCATAAGCGACAAGCTCCGTCTCGTCAATATCGGTTGCATAAAATGAGTGCACAAAGTAAACATGCTTTGCCGTTCCTTCTCCCTTTAACCATGAAGGACGCTTTGTTACTATGAGCTCATTCCATCCCATATGCGGTACCGGGTACACCTGCCCTGCATTGTCACCGCTAAATCGTTTAATGCTTCCTTTAAAAAAGCCCAAACCCTTTGTAGTCGTCACTTCTTCACTTTGCTCAAATAATAATTGCATGCCTAAGCAAATTCCGAGAAGTGGTCGATTTTCAGCTTTCACCTTCTGTAAATACCGATCTAAATTCGTTTCTGTTAAACGTTTGATGGCATCTGGAAATGCCCCAACCCCAGGAAGCAACAGTGCATCTGTTGCATCTAGCTCAGTCTCGTTAGACGTGACAACAACCTCACAGCCAAGTCGTTTTAAGGCTTGTTCAACACTAAATAAATTCCCCATTCCATAATCAATAACACCTATTTTCACGTTAACAGCCCCTTAGTCGATGGTACACCTTTCACACGTGGATCAATTTCCACCGCTGCGTCAATGGCACGTGCTAACGCCTTAAAAATAGCTTCGATAATATGATGTGTATTTTGTCCATAAGGTACGATGACATGAACATTCATCCGTGCCTCAAGAGCAAACTTCCACAAAAATTCATGTACTAATTCAGTATCAAAACTACCGACCTTTTCCTTCAATTGTGGCACACGATATTCTAAGTGCGGACGATTCGAGCAATCCACAACGACCTGTGCAAGCGCATCATCCATTGGCACAAATGCTGTCCCGTAACGCTTTATTCCTTTTTTATCACCGAGTGCTTCACGAATAGCTTGGCCTAATACAATTCCAAGGTCTTCTGTTGTATGGTGATCGTCTATAAAAGTATCACCGTTCGCTTGTATCGTCCCATCAAAAAGCCCATGTTTGATAAATAGATCAAGCATGTGATCCATAAAGCCAACACCCGTTTCAATATCCGCCTGTCCTTCGCCATCTAAATTGATGGCAACCGAAATTTGTGTTTCATTGGTTGTACGTTCTACTTTTGCATATCGTTTCTTTTCAGTCATAGTACTACTCCTTTTCCCATCCTCGCGATTCGACTGCACGCGCATGGCCCTCTAAGCCTTCCATACGTGCCAGACGTGCAATTTTCGGTGCATTTTCTGCCCAAGTTTTTTCACTATAAAAGACGACACTCGATTTTTTCACAAAATCATCTACGTTTAAACCACTTGCAAAGCGTGCCGTGCTATTCGTTGGTAGAACATGATTTGTCCCTGCAAAGTAATCACCAACTGGTTCTGAGCTATAACGACCAATGAAAATACCGCCTGCATGTCGTACTTGTTCAGCTATAGCCTCAGCATTTTTTGTGACAATTTCTAAATGCTCAGGTGCTAATGAATTAATTGCATCTACGGCATCTGCCATCGTTTCAGCCACATAAATGGCACCAAAGTTTTCTATCGATGCACGCGCTACCTCTTCACGCGGTAAAGTCGTTAATTGCTTCTCCACCTCATCAGCTACTTTTTTAGCCAATTGCTCAGAAGTCGTTACTAAAATGGCACAAGCCAATTGATCATGTTCCGCCTGTGATAAAAGATCGGCCGCGATTTCATCAGCATATGCTGTGTCATCTGCTAGCACTGCAATTTCACTTGGGCCTGCAATCATATCAATTGCTACCTCACCAAATACTTCACGTTTTGCTAATGCTACAAAAATATTTCCCGGGCCTGTAATTTTATCAACCGGAGAAATTGTCTCTGTGCCATATGCAAGAGCCGCAATCGCCTGAGCTCCACCGATTTTATATATTTCTTCTACCCCTAAAATATGTGCTGCCGCAAGTACACCTGGTGGTAATTTTCCATCGCGACCTGCTGGAGATGTCATAACAATCCGCTTGACACCGGCAACCTGTGCAGGAATAACGTTCATCAAGACCGATGATGGGTATGCTGCTGTACCACCAGGAACATAAAGACCTACTGCATCGAGAGCAGTAATTCGTTGTCCAAGCCATGACCCATCGGTAAGCTCCAAGCGATAACCTGAACGCTTTTGCTGCTCGTGATAAAGGCGAATATTTTGAGCGGCTTCAGTTAAATCAGCATAAAGCTGTGGATCAATTGTATTAGCACCCTCTTCTAACTCTTCCTTCGTTACGCGTAAATAGTCAGGGGCAAAACCATCCCATTTTTCTGTATAAAAACGTACGGCTGCGTCACCTCGTGTACGAACATCTTTCAATACTTGACGTACAACCTTTAACTGTTCTTCATTTCCACCTTCCAGTGGTCGTTTTAAGGAAATACCTTTTTCTAGCTTTAATATTTTCATAGGATTAATCTCCTTTAAATCTAGGTATTCATGTATTTGCCCCTTCCAACAGGAGGCTTGTTTTATTTAACGCACTTCTTTAAACGTTTCACGAGATCAATAATACGGTCACTCTTCATGCGATAGCTTACAGGGTTGGCAATTAATCGTGATGATACGTCTGTAATAAATTCATACTCCACTAAGCCATTTTCTTTCAGCGTCCGGCCAGTTGAAACAATGTCGACAATTCGGTCTGCTAAGTCAATCATAGGTGCCAATTCAATCGACCCATTTAGCTCAATAATTTCAACCTGCTCGCCAATACCCTTATAATATTTCATTGCAATATTAGGATATTTTGTCGCTATTCTTGGCGCTATTTCATTCATCGTCGTATTAGGTAAGCCTGCTGATGCGATATAACAAGTACTTATTTTCAAATCCAGTAACTCATGCACTTCGCGTTGCTGTTCTAACAAAACATCCTTCCCAGCAATACCAATATCCGCGACACCATGTTCAACATACACAGGCACATCCATCGGCTTTGCTAATATAAAACGAATTTTCTCTTCGGGAATTTCAAGCATTAATTTACGGGACATTTCGACTTCTTCTGGTAAATTAAAGCCGGCTTCTAAAAGCATCTGGTAGGCCTCGTCAAAAATGCGTCCCTTCGGCATAGCAATCGTTAATTCATTCACCGTCAACGTCCTCCTGTCCCACAACCACTACTTCTGTAAAGTGTGCTAAAAATGCTTCTTCTTCAACAAGGCTACTCCTTAACTGCAATGTAGCCTGTTTACCAGCTGCTCGTAGCGTCTGTACCTTTGCAATCGCCTCTTCAAATTGTTCTTCCTCAAATAACACGACTGTAGCTTCTTGTCGTTCAACAGACTGCCCATCCAGTGTTTCTAATAAGCGATCAACGCGAATACTAAATCCTGTAGCGCCTACTTTTGAGCCAAATACCTCCAGCAATCCGTCATAGCGTCCTCCATTACCTAATGGAAAGCCACTGCCGGTAGCAAACACTTCGAATAACATGCCTGTGTAATAGCTCATATGACTAGAAAGTGTAAAATCAAAGGCTACATAATCCGCTAAGTCTGCAATTTCAAGTAGTTTAGCGAGCTGCTGCATATATTCTAATGCGTCATTTTTCCGCACGTATTTTTCAATATCTTGAATTTCTTTAACATTCATAGCTTCTTCAATAAATTGCAATAATGCATCGGATTTTGTTTTAGGTAAATTAAATGATTCCACAGCTTCTTCAAATCCTACATAATTACGTTGCACAAGGAGTGCCCGCAGTATATTTTGTTGTTCAATGCTTTCTGTATAATCTTGTAAAATGAAATTTAATATACCTGCATGACCGATCGTCACTTTAAATTTCACTAATCCAAAATGCTTTAATAACTCCATTGCCGTCACAATAACCTCAGCATCAGCAAATACAGAATTGTCTCCAATTAGCTCGATCCCCATCTGATCAAATTCTGCCGGACGCCCACCTTCCGCTTCCTGTGCGCGAAAGACGCTAGCAAAATAAGCGAGACGTACTGGGATCATCTCTTTTAATAATTTTGACGTTGCCACACGTGCAATCGGTGTTGTCATATCAGGTCGTAATACTAACGTGTTGCCCTGGCTATCTACTAATTTAAATAAGTGCGCATCGGCTATTGCAGATGCTTTACCGACTGTATCAAAATACTCTACTGCAGGTGTTTTAATAAATTCGTAACCTCTTCGGCATAAAAAGTCTCGTCCAGTATTTCTAACAGCCTCTACCTTTTCGAATATTTGTGGAAATGTATCGCGCATTCCAAGTGGTTTTTCAAACATTTTAATCGACGACATTTTGACACTTCCTTACGATTCACTTCAACTCACTAGAGTGTTAGAGAATTAGATTATGAAAGAATTCTAACGTATTTCTTCTTTTCCGTCAATGCAACTGCGTGAAATTATCGAATAATTTCAATACTGATTATTCTGTTAATTATACTTAAAAATAAAAAAATTTAAACTTTAATCAACAGAGTAAGCTTTTTTCTCCTTAAACAAGTAAATCTTTAGACAAAAAAACTGTGCGTAGTGAGGCTGCACAGTCAAGGAAATCTATATGAATTTTATGGCGAGTGATTTCCGTTCCAGGCTACTCGCTTTCCAGTAGGCGATCGTCGAGCCGCTTCCTTGGGGATTAGCGTCAGAGGAACGAAGGCTAAAAGCATCACATCCTGTGATAACGCCTTCGGACCAACATCCTGTTGCTGTCGCTACGTTACACTGCGCTTTCGCACAAAAAACATCGTGTCGCTGCCGCTACGTTACACTACGCTTACGCACAGAAAACATTTGTTGCCCCAAGCGGCTCACCGGACGCCCCAAGGAAGCTCTGCTCTGTGCGAAAGCGTAGCGACAGCGTAGCGACAGCGTAGCGACAGCGACAAAGCGCCCAGTCGGAACGGAAATCAACTCTTCGTTTTGTCGGAAAGTCATACTTTAGTTATATTGCCACAATAGTTTTTCAACAGCAAAAAAACTGCGCACAGCCAAGCTTGCACAGTTTCGATGTTATTATTTTTTTGGCGTGCACCATTCTACTACTTCATTGCGTTTGCGTTCCGCCATTTGTTCAGCTGAATAAATAATTTGCATAGGATTGCCGCCTGCTAGACAACCTGCTGGCACATCCTTATGTACAAGCGTTGCAGCTGACACAATCGCACCGTCACCTATCGTCACACCTGGGAGTATCGTTGAATTAGCACCCACCATTACTTCATTGCCAATATGAACATCACCGAGACGATATTCCTCTATTAAATATTCATGCGCCAAAATAGTCGTTTTGAATCCTATAACAGTATTGTCACCAATGTGAATACGTTCAGGAAACATTGTATCTGGCATAACCATTAAAGCTATGGAAGTTTGTTCACCAATGTCCATTTTTAAAAAGGTTCTATACAACCAGTTTTTCACACGTAAAAATGGTGTGAAGCGTCCAATTTGAATGACAATGAAACACTTCATCACCTTCCAAAAGGACACCGTGTCATAAATATTCCAAAGCGAGTTTGCTCCTTCGACACGGTAGCGTTCTGTTTTACGTGCCATTTACTTACCCCACTTTCACAATTTCAAATAAATCCGTCATATGATGCAACATATATTCCGGTTTGAATTGCTGTAAGTATTCCTCACCTTTAAAGGCCCATGCCACACCAGCTGCCCTCACTCCAGCATTGTGCCCTGCCTCAATATCGTGGGAATTGTCACCAATCATAATGGCCTCTTCCTTGTTTACTCCAAGGCGTTCAAGCGCAAGCAAAACAGGCTCTGGATCAGGCTTTACATTTTTTACATCATCCGTGCCAATACGGATATCAAATAAATGACTTGCTCCTAGTACAGATAATCCACGGTCAATCATCCCATTTCGCTTTGTAGACACAATCGCTAATTTGATCCCCATATCCTTTAATTGCTCTAAAGTTGATACCACATCAGGATATTGAATGACAAGCTCATCATGGTGCACTTCATTATATTCACGATATTTTGCAATCATTGCTTCCTCTTCACCAGGTGCAATGTCACTAAATGTCTGTTTTAGGGATGGTCCAAGGAATTTCAGGCAATCTTTTGGCGAATATTGCCCGGGAAATCGCTCGTTTAAAACATGCATAAATGTTTGAATGATTAAATCATTTGTATTGAGTAATGTACCATCAAAATCAAATAGTAATGCCTTTACAGCCACTTTTCGAACCCCCTATTTATTATCTAAATATTTCACTGCGGGTTTTACTTTTATACGTCGGTAAATAATCGCACCAAGACCCACTACAATACCTATTATCGAAACAACCTGAGCTGAACGTAAATCCCCTACTAAATACAGGCTATCTGTACGCATACCTTCTATAAAGAATCGACCGATTGAATACCAAACTAAATAGCTGAAGAATATTTCTCCTCGATTTAAATTTACTTTGCGTAATACTAGTAAAATAATTAGTCCAATGAAGTTCCAGATGGATTCATATAAAAAAGTAGGATGTACGTAAGTTCCTAATTCTTCAATATACATTTGATTAATAATCCAATCAGGCAACATTAGTTGTTCTAAAAATTCACGTGATACTGGACCACCATAAGCTTCCTGGTTCATAAAATTTCCCCAGCGTCCAATTATTTGTCCTATTAAAATACTCGGTGCCGCAATATCTGCTACTCGTAAAAAGCTTATATTTCTTCTACGAGTGAATATGTAACCTGTCAAAAATGCCCCAATAAGTGCACCGTGAATAGCGATACCACCATTCCAAATTTCAATAATCTTCCCCGGGTTTTCGCTATAATAATCCCAACGCATCGTTACATAATAAATACGTGCACATATTATAGATATAGGAACGGCCCAAAGTAATAAATCCGCAAGAAAATCCTCCGGTAGGCCCCTCTTAACAGCCTCTCTTTGTCCAACAATATAAGCTAAAATTATACCCGATACAATTAGTAACCCATACCAACGAACAGGGATAGGTCCTAAATGGAAAGCAATCGGATTAATATCTAATAATAATAACTCCATCTTAAACTCCTCTCATCTATCATATAGGCTATTGTATCCTATTAACGAACAATTAATCATCTAATTCATCCGCTGAAGAAATCACCTCATCTAGTCGTCTAGAAAACTCTTCGGCTGCATTAACACCCATTTTTTTCAAACGATAATTCATTGCTGCTACTTCAATAATGACAGACACATTTCGACCAGGTCTTACAGGAATCGTTAACTTCGTTAATTCCGTATCAATGATTTTCATTTTCTCTTCCTCTAAACCTAAACGATCATATACTTTTTCTGGATCCCATATTTCTAATTCGATCACTAATGTAATACGTTTGTACGGACGTACCGCACTTGCTCCAAAGAGGGTCATAATATCAATAATACCAATGCCTCGAATTTCGAGTAAATGTTCTAAAAGAGGTGGTGGACTGCCGATTAAAAAGTTCTCGGACTCCTGACGGATTTCTACACAATCATCAGCCACTAAACGGTGCCCCTTCTTGACAAGCTCAAGTGCTGTTTCACTTTTCCCTACACCACTTTTTCCGATAATAAGTACACCGATGCCATATATATCCACTAATACTCCATGAGCAGCAGTCATTGGTGCTAAGCGACCTTCTAAATAGTTAGTTAGCCTACTCGAAAATTTCGTTGTTGTCATATGTGTTTTAAATACAGGTACATGCTTCTCATTGGACGCTTGTATAAGTTCCATCGGTACCTCTAAATCCCGGGAAATGATAATAGCTGGAGTATCTTGCGAACATAGTAGACGCATGCGCTCTAGTTTCACATTTGCAGGTAGCATTTCAAAAAATGATAGTTCTGTTTTTCCAAGCAATTGCACTCGATTTGCAGGATAATGCGTAAAATATCCCGCCATTTCGAGCCCCGGTCTTGAAATATCACTCGTAACAATCGTTCTTCCTATTCCTTCCTCACCAGCTAACAGTTCTAACTTAAATTTCTCCATAACGTCTCTTGTTAATACTACGACCAATGTTAAGTAGCCTCCATTCAAAGGAATTGAATATGTTTTGTCCCGTGTTAACAGTCAGTAAAATCCCCACTTTCCGTGGCTATCAACTGACTGTAATCACCCGATTGGTTCAACTAGCAATCACCTTACTGATTGCAGTTTCACTTTATCCCGTGTTAACAGTTAGTAAAACCCACTTTCCGTGGCTATTAACTAACTGTAATCACCCGATTGGTTCAACTAGCAATCACCTTACTGATTGCAGTTTCACCTTATTTTAGCATGTCTAAGTTTAAAAGAACTATATTTACACTCTGTCTACATGACTAAAAACTTCTGCAAATAAAAAAACTAGCGGTTCTCCAGCCCCGCTAGTTTCATTATTATTTTATTTTTGAGTTGCTAACCATTTAGCAACTGCTTTTGCATCTTCGCCTTTAACAACACCAGGAGGCATTGAACCTTTACCATTTTCTATAATATCTAAAAGTTCAGCTTCTGAAAAACGAGAGCCAGCATTATTAATTTGTGGTGCATTTCCTTGACCTTGTAGTTCACCACCATGGCAAGAGATACAAGATTTCATAGCAAGTGTTTCGCCATCTGGAGCAGCAGTTTTTGAACCTTCATTTGCCGTTTTACCTCCACCACAAGCAGCTAAGAAAATTGCTGAACCAATCGCTAATGTTAACATTGCCTTTTTCATTAGGGACCCTCCTCAAAGTAAATAAGTATCTTTCCCCGACATTATACCAAAGTTATGCACGTTTGAAACCTTCTCCCAACACTTCATAAGCATTAGAAACGATCACAAACGCTGATGGGTCAACGTTCTTAATGAGTTGTTTCAGCTTTGTGAATTCTGTTTGGTAAACCACAACCATCAGAACTGGTCGCGCCTCCCCTGTATAGCCACCTATTGCAGGCAACTTTGTCACTCCTCGATTGATCTCGGCATATATGGCGTCACGTACCTCATCTTGTTTCATCGTAATAATGTAAATCATTTTAGACTGACTAAAGCCGAGCTGAATAATATCAATCGTTTTTGTCGTGACATAAAGTCCAATCAGGGCATACAAACCTTTCTCTAAGTCAAAAACAATTGCTGCACTAATTGCGATAATCCCATCAATTAAAAGTACACTTGTACCAAGCGTAATTCCAATATACTTTGTAATAATTTGCGCTAGTAAATCAGTGCCACCAGTAGAAGCATTCCCCTTAAAAACAAGTCCTATTCCTATACCGACTACAATCCCTCCAAATAGTGCACCGAGTAAAGGATTATCTGTCCAAGGACTCCAACTGTTCGTTAGTAATACAATGAACGGTAATGTCACTGTTCCAACAAACGATTTTATCCCAAACTTCTTTCCAAGTAATACTATACCTGCTATAAATAATGGAATATTAAATGCATATTGTACTAAGCCAGGATTCCAACCAAATAATCCATTTAAGATTGTACTAATCCCGCTTACTCCGCCAGAAGCTACTTGATTTGGTAGTAAAAATACATTAAAGCCGATGGCAATAATTGCAGCTCCTACTATGACGTACACATACTCCACAATGCTTTCCCTTACATTATGAATTTGATTCATTTCCCCCACGCCCACTTCAACTTTCAGAATTTTTTAAAGACGAGATGATTATAGCAAATAGTTTTCGCATTGAGAACTCCGTCTTGATGAAGGAAACATGTATTTTTATAATTTGCATTATGTATTACACTTATGACAATTAGTTTCATCATCATAACGTATGGTTGATTTCCGTTCCAACTGGGCGCTTTACCGCTGCCGCTACGTTTTCGCACAGAGCAGAGCTTCCTGGGGGCGTCCGATGAGTCGCCAGTCTCCACTCCAATCAACTAATGGCAAGCTTATTAAAACCATAAAAAATAAGCTACCTTTAAGATAGCTTATTTTTTGACTTTTCACTAAAAGATATACTTAACGGCTTATTCCACTATACAAAAACAGATGATTGATCCTTATTTTTATAATGACTTTTCTGCCCACTCCATGGCTTCATTGTATAAAAGATCAATAGTTGATAAATCAACAGTAAGCTGAGGGGCTAATCTTTCTAATGTAGACCAATCTAACTTGCCTAACGCACTACTGAATTCCAGATAAGGTGTCATTTCAGTCTGATTACCTAAAAGCGTTGCTGTAATGTCTTCTGAAAAAGGTAGCTGCTGTAAAATAACATTTAGCGGTCTTTGCAACATGGTATCTATTAATGAAAACATCCCAACTAAAAAATATTCAGAGAAATTTTTCTTATAGGCAAGCTTGGCTAATTTCTCACATACTTTTGCTCTAAATAAAGATGTACGCATGACTTCTTTAAACAGATCATTATCAGAATTCCTATCAATTTCTCGCATCGCCAATAAATAAATCCACTTTCGTAAATTTGGAACTCCAAGTAATATAATCGCTTGTTTTATCGAACGCACCTTGGATTTAGAACGTAGCTCTGAATTATTAACCATATGCAATAATTTATACGTTAATGAAATATCACGCTCTATATTTTCCGCCAATAACTGTATATTAGGTTCCTCTTCCTTTAATAGTGTAATAATATATAAATATTGAATTGTATTAGCAGGTATATCGGTTGCTGTAATTATTTGAGGTTGTTCAAAAAAATAGCCTTGAAACATTTCATAGCCTGAATGCTTCGCCACTTCAAATTGTTTCCGTGTCTCTACCTTCTCAGCGAGCAATTTTATGTGAGGGAAATTTTCTTTCACTTTATTTTCAATTTCCATTCGCTCAAGTAATGGTGACAATAAAAAGTCAACTTTTATATAATCGATATAAGGAAATAACTCATCATAAACTTGTACTTTATCATCCAAAATAAAATCATCTAATGCAATTTTAAACCCATATCCTTTTAGCTCAATAACTCTCTCGACTAACTGAGCTGTAATAGGGACATCCTCTAAAATCTCAATAACAACTTGCGATGGATTTATGTATTCATTTAAAGGACTCATAAGCAAGTTTTCTGTAAAATTAACAAAACTAGGTTTTCCTTTTGTTACCTCTTCAATGCCAATTAAAAGAAATGAGTTTACTAATACATCAATTGTGGCAGCATCTGAATCGACCATTGGAAAAGCATTCACGTTTTTGCTGCGATATAATAATTCATATGCAACGATTTGTTCCTGAAGGTTAAAAATTGGCTGTCTGCCGATAAATACTTCCATTTCGTCGCCCCCCATTTCTCCATTTATTAGTAACATTATTATAGCATTTTTCAATACTATCTGCTTATCATTCAAGTAACTGTCTAAAAATCGACTAACAATAATTAACATTATATACAATAAAATATATCACCACATAGCGTGGTTTATTTTCGTCCCGGCTGTTGGCTTCCGATAGGCCACTATGACGCTATCCCTAAGGTCGCTAAGTCTCCACTCCAATCAACAGATCCTCATTAATGTGCTTCAATAAAACGTGACCCAAAATTACAACTTACTCATCTAAAATATTTATTTCCTTTTCCAATTAATCATTTTCAAATTCATTCAATCCTTCCTTAAATATATTTGTAAGATATTCTCTTTTTATATGGACATTTACCAATTTTTAATTTATAGTACATTACAACACTAATGCACTATATTATTTAGCAATGAAAGGGGGTTTTTCGATGCACGTTCATCTACATGGTACTACACCGATTTATATACAAATTGCTGAATGGCTACAGCATGAAATCATTGCCGATCGATTACAGGCAGACGAGAAAGTCTATTCACAATACCAGTTAGCTGAATTATTCAATATAAATCCAGCTACAGCTGGTAAAGGATTGACAATTTTACTTGAGGAGCAACTTTTATATAAAAAACGGGGGTTAGGTATGTTTGTCACTATGGATGCAAAGGAGCGAATTTTATTGAAACGTCGAAACGAAATATTGACCAAAATGGCACAAGAGATCGTATTAGAGGCAAAACGTTTACTTGTATCTGATGAAGATTTGCTAGTGCTTATTCGAAAAACACAGGAGGGATTGGAATGAATATTATTCAATGCGAGGAGTTATCAAAAAGCTTTGGACGTCGTCATGCACTACAGCGCGTAACCTGCGCTATTGATGCAGAGAAAATTATCGGCATTATTGGTCGCAACGGTGCAGGTAAGTCGACATTGCTAAATATTTTTGCAGGCTATCTAAAGCCTACAACTGGATCATGTAAAGTGTTTAATGAAAATCCCTTTAATAATATTCAAACTGCTGCCAATATGATTTTTATCGATGATCGTTTAAGTTTCTCTGATTACTTATCGCTCGAAGAAATACTTAAGATGGGGGCTGATTTTTATCCTAATTGGCAAAATGAGTTAGCTTATCGCATGCTCGATTATGCAGGGATAGATCTCACAGCAAAGCATCAACAACTATCTAAAGGTCAATTAGCAACCTTTAACCTTGTTTACGGATTAGTAAGTCGCTGTGCAATTACCATTTTAGATGAACCGATGAATGGCATGGACGAAGTGATTCGTACAGATTTTTACAGAGCGATTTTAAAAGAATACCTTGCCTTTCCACGGACATTTTTAATTACTAGTCACCATTTGCAAGAGATGGAATCTATTTTAGAAGAAATTTTATTAATAGATGATGGTACTGTCATTGCCCATGCGCCAGTGGATGAATTTAAAGAACAGCTCATATCACTTAGCGGGCCAGGTGATGTACTTGCGGATCTGTTATCTGAGACGGAAGTTTACGCGCAAAAGATTGTGGCAGGGATGACCTCTGCTGTAGTAGATGCTCGTAAACTATTCGTCTCAGAAGAAATGCTTCGAACAAAAGGCATCAAAGTATCAGCCCTTACTGCAAGTGAAGTTTGCATGTATTTAACAAATAAAAAAGGAAGTGATATTGATGCAATCTTTGACTAATATTTCACTTAAAACAATTGTCAAAAAACAGGTGAAATGGAAAGCAAAATTAAATATTTCTGCCCTTAGCTCCTTAATTATTTTACTAATCCTTTTTGGCGCTTTAACATCTAGCTCTGGAAGTGGATCTTATGGTTCTGGGTCTGGAAATTTAGATGTTCATTTCTCTATTTATTCACTCGATATATTTCTTATAATTTCAGCAATATGGGCATTTATTGTAGCGCTTCTTTTTACAACAAAAGCATATCGTATTGATGATTTATCTGTTGTTTCTAGTCGAACATCTAGTGCTATTGCAAATATATTAGTCATGATTATATACAGTTTTATCGCAGTTATCCTTATGATTTCGACTTACTATTTACAAGTATTAGGGGTTTTATTAGTAGAAAAGAAATCTTTGGTAATAGACCATCTATTTATTTCACCATCAGTATTCATATTATGTTTCAGTAGCATCTGTTTATTTGGCGCAATTGGCTTACTATTTGGCACTAGCTTCAAGGGGCCAGTAGCTATAAAGTTATTTCTATCAACTTTTATTCTGTTTAGCTTTATATACATTTTTATGGCACCCAATTCTATTAACCTTGGTTCGCTAATGATGTTACCAAATCTTATGATTAGTGTTCTTTATTTGCTTGTGGCTACACTGTGCTTTAGCCTCACTATTTGGATTGCTAATAAATCGGAGGTGTCTCGTAAATGATAGCAACATTTTCCTTGTTTTTTATTCCACTACTGCTCGTAGTGGCATTTTTTCTACTAAGTAAATTAGGTAAAAAAACTAAAAAATTTTGGACACCTAAGCGTATTATGATTTGCATTACCTGCTATATCGTACTTGGATTCTCTGCCTTCATTTATATTAGCTTTTTTTCAGAATCAAACATACCTGTGCTTTCTCCTTCAGCAATGAAACAATTTGAGAAAAAAATGGATCAGATCTTAAAGTATGATCAAGAATACGATTCTTCATATTTAACTGAGGATTATAAAAAGAAAACATGGGAAATTAACTTTGAAGGAGATACATTACCTGTCGTTATAAATGATGACAATAATTTAAGCTTGCAAATTCGACAGCGTTATAATGATAATATTGAAGCTGGGAAAGCTCATATTACGTATTATCAATTTCCTATCATAATAAATGGTATCGATCTTTCAGATGAAGTATCTTTACCTAGCGTATTCGTGACACAGAACCAGCTATTCATTGAACCTCTTTCTAAACAACAAGTAAATTATTATCGTATAAAAGCCACATTAGGTATCTTAGATTTTAATCGAGAGGTAGAACGAGAGGGTCACGTAATTGACTATTCCTATTCAAATGTCTTAGTTATCGACATACCAAGAAGTACAGATTTAAAAGATTCCCAAGGCCTTGTACATTATATAGAGTAGAAAAACGACTCATCACCTATAGATGAGGGCAAAAAACAAGACAGTCCTATGTGTTTTTTTATCACATCTAGACTGTCTCTTTTTTATTTTCCACTTACTTTTGATTTAATAACACCAATTACAGCTGGCACTACTGAAATTAAGATAATTAATATTAAAACCGTTGAGAAGTTGTCTTTAATAATAGGAAAATTACCAAAGTAATAACCTAGTAATGTACAGCTGAACACCCATAACACTGCACCTACAACATTATACATTATGAAGTAGCCATACTTCATTTTACTAGCCCCTGCAACGAAGGGTATGAATGTACGGATGAAAGGCATAAAGCGTGCGATGACAATGGTTTTTCCGCCGTGTGTATTAAAGAACTTTTCTGCTGCCTCCATACGTTCCTTTTTTACGACTCTTCCAAGGAAGCTCTTTGGTGGTATAGATGTTCCCACTTTATGACCAATATGATAATTCATCGTATCCCCTAAAATTGCCGCTGCTAAAAACACAGGAATTAATATCCACATGTCGAATGCGCCCATTGCTGCAGCTAATGTACCGCTTGCAAAAAGCAATGAATCACCTGGCAGGAATGGGAAAATTACGACACCTGTTTCAACAAAAACAATTGCAAATAAAACGAAATAACTCAAATTACCAAACTCACGAATGATCTCTTCTAAATGCACATCAATATGCATAATAAAACTAATTAACTCTTTGATGAGTTCTATCATTTTTCAATATGCTCTCTTTCAATTTAATTTTCTAAAGGCTTTGACGTAGCTAGACACCAAAGGGTTCCATTCTTCTTTACGGTCTGTGGTGTTACTTCTCCCTCACTATATGACAAGCCTTTAAAAAGTATGTAGATTTCATAAGTTTGATTTTATCACTTACAGACATCTACACTCAACTATTTAAATAAATGACCTTACTTTTTTACATTGCTGTAATATTAGATCATATCAAAACGTGTGATAGATTTTCGATCCGATTGGGCGCTTTGTTGCTGACGCTTCGCTTTCGCACAGATAAAACATTTGTCGCTGACGCTTCGCTTTCGCACAGATAAAACATTTGCCGGTGACGCTTCGCTTTCGCACAGATAAAACATTTGCTGCCGCTTCGCTTTTGCGGGGCAAAGCTTCCTGGGGGCGTCCGATAAGCCACTTCGTATCCACAAAGAAAACATTTGTTGCCTCGAGCCAACCAGGTTTTTACTTGCAGTGGATCTCCCACTAATATTCATAGCTTCTCTTGAATTTTGAAATGTGAATCTAACTGTTCATTTATGCGGGATAAAAAAAGCTACTATTTTTCAATAGTAGCTACAGTTTCTTACACTTTTTCTTTTAATGAACGGCGTAAAATTTTGCCTGTCGTATTTTTCGGTAATTCATCTATAATCTCAATTACTTTAGGAACCTTGTATTTCACCATATGTTTTGCGCAGTATGCGAGGAGGTCTTCAGTTGAAGTTGCATCTGCATCTTTTAAGACAACATATGCATGAACTGCCTCACCTAAATTAGGATCTGGGAAACCTACAACTGCCGCTTCAACGATATTATTATGTGCAAAGAGTACTTCTTCAACCTCTCTTGGATATACGTTAAATCCGCCTACAATAATCATATCTTTTTTACGGTCAACGATGTAGAAGTATCCCTCTTCGTCAACTTTAGCTAAATCCCCTGTGTATAACCAGCCATTACGTATAGCCATAGCCGTTTCTTCAGGTAATTTATAATAGCCCTTCATAACGTTAGGTCCTCGTACAATTAGTTCACCTACTTCGCCAACTGGCACTTCTTGTCCATTAACATCGACCACTTTATTTTCAACATTGGAAATGGATGCCCCAATAGAACCTGCCTTCCGCTCTCGATTCAATGGGTTGAAGCACGTTACCGGTGAAGCTTCTGATAAACCATATCCTTCTGAAACACGCACATTAAATTTCTTCTCGAAATTATGTAATAGTGCCACAGGTAAAGATGATCCCCCTGAAATTGCTAAGCGTACTGTTGAGAAATCTTCAGGATTGCCTTCAGGTAATTGATACAAGAAATTATACATAGTAGGCACACCAGCGAAGACTGTTGCTTTTTGTTCCTTTGTAACTTTAAAGATTTCAGTTGGACTGAAACGTGGTACAAGTAAAATTGTTGCTCCCCTCAATAAAGGTGCATTGACGACGACCGTTAACGCAAATACATGGAAAACTGGTAAAGTAGCAATAATACGATCATCTGCTTTATAGCCTAAATAATGCGCAACATCTCGTGCATTTGAATAGATATTGCCATGCGTTAGCATTGCCCCTTTTGGAGTACCTGTCGTTCCTGAAGTATATAAAATAATTGCATTATCTTCGTCAGCTACTTCTACTGGTTGACAAGAGTCTGATACACTAGCAATTACTTGTGAAAATAAATGAATTTTTGCCTTTGCCTCATCGGATAAAGTAGTCACTTTTTCAGCAACATCTGCTGTTGTTTCACAAACAACAAATGTTTTTACTTTCGGAAAAGCATGTACACCCATTTCTACTAATGGAAGAAGTGCATCAAGTGCAATAACAGCTTTTACATCCCCATTATGCAAAATATACGAAATTTCATCTGGTGTATAAATTGGATTAATTGGAATTGCCGTTGCCCCTATACTCATTGTTGCATATAACGAAATTAAATAATGTGGTGTATTGCCGAGTAAAAACGCCACATGGTCCCCTTTTTCTACCCCTAATTGTTGTAAACCCTTTGCCAAGCGACCTACTGTGTGTTCAAATTCACCGTACGTCGTATCTTTCCCCATAAAATGATACGCAATTTTATCCGGTTGCTCTAATGCTTGTTGACGAACACTTGAAACTAAATTCAATTACACCATCCCCTTATCGTATCAATTTCGCCTTGGCGCATTGACGCTGACGCTTCGCTTTCGCGCAGATAATCAATCCGTGACATCCGCCGGAGGCTTATCTTCATTCAGTAGATGTTTGGACTTCCCTTGAAAAGGAATCACACCCCATCCATCTCATCACCTAAATCTACTAAATAAAGACAAAATGAATCAACATTCAGTAACATTATATAAGAAATATATTGAAAAAACAACGAAACTTTTTATCTCATGTCGTAAATTACGTCAAATAATTCATTTTTTTCTCTCTTACAAATATTGTTATGAGCGAATATGCGAAATATATCGCCAACGAATCAAGTAAAAATAGACTACTTGTATTAAAACAAAAAAGCTAAAAGATAAGACAACTTCTTTTACAATGGAAATATTAGCGATATCCTTCAAAATACCTTGAACCATAAGAAAAGCAAAGAGACTATGCATCATTGCAATACCCCATGGCAAGAAAAATTGTGGGAATAAATGACGATTCACAAGCTTTTTGAGCTCCGTATCTGTTAAGCCCATTCGCTTTAAGACATCGAATTTACGCTTTTCTCTTTCAAGAGAGGTGTGCAGTTTAAAGTAAACGAAACTACCTGCTGCTAATAAGAATACCGTTGCTACTAAAACCCCTACTAATGTGAATAAAGAATAAGTAGCTAATATATAAGAATAATTTAATCCTGCATTTTCAAAGTAAAATGGGCTAAATTTATCTTTCTTATAAAAATATTGAGAAGCTTCTAACACATTTATGTCTTTACCAATATTTTTTGTTTCCATCCACTGAGGAATATAGAAGGTAAATAAATGATAGGTTGGTTGCTTAACGTTTTCATCGGTAATTGGCTTTATGAGCTTTACAAAATCCTCATCGCTAACCACTATAGAATTAACACTAACAATAGATCCTGGGAATACTATTTTAGGATATACGCTATCAATGGTAATCGGGATAGAATTTTCCTCTAAAACTGTATGCACAACTTTATTTTTTAGTTTTTTTAGAGACTCTTCCGAATATGGAATAAACACAGCCTCTCCTGAAGCCATATCAAGCAATGGATAACTATAGGATGAAAGCAATACATTCATATCTGATTCCCTAAACACCTCAACCTCATTGTGAGTATATGAAGAGGTTTGCTTGATCACAACAAAGCGAGATAAATGGTAGGATAAGCCCTTTTCCTCTAACTCCATACGTAAAGAGGCGATATGATTTCTCTCATATGGATTGTCAACATCCCCCTTATAGACAAGCCCTAGTGGATTTAAACGATCATATTGTATGGTATATGATGACATCGTTGCTAATACACCGATCGATAAAAAGGCCATTGTTGACACCATCGTTACTACAAAAAACATTTTCACATTGTCCATCATAATATGTGTTTGCTCGGCTAACGAAAGAAGACGATAGCGTTGCCAATGAAATTTCCGTTTGCCCCGTGCTTTATCTAAAAAGCAAGGTAAAGAATCGCTGAAAAAATAATATGTTCCAAAGGTTGCTAAAAACGGGATTACTAATGTTAAACCAATTAAAGATGTTTTCGCTACGATAATAGATAGTACGTATGTTGATAAAATAAGGGTAATACCAAATACAGCACGTATTTTTGAATAGGTTGAAACACTATTTGAATAGTCATTTCCCTTAAGGAGATCGCGCAATTTTCTTTCCCGTGTGAAATATACACTAATAAAAGAAATGACCACAAAAGCACTTGTGAAAACACCAATCGTTAGTAAAAACGGCTGCCACGAAACATATAAGGGCAAACTTTCCAAATGTAAAATTTCTCGAACAATCATAAAAAAGAATTTCGAAAACGAGAAACCAAATATAATCCCAACAAAAATAGAACCAGATCCAATAATCATTGTCTCCAAAAAGACAAGCTTATTCATCTGGCGTTTTTCCATTCCTAAATGTAATAAAATTGCAAACTCATGTGATCTTGCCTCTAAAAAAGCACTCATCGAATAATATAAAAAGAATAGTGTAAAAAGGACGAGTACGATTTCCGCACCAATCATCCCAATTAGCGATGCCTCTCCTAAAATCCCACTTTCAATATCCGGATGAAACATGAGCATTGAATAGATAAAAAACACAGCCACAGAAAAAAAGCTTGCCATGAAAAAGGCACCGTATATACGGCTGTTCCGTACGACATTACGGTAAGCGAATTGTCGAAAGGTCACCTACTTGTCCTCCTCCTAGTAAGCTCAACACATTTAATATTCGCTGGAAAAACATTTGACGACGGTCATCTTTGTAAATTTCATTAAAAAATTCCCCATCTTTAATAAATAACACGCGATCACAGTAGCTAGCTGCAATTGGATCATGTGTTACCATGACAATCGTTGTTCGTCTTTCCTGATTGATTTTTGTTAAAAGCTCAAGTACATCACGCGAAGAATTTGAATCCAAATTTCCAGTCGGCTCATCTGCTAAAATGAGACTTGGTTTATGAATAAGTGCCCGACCAATGGCTGTTCTTTGCGCTTGTCCACCTGATATTTCATTTGGGCGTTTATGCAAGAATGAAGTTAGATCGAGCTTTTCTACAATACTCGCAAGACGCTCCTCCATTACTTCTAATGGCTGTTGGTCTAATGTCAGTGGCAGCACAATATTCTCTTCCACTGTGAGCATATGCAAAAGATTAAAATCCTGAAAAACAAAACCAAGCTGCCTTCTTCTAAAGTAGGCTAGCTCAGTTGCTTTTAGCGTATGAGGATTCATGCCATCTAAAATGATTTCACCACTCGTTGGTTCATCAATCGTAGAAATGATATTTAATAATGTTGTTTTTCCACTTCCTGATGGACCCATGACTGCTAAAAACTCGCCTTCCTCCACCTCAAAGCTTAGTTGATTTAACGCACGATGGGTTACTTTTCCTTCATACACCTTCGTCACGTCTTTTATTTGTAAAATAGGCATATCTTGTTCACCTTATTTCTTCATTAATTCCATAGATTCTGGTAAAAGCCACTGTAATACTACTTCAAAGCCAATTTGAAAATGTGGCTCCGTTAAAAATTCAGCTGACGTATTACCATCCTCCTCCACTAGACTAAAGCAATGCGAACCAACAATTATATCCCAGGCATCCATTTCACCTTCAATTACTTCCCCACAAATCGTATAATGTCCACTGTACATCACTTGTTTACCTTCTACTGGAAAAGCGTTAAGTAAAGTTGGTTTATATAAGTCTAGCCCAAGCTTATTCGAAAAATGCATGACTTCTCCATTAAGAAAAAGACTAGCCTTACGGAAATTTTTGCAGGATAAACACTCACAAACTTCGTTACGTGATTCGTACAATGCCTCTGTTTTCTCAGTCTCTACATGTAAAACCCACTCAGCCAAACATACCTCTGTCATTTCCGATCCCCCTAATTCGTAAATGTCACTGTAACAATTGTTCCTTTCTCTACCTCTGATGTAATGGTTAATTCGTGACCGAGTTTTTCACAGATCTCTTTCGCTAAATATAAGCCCATCCCTGTGGATTCCCCAGTTTTACGTCCATTCTCACCAGTAAAGAAAGCTTTAGTGACACGAGAAAGATCGGAAGCAGGAATACCAATACCTTCATCACGAATAGCTAATTGTACGTGGTCATCTTTTTTAATAGCAGAAATCACTATTTTTTTATTTGCCTCAAACGTATATTTAACCGCATTGGTTACGAATTGCCCGATAATAAAGCGAAGCCATTTTGAATCACTTGCTACGATAATATCATCCTCAATATGAATCTCTGGGAAGACTCGCTTCGTAATAAATAAACGTTTATTTTCATTTACCGTTGCCGTAACAATCGTTTTTAAAGCAATTTGTTCTACTTGCATATCTTCTTCAAAATTTTCTAATCGAGCATTCACTAACACCATATCCAAGCCTCTACGCAAGCGGTCAATTTCCTCTTGTACATTCTTTTTATCTAGAGGACGCTCATCCTGTAACAACAGCTCAATTACAGAAATTGGTGTTTTCATCTGATGGACCCATTGATTCATAAACTGATCATGTCGTTTTTGGCCAGCATATAACGATTGAAGCTCATGCTTATATAGTCGATATAGTTCATGCATATATTTTTCAGCTTGTATCGCCTCAGGTGTTTTAGCATTTTTTTGTAATACATCCTCCATCGTTTTAGGAAGTTGCGATATTTTTATTAAATAACGTTGACGCATTAAATAACGGATTAGTAAAAACGAGGCTAATAACACTAAACTAATACAGAAGGAATATATAGCAGTATCTACATTTCGAAAGCCGTCCAACCAATATAAGACCATAATAAAACCGACTAGTAAGAACTGGAATACAATGAACGATGCGTAATCACGCAAAAATAATTTCCAGCCCACTATAACTCACCTGCACTTAAAATAAAGCGATAACCTGCTCCGCGTACCGTTTCTATAGAAGACATAATTTGATAATCAGCTAGCTTTTTTCGCACTCGTGTCATATTGACGTTCAACGTATTCTCATCGACAAATGCCTGATCGTCCCAAAGCTCTTCTAACAGTTGCTCACGCGCCACTACTTTTGGAGCATTTCCCATTAACAGTTCTAAAATGATACATTCTTTTTTCTGAAGTGGGATTTCTAAATCATTTTTATGAAGCTCCATTCTTTCTAAATGAAGAACAAGCTGTCCTTGTTTAATTGTCCGTTCTTCTTGTCTTGTTGCATATTCACCATATGTACGACGCAAGTGACTACGGATTTTAGCCAGCACAATCTCATAATTAAATGGCTTCGTAATGAAATCGTCGCCCCCATTTTCTAGCGCAAAAATTTGATCCATTTCCCCAGAACGAGCGGAAATAAAAATAATTGGACAAGTTGTATGTTGACGTAGTTGGCGACACCAATAGTAGCCATCGTACGAAGGTAAATTTATATCAAGCAACACCATGTGTGGATTAAATGCTGTGAATTCTTCAATGAGATGATCAAATTCTTTGATCGTTTCAACTTCGTATTGATATTTTCTAAGCGTTTCAGCGAGCAATGATGCAATCTTTACATCATCTTCGACAATAAATATTCGATGCTTCTCCATACCAACACTCCTTTCTATCTTATATTGTATCAAAAAAGGCCCACTGACATAACTGTCAGCGAACCTTTTGTAGCAAAAGTTAACACGTATCGTTAGCTACAGATTTTTGTGTCCAAAGCCTCTGCTTTAAATAAGGGGTATCTCATAACGTAGGGGTGATTTCCGTTCCAGCTAGGCGCTTTCCTGGGGGCGTCCGATGAGCCGCTTGGGGCAACAAATGTTTTCTGTGCGAAAGCGTAGTGTAACGTAGCGGCAGCGACAGGATGTTGGTCACGAAGGCGTTATCACAGGACGTGATGCTCTTAGCCTTCGTTCCCCTATTTGCTCGCTGCAAGGTCTCGGGCCAACACGATGTTGGTCACGGAGGCGTTATCACAGGATGTGATGATTTTAGCCTTCGTTCCTCTATTGCTAATCCCCAAGGAGTCGCTAGCCTCCACTCCAATCACCTTAAATGCATGATATACGTTTTAACAAAATGTCATTACTAATTTCCGATGATGGACAAAATATATAGGATAATCACTTTTACGGCTCATACCAAAGCATAGTATTGATTTCCTTTCCGGTTGGCGCTTTGTTGCAGACGCTTCGCTTTCACACATAGCAAAGCTTCCTAGGGGCGTCCAGCCTTTACTCCAATCAATATCTAAACATCGCATATATTTAACAAATGTCATCCTCTTCTTTTTATATTGAACCCTTAATAAGGACATTTGCCAATTTCTACACAAGCTTCTCTTAATAAATTAA
>Ga0102589_1001804_pt1 | contig 27000 bp, 26 predicted proteins | sample AraplaMF_Col_mLB_FD_76858 | JGI IMG/M metagenome (GOLD analysis project Ga0102589, IMG submission 76858) | Arabidopsis root microbial communities from the University of North Carolina, USA - plate scrape MF_Col_mLB | ecosystem: Host-associated > Plants > Roots > Endosphere | place: USA... | reverse complement strand
TGATTCTCATCCTGAAGCAATTGCAGGAACTTTAAATGGTAAGCCAACATTTAAAGATAGCACACGTTATCAAATTGCTGATGCAGCGTTCTCTTTCGATCAAACACCAGCATGGAAAGTTGTATCACCAACTCGTGGAACATTTGAATACAATGGACTACCAGGTGTTGCAAAATTCGACGATTCTAAAGCTTATATTAATCAGCAAATTCCAGATGCAGGACGCATCTTACCAAAACTTGGCCTGAAATTTGAAGTAGTTGGCCAATCGGATGATAAATCTGCAGGTGCAGTTCGCTTATACCGTTAATTATGAAGAAGCTGTTGAAAGTTTTCCTTTCAACAGCTTTTTTCATGAGTAAATATATTTTAAATGAAATACAAACTCATATATAATGATACTTTAAGAAGTGTTTTTTAGGTGGCAGAGAGGCTACGGTCAAGCATAGAAGCGGTCAGTTCCTCTTTTAGCTCCATGCGAAGTGAAAACAGAGAGAGAAAATGAGTGTAGGTCACATGTTGAACAATCAAAATGAATGTATATAAACATAGAGGGAGGGATAGTAGATGGATATCACTTCTATTGTGAACGAGCAAAAGTCATATTTTTATAAAGGTCGCACAAGAAATATAGAAGAAAGAAAGAAACATTTACAAAAGTTATATGAAGGGATTCAACGTTTTGAGTCTGATATTTTTCAAGCGTTAAAATTGGATTTAAATAAATCAGATCATGAATCATTTACGACAGAGGTTGGATACGTATTAAAGGAGATTTCCTTTTTAATGAAACGTCTTTCTTCATGGAGTAAGCCAAAGCGCGTGCGTACAGCACTTACACATGCTGGTTCGAAGGGGAGAGTCGTTCCAGAGCCCTACGGTGTTACCCTTGTAATGGCTCCGTGGAATTATCCATTTCAACTTGCAATTGCACCCCTTGTAGGAGCCTTAGCAGCTGGCAACACGGTTGTATTAAAGCCGTCAGAATTGACACCTAATGTTTCTAGTCTTCTTGCAAATATGTTACAAGAGTTATTTCCAGCGGAACTTGTTACGGTTGTTGAAGGCGGTATTGAAGAGAGTACAGCACTGTTAAAAGAGCCGTTTGATTATATTTTCTTTACTGGTAGTGTAGGGGTTGGCAAGATTGTTATGGAAGCGGCAGCGAAAAGCTTGACACCTCTTACGTTAGAGCTTGGTGGGAAAAGCCCATGTATTGTGCATAATGATGCAAAATTAGAAATAGCAGCAAGGCGTATTGTTTGGGGGAAATTTTTGAATGCGGGACAAACATGTGTTGCGCCGGATTACATATATGTTCATTCTTCTATAAAAGAACAATTTATTGAAGCACTGCGAATGGAAATTAAAAATCAATATGGAGAAAAACCTCTACAAAATGAAAATTACGTTCGGATTGTCAGTAAACGTCATTTTGAAAGGCTATGTTCTTTTTTACAAGATGGCAGTGTTGAAATTGGCGGAAAATACAATGAAGAAACTCTACATATAGAGCCAAGTGTTGTAACGAATATTACGTGGCAGGATTCTATTATGGAAGATGAAATTTTTGGTCCGATTTTGCCGATTATGGAGTATGAAAATATAGAAGATATCATTGGGAAAATTCAACGACAACCTAAATCATTAGCTTTATATGTATTTTCAGAGAGTAAAGAAATTCAAAAACAAATTACGCGTAATATTTCATATGGCGGTGGGTGTGTAAATGACGTTGTGTATCACCTTGCTACGCCATATTTACCCTTTGGTGGCGTTGGAAGCAGTGGATTAGGAAGTTATCATGGGGAGCAAAGTTTTCGAACATTTTCGCACTATAAAAGCATTTTGTCTCAATCTACAGTGTTTGATATGAAAATTCGTTACTCTTCTACAAAAAGTGCTTTAAAATTTATACGAAAGTTGTTAAAATGATGATGGTGTTTATCAGTAGGCGTAGCCGTATGATAAAAACCCCTTCTCGCTTGAAGGGGTTTTTCTGTTCGACATGTGTATCATGCGAAAATGAATCAAACATACTACATAAAGAATAGAAGAGGACGCTGTTAAATAATTATTTTTGTTTGGATCGAAACAAAAAAATCTATAGAAAACTAATATTTATTCATGAATATAAAAATTAAAAATTTGAGATAGATAGGACGGGAAAATGAAAAAGATTATTAAAGTTGAAGCAGTAGAAAAACATTTTGGAGATCAAGTGATTATTCCACCTCTTTCTTTAGACATTAAAGAAGGAGAATTTTTAACAATTCTTGGACCGAGTGGTTGTGGAAAAACAACGTTACTTCGTATGATTGCAGGTTTTGAAACTCCAACAAAAGGTAACCTTTTACTTGATGAAGAAAGAATCAATGACTTACCGCCTTATAAGCGTCATATGAACTTAGTGTTCCAGCATTATGCATTGTTTCCACATATGACGGTGGAGAAAAATATTTGTTTTGGTATGAAGATGCAAAAAGTATCAGCGGCAGAACAAAAAGAGCGTGCAGAAGAAGCGATGCGTTTAACGCAGTTACTTGAATTCCGTAATCGTAAGCCTGCTAAGCTTTCTGGTGGACAACAGCAGCGTGTTGCAATTGCAAGAGCAATCGTAAATAATCCGCGTGTATTATTACTAGATGAGCCACTTGGAGCACTTGATTTTAAGTTAAGAAAAGATTTACAACGTGAGTTGAAAAACTTACAGCGTAATTTAGGAATTACGTTTATATATGTAACGCACGATCAAGAAGAAGCAATGAGCATGAGTGATCGTATTGTCGTTATGAATAAAGGGCATATCGAGCAGATCGGAACGCCAAAGGAAATTTATAAAGCGCCAAAAACAATGTTTGTCGCGACATTCATTGGTGAAAATAATATTATAAAGAATGGGGAAAACTACGTAGCAGTTCGCCCTGAAAATGTGAAAATACGTTCGGTTGAAGAACCAATTTTAAAAGAATACCATCTTGGACATATTGAAGATATCGAGTTTGTTGGAAATATGGAGAAGCTTTATGTACGTGATGAAAAAACAGCAGAACTATTAATGGCATACCAAACTGCAGAGGGAGCAGCGCAGTGGAGTATTGGGGATAATGTATACGTAGGCTGGGAGCAAGAGGATGAGGTGACCTTAAATTGAAAAAAGGGAAACTACTCGCATTACCTACAGTTACATGGTTACTAATCTTCTTTTTAATTCCGCTTGTATTCGTATTAGCATTTGCGTTCTTGCAGCGCGGGGCATATGGAACAGTGGAGATGCAATTTACGTTAGATAATATATCTCGTGTGTTTGATCCCTTGTATATGAACACATTATGGGAAACAGTGAAAATTGCAGTGATCACAACAGTACTTTGCTTACTCATTGGTTACCCGTTTGCATATACAATTACAATTGTTGATCGTAAATATCGTTCGATTTTACTATTATTAGCAACGATTCCGTTCTGGATCAACTTTCTTGTGCGCTCGTATGCATGGATTGTTATTTTACGTTCACAAGGGCTTGTAAATACAGTATTACTAAAGTTAGGCGTTATTAATGAGCCACTAAATTTACTGTATAATACACCATCTGTAGTATTAGGAATGGTATATTCTTTACTGCCATTTATGATTTTACCAGTGTACGCAGCAATTGAGCAGCTAGATAAACGTAAATTAGAAGCAGCATATGATTTAGGAGCAACACCGATGAAAGCGTTTTGGAATGTAACATTACCAATGACAATGTCAGGGGTTGCTACTGGTTCGATTTTAGTATTTGTTTCATCTATTGGAATGTTTGTTGTATCAGACGTTATGGGTGGATCAAAGGTAGCGTTAATCGGAAACGTTATTCAAAACCAATTCTTAGGTGCACGTGATTGGCCATTTGGATCAGCGTTATCCATTATTGTCGTTCTGTTCTCTGTTCTGTTAATTTACTTATATTATCGTGCAACGAAAGTATATAAATACGGAAACGGAGGGGAATAGACAAAGATGAAGAAGTTTTTAGTCTCTTATTCTTGGTTAATTTTATTGTTCTTGTATTTTCCAATGATGATTCTCATGGTATATTCTTTTAACGATTCTCGTATTAACGCGGAATGGGAAGGATTTACGTTCCATTGGTATACTGATTTATTTCAAAAGCAAGATGTTATTGATGCATTTGTAAATAGTATTACAATCGCGATTGTGACGACAATTGTGACAACGGTTCTTGGTGTGATTTTCGCTGTTGCATTACATCGTTATAAATATCGTTTTGAAGGGGCAATTAACGGTCTCGTATATTTACCAATTTTAATTCCTGATATTTTAATGGGATTATCTTTACTTATTTTATTTAGTCAACTTGGCATTGAACTTGGACAAGCAACCATTATTATTGCCCATATTACATTTAGTATTTCATTCGTTGTTGTCATTTTAGCAGCACGTCTTTCTGGAATGGGCCGCGATTTAGAAGAAGCAGCGAATGATTTAGGAGCAACTCCGTGGCAAACGTTTCGTTATATTACGCTTCCTGGAATTGCACCGGGTATTATTTCAGCGGCATTATTAACATTCACACTATCAATCGATGATTTTGTGATTAGTTTCTTCGTATCAGGTCCAGGATCAACAACATTGCCATTATACATTTACAGTATGGTGAAGCGCGGAATATCACCTGAAATTAATGCTCTTTCTACAATTTTAATTGTTGTAATTGTTGGATTAATGGTTGCATCAGAGATCTTCCGTAAAAAAGGTGCAGATGGTGAAGAAAACTCCGGAGGACATCTTCCGCTATAACATAGAGAACAAATTATAAAGAAAGAGGAGGTAATTCATCAATGAAATGGATGAAAACAGTAGCTGGTGCAGCGATTAGCTTCAGCCTTGTTGCCGGCCTATTAGCTGGGTGTGGTGAGAAGAAGGAAGAGCTAAACATTTATAGCTGGGCTGATAATTTTGATGAAGAAGTAATAAAAGATTTTGAAAAGAAATATAATGTCAAAGTTAATTATGATAAATACGCAAGTAACGAAGAAATGCTTGCGAAATTGCAAGCTGGCGGTGCAAAATATGATTTGATTCAACCGTCAGACTACATGGTTAAAACGATGGCAAAAATGGATTTACTAGAGCCATTGGATAAAAAGAACATTCCAAATGTAAAAAATCTTGTTTCAAACTTTAAAACACCTCCATTTGATCCAGAGAATAAGTACTCGCTTGTATACACTTGGGGTGTAACAGGAATTGCTTACAATAAAAAGCACGTAAAAGAAGCACCAACAAGTTGGAATGACCTATGGAATGAGAAATATAAAGGCCATGTTACTTTATTAAATGATTCTCGTGAAGTATTAGGAATGGGTCTGAAAAAGAATGGATTTTCAAATAGCACACAAAATGATGCTGAATTGAAGACAGCAGCTACTGATCTGCAAAAGTTACTTCCTAACTTACTTGCGTTTGATACAGATAATATTAAACAAAAATTTATTACAGAGGACGCTTGGATTGGGACAGTCTGGTCTGGAGATGCAGCGTTCATTGCAAAAGATAATAAAGATATAGAGTATGTCGTTCCAAAAGAAGGCGGTACAATTTGGGCGGATACATTAGCAATTCCAAAAGGTGCGAAACATAAAGAACTTGCAGAGAAGTTTATGAACTACTTAATGGATGAAAAAGTAAGTGTGAAAAACTATGAATCCATTGGATATAGTAATCCAAATGAAAAAGCATGGGAACTTCACAGTAAAGAGTATCGTAATAACCACATGATTTTCTTATCGAAAGACGAGTTGGCTCGTACAGAGTGGCTTGTTGATGTAGATAATAAATTAAAAGAGTATGATCGTTACTGGACGGAGTTAAAAACAAAAGGCGAATAAGTACCAAAAATGCGGTTTCTGAATAGAAATCGCATTTTTTCATAATAGGAGGAAAAGGTTTGAAAAGAAAATTACATCGATATGAGCTCGCTTGTATCATCTTGTTGTTTGTTGCATTTGCTCTCATTGCTTGGAGGATACAAGCAGGTGGTGTGACAACAATTGATTCATATGTGAAAGGGCTTGTAAGAGGATTACAAACAGAAAGTTCACTTTCATTTTTTTCATATTTTACAAAATTGGGATCTGCAATTGGAATTATAGGTACGCTTACGCTTAGTCTTTTCGTTTTTTGGAAGAAGCGCTATTATGTGGCAATGGTTGTTTATCCTATGGCTGTACTAATCACACATCTTGTGAATAAAGGAATAAAAGAAATAGTGAAAAGAGATCGTCCGAGTTTAAATGAAGCGTTTGATGCCCTTGGATATAGTTTTCCAAGCGGCCATGCAATGCTATCAATGGTTACGTATGGATTTCTCGCTTATATCATTGCTGCAAACGTAAAAAATGTGGCTGGGAAAGTTGTTATTACGATTGCGATGGCATTGCTAATCATATGGATTGGATTAAGCAGAATTATTTTATCTGTACATTATCCGACTGATATTTTAGCTGGCTATTGTTTAAGCGGTATGTTATTAATTATTGCTATTTATTTTCATCGTTTGCTTTCTGAGCGATTTGGAACAAATCAAGAAAGATAAAAAACATCCGGAAATTCCTAGAGTACTGGAATTTTTGGATGTTTTTTATTCAGCTATTTGTGGGCAGTAAAAGCGCGATTGATCAGGGCTAATAATCGGTGAGGAATGAAGAAAAAACCTACTGATTAAAGTTTCACTTTATATTATGTTATGCCATTGACTATGGTAAGATGTGCTAAAATATAGTGGGATTCACTAATTATATAAAGTAGGTGAAGATGTGTGAAGACAAATGTACATAAAATAGATAACTGGGGGAAACTAGGTACTTTTTTTTATCGATTTCGTTATACAGTCATTGCTTCATTAGTCGTGTTAGCAATAGCACTCGGTATTTTCGCACCAAAACTTCCAGGGGTATTAGGAGGCGATGGTTTTCAAACAAAAGGAGACTATCAAACGACAAAAGCAATTTTAGATAAGGATTTTAAACAGTCTCAAGATGCGCTCCTTCTCGTTTTTCAGAAGAATAAAGGAGTTTCAAACGAGGATTTTCAAAAACGAATAGAAGAAATTATAACAAAAATTCAAAAGAAAGAAACATATGATTCATTCCATCATCCATTAGAAAATAAAGAAATGTTACAAGATGATATTGCGTATGCGACGATTTTATTTTCCGGGAAAACAAGTAAAGAACGGAATGAAAAGACATTAAAATTTGCAAAAGAAATAAAAAAGGAAAGTAACGATACGTTGAAGGTATCACCCACAGGTTTTCCAAAGATTAATGAAGAAATTAATGAGCGCACACAAAATGATTTGAAAGTAGCAGAAATGATTGGACTGCCAATTGCTTTTCTTGTATTACTATTTTCATTTGGTAGCTTGCTCGCTTCCATCTTGCCGATTTTAAATGGGGCACTTAGTGTTATTAGTACAATGGGAATTTTATATTTTATCGGTGTAGATAAAGAATTATCTATTTTTGTATTAAATGTTGCACCGATGATTGGGCTTGCTTTATCAATTGATTTTGCATTGTTATTTGTGAATCGGTTTCGTGAGGAAGTGGCACATCGTACAGTAAAAGAGGCAATAGCTGTTACGTATCAAACAGCGGGTCGTGCGATTGTATTTTCAGGATTATGTGTATTTGTAGGTTTATCTGGTTTGTTTTTCTTTGAAATTGATTATATTCAGTCTGTTGCGATTAGCGGGATGATTGTTGTTGTGATGAGTATTTTATTTTCACTTACACTTCTTCCAGCCTTGCTATCGTTAATAGGAAAGCGATTACTGAAAAAGAAACAAACTGCACCTCGCACTTCCAATATGTGGCGTAAGTTTGCTCAATTTGTAATGAAGCATCCTATTATGATGATTGTCGTTGTTACAATGTTTATTCTCATCTGTTTGTTACCGCTTCGTACTGCCAATCTTCAATTTCCTGGTGTAGAAGCATTGCCAGAGAAAAGCGATACGCGAATGGCATATGAGAGATATGAAGAGGCATTTAATAAAATTGTGAAAACGCATGCTGATGTTACCTTGGTACTAGAGACGAAGCAGAAAGTAACTGAGAAAGATAGTCTACAAAAGATAGAAGGTATTATTCAGAAGCTGGAAAAAGATAAGCATGTATACAAAGTAAAGAGTTTGTATAGTGAGCTAAATGGAATGACAGCGGAACAGATTGCTACATTATTACAATCACCTCAGCGAACACAAATAACACCTGTATTTGATGCTTATACAAAAGGAAATAAAACAACCATTCAAATTTTCTTAGACACAAAGCCTAAAGCGGAGACTGCGAAGCAATGGGTTCGTGATTTTAAAGACACCTATAAAGATGATGGTATTACATATTATTTAGGTGGTATGACAACATTTCAACAAGAGCTAGAGGATGAAATTAAAGATAAAGTTGTGATTGGTATGTCTGTCATATTCGGCTCTACTTTCTGTATTTTATTATTTGCATTCCGTTCTATACTCATTCCAATTAAGGCGATTGTGATGAATATACTTAGTTTAAGTGCAACAATTGGAATTGTGATTTGGCTATTTGAAGGTGGACATTTTGGATTAGAAGCAAGCTCAGTTTTATTTGTGCTACCGATTTTTATATTCGGTCTTGTATTCGGCTTAAGCATGGATTATGAAGTGTTTCTTATTTCTCGTATCCATGAATTGTATGAAGAGACAGGAGATAATGATGTGGCAACGTTAGAAGGGCTTGTATCAACAAGCCGTATTATTACATCAGCTGCTCTTATTATGATTGTTGTAACAGGAGCATTCGCCTTTACTGATATTTTACCAGTAAAGCAGATGGGGCTTGGTGTAGCACTTGCTATTTTTCTTGATGCAACGATTATTCGGCTTATGCTTGTGCCAAGTTTAATGAAAATGTTCGGAGATTGGAACTGGTGGCTGCCGTTTCGAAAGAAAAAAGTAAAATCATTAGATTGAAAAAAATGTTCATCTTGCAGAAAGGTCACTGGAAAACGAAAGTTTTTCAGTGGCCTTTTGTTGATCTATAAGACTTTCCGTATATATTTATTTTAATTTACTGGTATATCAATCGCGGCTAGGAATACAAAAGCAGATCGCTTCTCATTTCCTACCGTTGTTCTCACAAGGTATGGAACGAAAAAAGGCAATAACCGCCTTTACATGATCGGATACTCTCCCATCCAAAAAGAAAAGTTTTTAGCAGTTTCTCTTATAGATGAGTGCTTTTTTTATGAATAGCATTGTCCACTTTTTGCAAATAGTATGTGGTAAGGACAATACATATAAAAGCAGGTGAAGACAATGTTTCGTTATTTTAAATTTAAGTTAAATGATACTGTACAGTTTGCAGAAAATGATGGGCACATGTATCGCATTGTCGGCTATAGACTCGAAAAAGGATTTTACCCAAAAGATGAATGGACTCATATTATTTATGAATTACTGAGAGAATTTGATGGGTATACAATGGATGCTGAAGAAGAAGAACTTGTGAAAGTCATTCAAGTAGAGGAAGAATATTATAAAATACATGAGATGTCCGGTTATCGATATCCAGTGAAAATGAAATCGAAGCCAAAAGTTTCTAAGGAAGAAACAATAGATAATTTACTGGATGCTTACAACGACTATAGGCGATTAGCAGACTTTTTTAAAGATTTATCTTATGAGCAAAAAGCAGAAGAAATGTTACAAGAAATTAAGAAATTACGTGCTTAGAGGGCAGTCTATTATGTAGACTGTCTTTTGTTTTAAACGATGCATTATCAATCATTTTCCGTTACAATAATAGAATCAATGGAAATAAGGTGGATAAAGCATGGAAATGAAAAGAAAGGGAGAATGGTGTGAAATTACCGTTCCAACTAAATGGAGCAGTATGAGCATTGATTCCTTGTTAAAAGAAGAGTGGAGCGTCCCAAAAAAGCTATTACATCAACTTCGTATGGAAAAAGGCATTATCGTCAATGGAGAACGAAAAGGATGGAGTGAATCTTTACAAGAAGGGGATAAATTGCAAGTTCATATGTTTATCCAGGAGGAGTATGGTGTCCAGCCAGAGTTCGGTGATTTAGAAGTGATATTTGAAGACGATCATGTATTAATTGTAAATAAACCTGCGCACATGGATACGCATCCTTCTAGCAAAGGTGGAACAGGAACACTTGCAAATCTTGTTGCTTTTCATTTACAAATGCAAGGTGTAGAGACGAAAGTACGTCATATTCATCGATTAGATAAAGATACAACGGGTGGTGTTGTATTTGCGAAACACGCAATCGCGGGTGCTATTATGGATCGATTATTAATGGAACGTAAAATTAAAAGAACATATTTGGCATTGGTAGAAGGAAAAGTAAAAAAGAAGCAAGGAAGGATTGACGCAGCGATTGGAAGAGATCGACATCATGCAACGAGGCGCCGTGTGTCTCCAAAGGGTGATCATGCGGTAACACATTATAAGGTAGAGGAATATTTTAAAAACAAAGATGTGACGCTTGTAACATTACAATTAGAGACAGGAAGAACTCATCAAATTCGCGTTCATATGAGTCATAGTGGTCATCCGCTAATTGGTGATACGTTGTATGGTGGACAATCCACATATATGTCAAGTCAAGCCTTACATGCCATGCGGATTGCTTTTTTACATCCTATTACAAAAGAAGAGATCACAGTAGAGGTTCCGCTTCCAAATCATTTAAATAGCATTCTGAAATCTTTCCAAAAATAGAACAAGTAAAGTTTTTCTGTTTAGTTGAGAAAGATATTTTTTTGCAGGAAATTTTTTGTGAAAATAGAAGCCGTAAATAGAAAAGAGAGGTGAAAATTACTTGGTAAGATATAAATATATGATAGGTATATTTCTTGCTTGTTTTCTATTTACGTTGTTTCTATCTCCATATTTACCGAATTATCTAGCGGTGCACTGGAATCAGGATGGTGAACCAAATGAATATGCAAGGAAACAAGTTGTTATGTTATTTATTCCCTGCCTTATTATTTGTCTTCATGGCCTGTTGTATATCATTTCACATTACGTATATAAGTTCAATGAGAATGATCGCAATATTGTGATGAGATTTAAAGAAAATGTATCTCTATTTTTATTATTTATTCATATGCTTATTCTTGTCATTGGTATCGGAATCGATATACCATTTCAAATTGGCCTTATAATAGGAATTAGTGCGTTTCTTTTTATGGTTAGTAAAGGATTTAAAAAAGGAAGAAAAAAAGAAGAGGAGCCGATTGTGTTACAGAAAATACGTTTGTTTAGTCAACGTATATTTCAATACATGTCGTTTATCATATTAATTTGTTTGTTTTTGAAACTACAATGGGGATTTTATCTACTAATTGGTGTGATTAGCTGTGGATCTATTTCTTTTATGTTTTGTATTTTGTATTCATATATACTAGGAAATTATGAAATATAAAAGGAGTCTTCCGTAACAGGAGATTCCTTTTATATAAATCTATTTTGACTTATCTTTTAACATATCAGTTGTGGCTATGAAGCACATAAGGAGCCCTGCATCCATTGTCTCCTTGTGATTTCATATGACATGGGACAACGAAAAAGGATCCGACCGCTTCTATGTGCAGCCGAATCCTCTCCCCTCTAAAAAGAAAGGTTTTTATTTATATTACTTCGTAATAAATTGTTGTGTCCAGTAGTTTCCGCTTTCCACATAGCCAACACCGATGTGAGTGAAACCGCTATTTAAAATATTTGCACGGTGACCTTCACTATTCATCCAAGCTTGTACAACTTCTTCAGGTGTACGTTGACCTTGCGCGATGTTTTCACCAGCAGATTTATAAGAAATACCAAACTTCTTCATCATATCGAATGGAGATCCGTATGTTGGGCTATTATGATCGAAGTAGTTATTTTTTTGCATATCTTCAGATTTGATACGTGCAACTTTGCTTAATTCAGCGTCAACTTTTAATGCTGGTAAACCTTGTTTTGCACGCTCAGCATTTGTTAAATCAACAACGCGTTGTTCAAATTCGCTTAAAGAACCTTTTGCTTCTTCAGCAGGCTTGTTTTCAGCCGGTTTTTGTGTTTCGTTGTTGTTTGTATTGTTGTTATTTTCAGCCGGCTTTTGAGCCTCTGGTTTTGTTGTTTCTTCAGCAGGTTTGTTTTCAGCTGGTTTTTGTTCTACAGGTTTAGTAGTTTCAATTGGTTGCTGACCAGGAATGAAGCAGTTCCCTTGCTGGAATTGTACTTGATTCCATTGTGCTAGAGATTTAATTCCCATAGATTGTAAGAAAGATTGTAATTCTTGTTGATTCATATGTTGCATAACAACTTTAGTTTGCTGAACATTTTGAACCTTCATTGTAGATGGTTGCATTGTTGCTGCTTCCGCACTAAGAGTAGATGCTCCGAATGTGAATGCAGTTGCTGCTGCGACAGATAATAAAACACGTTTTTTCATGACATGTGTCCCCCTATATAAAAGTTTTGTAACTGTTCTTACACAGATTTGTTTTTAACAGCCTGTCTGACTGACAAATTCATCGTAGCATACAAATTGCCGGAAAAAAGATGGAAAAAAATACATAGACTATAAAATTTCCTATTTTATCCTAGATTTAAATATGGGGTGAACTGAGAGAAAACTAGATTGTAAAAGGAATTTTCAGCATTTTCAGCCTCAGTTATAAATGCATTATTTTGGGTATAATTACCTTTTGGAGAAAGAGAGAAACCATTCCCATCAAGGGTTTTAGTATTTTTTTGAGGAATATAATGGATGATTTTTAACAAAACTGTAATCTTTTTGTTGTTCTTTTTTTATATACGGTAACATATTTTTAATCTTGTAGCGCATAAAAAAGCGGCTATCTCTTTACATAGAAGAAGGAGATAGCCGTTTTCATATTGTTACATATATTACGAATTGTATTCAATTGCTTCCAATAATAAGTCTACAATGTAAATGCCTCTCATTTTATGCGAGAGTTTTCCCCGTTCAATACCGAGTTTCATTTGTAGTAATCATCCTAGATTTGCAGTGACAATTGTTGCCCCGTTTTGCAAGCTCTTTTGCGCCACTTTTTCCCCAGCATGATCGTGCAAGTGCCCCGTAACAACTTTTCTCTTTAGGAATTACTAGAGGAGTTTCATCGTAGCGTTCTTTGTTTCCAAAAACATCGTATTCATTAAACAATTAGTAATGGTACCTTGTATATTAATAATGATACTATTTTCAGTAATTAGTCTTTAAACCTCACGGATAATTTTGTTTACTAAGTCAGGAAAAGCATAATTTCCACACCTTTATTTTTATTTGTTGTACATTATATATACAGTTTCATAAAATAGGAAGATTTCACACTTTCCTCACAAATATTTGCTATTTTACAATTATAACGAAATCATTTATAGATGGAGGGAATTTTTTGAAGAAATACTTTTTTCTGCTATGTTTTTTGTTTCTATTAGCAGGATGTCAGGAGAATTCATATACACCGATTGCTAAAAATAAAAATATCATCATAACAACAAATATTAAAGAAGGTAGTGTTAGTTTTATTGATGAAAAGTCGAAAAAGACAGTAACAACATGGGAATTAAAAGAACCTATTACAGGAATTGCAATGCTTTCAGGCGGAGACGAGATGCTTGTGTATGGTAAACAATTAGAAGATATATATGTCTACTCGTTAGCAGAAGGAAAGCAAATTAGAAAATGGAAAACTGGGAAAGGGATTACAAATGTTTTAGTATCAAATGATGGAAAACAATTATTTATGGCTGATCAAAATGAACAAAAAGTACGTTTCTTTACGGTAAATGGAAAAGAGACCGGGAGTGTTTCTGTAGGGAAAGGTCCACTAACAATGGTGCAAAATGATAAACAGCTACATGTATTGAATTTTTATGACACGCAGCTATCTACAATCGATTTAGAAAAAAAGAAGGTTATACAATCTTTTATGGTACCACCAGCATCAACAGGGGCAATGGTTAGTAGCGATGGAAAGGAGATCTGGATTGGTGGACATGGTGATGGAAAGCAAGTGAATGAGAAAGTCTTAGTTTATTCATTAAGTAATGGAGAGATGATTCGTTCTTTACATGCACCATTTATGCCGGTTAGTCTTGTAGGGGATGAAAAGTTTGTATATACATTAAGTCATGGATCAAATACCTTAAGAAAATTTGATACACAAACTTATCAAGAAGTAGGAGCTCTTGAGGTAGGAGCTAATCCGTTTTCTTTTTTGAAGAGTAAGAAAGAGGGATATGTAGCTAGCTATGATAGTAATGAAGTGTATGTAATTGATATTCAAAAAATGAAGGTGAAACAAACGATTGCAGTTGGCAAGGGACCGTTTCAACTAACGCAGCGAGAAGGGGGAGGAAAATGAATAAACATAAGGTGTTACTTGTAGATGATGAAAGTGATATGAGACAACTTGTTGGCATGTATTTAGATAATTTCGGATATGAATGGGGAGAAGCAGAGAATGGAAAAGATGCCCTTCATATGCTTGATACAGAGCATTATGACTTTGTTATTTTAGATATTATGATGCCGGAGATGGATGGTATTTCAGTCTGTAAAGAAATCCGAAAATCATCGGATGTACCGATTATTTTTTTAACAGCAAAAGGTGAAGAATGGAATCGCGTCAATGGTTTACGGATGGGAGCAGACGATTATATTGTGAAGCCGTTTAGTCCAGGTGAACTCATTGCGCGTATGGAAGCTGTATTAAGACGATATACGAAACGTGAGCAACAAGAAGAACTTCAATTCGGTCCAATCGTTATTAATGAAAAAAGCCGGCGGATTGAGACGGAAGGGGAATCTATTTCTCTGACTGTAAAAGAGTTTGATTTACTTTATTTTCTTTGTCAGCATAGTGGACAAGTGTTTAGCCGTGAGCAATTGCTTGAAAAAGTATGGGGATATGATTATGCAGGAAGTACGAGAACGGTAGATACACATGTGAAAACGATGCGTTTAAAACTTGGAGAAAGTGGAAACTACATTCAAACGGTATGGGGTGTAGGTTATAAATTTGAGGTGTAACATGTTTACGATGGTACAAAAGCTTTGGCTTACGGTAGTATGTGCAGTATGTGTAACAGTTTCTTTTCTTTATTTCGTGTCCTTATATTCATATGAAAAGTTATATGTTCAAAACATTGAAGATTCATTAGTAATGGAAGGAAAAAGACTTGTATCTCAATATAAAAAGGAAGAAGGTACGTTAGCGTTTGGAGAAAAAGTTCAAGCATTTGATCATATTGCGAGTGCGGATGTACTTTTTGTGAGCAATCCTCGTGATTTAAGTGCCTGTTTACCTTTTGATGTACATCATCATTCTCTTATTAGTGAAAATGATAGACAAACATTGTTAGATGGAAAGACAGTTACAAAAGTTGGATATGAAGAACATTTTGATCGGAATATTATGGGGGTTGTCATTCCAGTTTTAGAAGGTAAGAAATTAGTTGGTATTGTGTACTCATATATTCCATTAAAGAGTATTAAAGATTTAATATACGATATGGGACTGATTTTAGCTCCATTAGCTTTCGTTATGATTTTACTTACAGTTTGGATTGGTAGAAAAATTATTATTACGATTACAAAGCCTCTTTCACAAATGGAACGAGTTGCGAATCATATGGCAACGGGAGATTTTTCTGAACGTATTACTATTTCGTCGGAAGATGAAATAGGTCGTTTAGGAAAAGCATTTAATAAAATGGCAAATTCATTGGAAATGGAAGATACAAAGCGCAAGGAATTTTTAGCAAATGTTTCTCATGAACTGCGGACGCCGCTCAGTTATATTAAGGGGTATAGTGAAGCGATATTGGATGGCGTTGCAAAGGGACAACAACAATCAAAATTTACACAGCTCATTCATAAAGAAGCTGGTCGTATGCAACGTCTTGTTCATGATTTGTTAGATTTGGCGCAACTTGAAGGAGATCATTTTCCATTAAAAAAACAACCGATTGTGTTTGCGCAGCTTATTGAAGATGTGTTAGAAACGTATGAATTAAAATGTATAGAAAAACGGTTGTATATTTCAAAGGATCTTGATCCTGATATTATTGTGATGATCGATGAAGACAGAATGCAACAAGTACTTCATAACTTGCTGGACAATGCGATTCGATATACAAATCAAGATGGTAGCATCTCTATACAATTGAAGAAAAAAGATAGGCAATGTGAATTGAAAATACAAGATACCGGAATCGGTATTGATGCTGAACATTTAGAGCAGCTTGGCGGACGTTTCTATCGGGTGGATAAAGCGAGAAGTCGTCAGCATGGCGGGACGGGCCTTGGCCTTGCGATTGTCAAACAAATTGTGCATATCCATGGTGGAGAGTGGCGAGTTGAAAGTGAAAAAGGAAAAGGAACGACAGTTATTATAAACTTATATGTAAATGAAGAAGGAAGTATGTTTTAAGTAAAGCATGCTTCTTTTTTATCAAGTTATTTGTGAGTAGTGGAGTTTCTACTGACGATAGTCTACTTTATTTAGATGCTATATAAATAGGAAATAAAGGCGAATCATATAGGAGAAATATAAACTATTACTGGTTGGAATATCCATTAATTGGATCCCTATAACAAAAATTTGGCGATTTTATGAACAAAACATTTGTACTTCTTACTAATTCGTTCTAAAATAGTTATGGATGCTATCTTATTTAAGCGTTTGAATTGTTGTTTGGATGATACTGAGGTGATTTAACTGGAGTACAAATCTATCAAACCGAAAAAAATTTACGAAGAGGTATCTGAAGCCATTTTAACAATGATAAAAAATGGTACATTAAAACCTGGTGACAAACTTCTTCCTGTTCATCAATTAGCTGAGCAGTTTCAAGTTGGCAGATCTGCGATTCGTGAAGCACTAAGTGCCTTGCGAGCGATGGGCTTAATTGAGATGAAACAAGGAGAAGGAACATATGTGAAGAACTTCGATTCTTCTGCATTAACAAAACCTTTAAATAACATGTTGTTAATGAAGAAGGAAGATATTTTAAATTTATTGGAAGTGCGAAAAGTGCTTGAAGTAGGGGCAGTTCGAGCGGCAGCAACAAAACGTACAGAAGATAATTTAAAAAATATGAAGCATTGGTTAGATGAAATGGAAAAAAGTATTGGGAATGAAAGAGCTGGTGAAAAAGCGGACTTTCATTTTCATATGGAAATTGCAAAGTCTTCAGATAACAACATCTTGCTTGAACTTATGAATCATGTTTCGGAAATGATTGCTGAGACGATTGGTGAATCGAGACGCATTATTTTATATGGTGAACAAACAACAGCAGAACGACTTTTAGAAGAGCATCAAGTTATTTACGATGCGGTATTGAAACAAGATGTAGAATCTGCACAACAAGCAATGCTGGATCATTTAACAAATGTAGAGCATATTGTCACAGGTAAACAAGATATAAATTCGTGATTTAGTCTTTCGAAATTTCATTTTTCTGATAAAATAGAGGAAGATTGAGTAAGCGTTTTCTTTTAGGGAGAGGGTCAGGTAGGTCGATTATGCCTAGCTTCTTCTTTCTATCAAGTCATCTGATGACCATATGATTGTTAATGAAGTTGTAATGAGGGGGAATTATAATTATGAAAGTTACTTTGTTTGTTACTTGCTTAGTCGATATGTTTGAAACAAATGTCGGTAAAGCAACAGTTGAATTGTTGGAGCGTTTAGGTTGTGAAATTGAATTTCCAGAAGCTCAAGTTTGCTGTGGACAACCAGCTTATAATAGCGGTCATGTAGAAGCAGCAAAAGAAGCGATGAAGCACATGATTGAGACTTTCGAAGATGCAGAGTATATCGTAACTCCATCTGGTTCTTGTGCGACAATGTTTCATGAGTATCCACACGTTTTTAAAGATGATCCAAAATGGGCACCTCGTGCACAAAAAGTAGCAGATCATACATATGAATTAACACAATTTATTGTAGATGTGTTAAAAGTTACAGATGTTGGAGCTAGCTTAGAAGGAACAGCAACTGTTCATAAATCTTGCCATATGACACGCATGCTTGGAGTAAAGGAAGCACCAGGAATTTTACTATCAAATGTAAAAGGATTAACTGTAAAAGAATTACCAAACGCACAAAATTGTTGTGGTTTTGGGGGAACGTTTTCAGTTAAGATGACACCAATTTCTGAGCAAATGGTAGATGAGAAAGTGAATAGTGTAATGGAAACGGGTGCTGATTATTTAATCGGTGCTGACTGTGGGTGTTTGTTAAACATTGGCGGACGTATTGAGCGCTTAGGTAAGGAAGTAAAAGTAATGCATATTGCTGAGGTATTGAATAGTCGCTCATAAAGGGGGAACATAAGCTATGTCTATGAAAATCAGTGAGAAAAAATTTAATGATCGCGTTGGCGATGGAATTCAAGATTCATTTATGCGTGGGGCAGTATCTTCTGCACAAACACGTTTATATACAAATCGATTAAAAGCAGCCGATGAATTAGGAAACTGGGAAGAATGGCGTGAACTTGGTGAACAAATTCGTCAGCATACGTTAGAAAATCTAGACTACTACTTAATGCAACTAAGTGAAAATGTATCTAAAAGAGGTGGTCATGTTTTCTTTGCGAAAACAAAAGAAGAAGCAGCCAAATACATTCAAGAGGTAGCAAAACAGAAACAAGCAAAAAAAGTTGTAAAATCAAAGTCGATGGTAACAGAAGAAATTAGTATGAACCATGCGCTTGAAGAGATTGGTTGTGAAGTGTTAGAGAGTGACTTAGGTGAGTACATTCTGCAAGTGGATAACGATCCACCATCTCATATCATCGCACCGGCACTTCATAAAAACAGAACGCAAATTCGTGACGTATTTAAAGAGAAGCTTGGATATGAAAATTCTGATGATCCATATGAAATGACAAAGTTTGTTCGTAAACAACTTCGTGAAAAATTTATGGATGCTGAAATTGGAGTAACGGGATGTAACTTTGCAGTTGCAAATACAGGTTCTCTTTGTTTAGTAACAAACGAAGGAAATGCTGACCTTGTTATGTCTATTCCAAAAACACAAATTGCAGTAATGGGTATGGAACGTATGGTTCCAACTATGGAAGAACTAGATGTCCTTGTTGGTTTACTATGCCGCAGTGCAGTTGGGCAAAAATTAACAAGTTATGTAACGGTAGCAGGACCAATTCAAGAAGAAGAAGTAGATGGACCAGAGGAGTTCCATTTAGTTGTTGTAGATAATGGACGATCTCAAATTCTTGGGTCTGAATTCCGTCAAGTCTTGCAATGTATTCGTTGTGCAGCTTGCGTAAACGTATGTCCTGTATATCGTCATGTTGGTGGGCATTCTTATGGATCCATCTATTCTGGTCCAATTGGAGCGGTATTAACACCACTTTTAGGTGGCTATGACGATTATAAAGAACTTCCGTATGCTTCTAGTTTATGTGGGGCATGTACAGAAGCTTGTCCAGTAAAAATTCCATTGCATGACTTGTTATTAAAACATCGCCAAGTCATTGTTGAGAAAGAAGGACGAGCACCACTTGCAGAAAAACTAGCAATGAAGATGTTTAGTATGGGTGCCTCTTCAGCAGCTTTATATAGAATGGGATCGAAAATGGCTCCGACAGCAATGAGTCCATTTACGGCTGGTAATCGTGTAACGAAGGGTGTAGGGCCGTTGAAAAACTGGACGGATATTCGTGAGTTCCCAGCTCCAAGTAAAGAAAGATTCCGAGATTGGTATAAAGATCACAAGAAAGGCGGGAACGACTGATGGCAGGGACAATTCAAAACCGTGATTCTTTTTTAGAGAACATTGCAAAAGAACTTGGACGTGCGCGTAAAACAGAAGGCGTACAGCGTCCAGTGTGGAAAAATAATGTGAACGTAGAAACGTTGAAAGATTATTCAGAGGAAGAATTGCTAGAAGTATTCAAAAAACAATGTACAAACATTCATACGACTGTAATTGAAACAACAAAGGATGAACTAAGTACAGCGATTCAAAAGATAATTGTGGAAAACGGCGGTGGACCTATTTTATTATCGCAGGACGAACGTTTTGCTACGTACGGTTTGAACTCTTTATTTTCTACAGAGCTCCCAAATCAGCATATGGAAGTAAACATTTGGGATCCGGAGAAAAAAGAGGGAAATATTCGTTTGGCTGAAAAAGCAAATATCGGTATTGCCTTTAGTGATTACACATTGGCGGAATCTGGTACAATTGTTGTGCAAAGTCATAAAGGTCAAGGTCGTTCTTTACATTTCTTACCTACGGTTTATTTTGCGATTATCCCACGTGAAACAATCGTACCACGTATTACACAAGCAGTTCAGGATATGAACACGCGTGTAGAGAATGGGGAAGCAGTAGCTTCTTGTATCAATTTCATTACAGGTCCAAGTAACTCAGCTGATATTGAAATGAATCTTGTTGTAGGTGTACACGGACCATTAAAAGCATATTATTTTGTAGTGTAAAATGGAGGAAAGCAGGCTAAGAAATGGCCTGCTTTTTTATTGGAACAAAGATAATGTGAAATGGAAGTATCGTACTCTTTCTGTTATATTTTTTGGGGGAAAGGGGAGGCTGATATGACATTTTATTTATATGCTTTTTTAATTGGAACGGTGCTCGGTTCTTTTTATACGGTTGTAGCAGTGCGTATTCCTATTGGACAATCGATTATTGCTCCGCGTTCTTATTGTCACTATTGTCGCCATACGTTAGGGGCGAAAGAACTTATTCCAATTATTTCATTTTGTTTGCAAAGAGGTTGCTGCTTTCATTGTAAAATGAAAATACCCTTTACGTATACATTGTTTGAGGGGATAACAGGGGTAGCATTTCTTTTTTCTGCGTGCGTAATTGGAATGGATGAAGAACTAATTCTTATATGGACGTTACTTTCTTTACTTATTATTATTACGATGACAGATTTATTCTATATGTTGATTCCAGATGTGGTTTTAGTCTGTTTTACGTGTTTATTTTTAATAGAGCATATTTTTATTTCGCTCGTTCCTTGGTGGGATAGCTTAATAGGCGGAGGGACGATATTAATTGTATTATATTTCGTTCAAATCATATTTCCAAATGGACTTGGAGGAGGCGATGTGAAATTACTTTCGTTACTTGGATTTATAATAGGGGCGAAGGCAATTTGTATTACGCTTTGTTTTGCTTCTATTTTGAGCCTTTGCTTTTTTGGAATTGGTATCTTGCTAAAGCGTATAACACCAAGACAACCATTGCCATTTGGACCGTTTATTGCACTTGGAACAGTATGTTATTTGGCTATGATATATTGGAGATAAAGTGAAAACGTAATTAGCGGGGTATAAATAGCGGGTGAAAGGAGAAGGAGAAAATGAACGTGTATATGGATGATCAAAGACCTAGTCCTTTCGGGTATGTTTTAGTAACAACGGTAGAAGTTGCTTTGAAAATTGTTAGAGAATATGATGTGAGTCTCTTATCTCTCGACTACAATATGGGATGGCGTCAGAAAAATGGTTTAGATTTTTTAGAAGTTTTTTGCATGGAAGGTCTTCATGTAAAGGAAATTCATTTACATACAAATGATTCAATTGGTATGCAGTACATGTTAGAGCAGATAAATAAAGGAAAAGAAGCGGGAGATATTTCTTCAAGTATACAAGTGAAATGTACTGGAAGTTAAAAAAGTTCCAAGGAAACCCGAGGAACTTTTTTCTTAATGTTTCATATGTGCTTGTAAAGGAAGGATCTCTTCTTGTTGAACTGTTTCTAGGTTGTCTTCTACTATGTTAGGTTCTGGATTTTTTTGAGTTAAATAATGATATACCATACCAACGAATACAGATCCACCAACAATGTTACCGATTGTAACTGGAATTAAGTTATGGATAGCACCAGCGAAAGAAATTGTATCTGGATGTGGTGATACTAAAGATAATGCAAATAATGATAAGTTTGCGATGCTATGTTCATAACCAGATAGGAAGAAAGTAAAGACAAGAAACATTATCATAAGTATTTTTGCTGCATCCCCTTTTACTTGAGAAGGAAGAAAACATGCAAGGCACACAAGCCAGTTACATAAAATCGCTTTGAAAAATAATTGCATTGTAGGTGTTCCCATTTTTCCTGCAACGACTGTACTCATCAAATGTCCATGATCGATTGATTGGAAAATACCAGTTGCATAAAATAACAATGCAAAAAATACTGCACCTACTAAGTTACCTGCATAACAAGCAACCCAATTACGAAGTGTATCGCGAATTGTTGTTTTTTTTCGTAGAGTTGAGACTGTAAAATACATTGTATTTCCTGTGAATAATTCAGCTCCACCATATATAATTAATATAAGTGCAATTCCAAAAAACATAGAAGATGTTAAATATGTTGCGGGTGAATGTACAACATTGAAGAAATTTCCTAATTTAAAACATAGTACAATAATAAAACCAATATAGACGCCAGCTAGTGCAGCACGAATGAAATATTGCATAGGATTTACATCCAACATTTGTTTCTTTTTCTGCGCAAGTTGTACAACGTAAGCTAATCCTTGTTCTAGCATAAGTAATACGCTCCTTTAGTGCATTGTCTGTAAGTACTCTTCATATGAATAAGGTACACGTATTTACGCCTAGTTTCAATAAGTTTGTTCAATGTTTCACAAAAAGGACATACCTTCCGAATGAAAGCGCTAACAAATTATAGTATAATATCATATGTTTGTAAAAACAGAGGGGGAATGGAAACTTTTTGTTTTTCAAGGATGGCCGATGGATTAATTGTCCTCCATCTATTTTTTGGGAGTCTATTTCGTGTGAGATAAATGAAAAAGCGCTGTTGTTACAGCGCTTTTTCATCCAAATTCTTTTGTGTAGTTTGGACACTCGTATCTTTTGAGAAAAACCAACCGCCAGCTGCGATTCCGATTAATACAACCCAGAAACCTAATTTCCATGGGGTAGACTCTGGAAAACTATGTGGAATAACACCTAAAGCAGGGTGAGCTAATGTATAAACAGCTAATTTAACACCAACCCAACCAACGATTAAGAAAGCTGCAGTTTCTAAGCCAGGTTTGCGTTTTAATAATTGTACGAAAGCTGATGCTGCAAATCGCATAATGATTAAACCAATGAGCCCACCTGTAAAAATAACAAGGAATTGTCCTGTATCAAGGCTACCAATTGTACCAAGACCTGTTTTTGGTAAAGTTACCGCTAACGCAACAGCAGCTAAAATAGAGTCAACTGCAAATGCAATGTCAGCCACTTCAACTTTAAATACGGTCCACCAAAAGTTTTCTTGTTTTTTCTTTGTTTCTTTTTCTTGTGTTTCTTCATGTGTATTCTTTTTGACATACGTTTTAAATAAATGGTTACCAGCGATAAACATTAAGTAAATCGCACCGATTGCTTGCACTTGCCATACGTCGACTAAGAAAGAAATCATAAACAATGATCCAAAACGGAACACGAAAGCTCCTGCTAATCCGTAAAATAATGCTTTTTTTCGTTTTTCTTCTGGTAAATGTTTTACCATGATGGCAAGAACTAGTGCATTATCAGCAGCTAAAATTCCTTCTAGTGCAATTAAAATAAGCAATACCCAACCATACTCCAATAATAATGATACATCCATGTACATTCTCCTCTCATTTGTATAAATCCTAAACAAGTGAAGAAATTCCCCATTGTTTAGTTTCCCCATACTCCCACCTATCAACGGTAGAAGAATCTAGAAAAAATGCAAAAAAGACCTCTGCCGCTAATAGGCAAAGGTCTTGCTAGACATATGTAATGAAAATGCCAACAAAGCCGGAAGAACTAAGTTCTACGTAATGACGACTTTGTTTCCAAGAATAAGTTCTTGGACGCTACTCCCCTTTGGAGATATGCTATTATATTTTTATTATATGGATGATGTAAATGTTTGTCAACCTGTTAAAATGTCTTCGTTTGGATATTTTATCTTTTTTTGGTTTTTACGTGCAAAAGAAAATGCTAATGTTAAAGGACCCATTTTCCCAAAAAACATCATAAAAATAATAGTTATTTTCCCTATTATTGTAAGTTTTGAGGTGAGCCCCATACTTAGACCAACAGTCCCAAATGCTGAAAATACTTCAAAGGCACTCATTAAGAGAGGAACTTGTTCGGTGATACTTAAAATTAATATGGCAAAGAAAATACATGAGATTGAAATGACTACAATGGCGAGTGATTTTACAATCAAAGCATCTTTGATTGATTTTTTAAAGATGACAATGTCATCTTGCTCTTGTAAAAATTTAAGAACTCCTAATAACATAATTAAAAAGGTTGTTAATTTAATTCCTCCGCCTGTTGAAGCGCTGCCAGCTCCAATGAACATGAGTAACATCATCAATAAAAGAGATGGTTTTGTTAATTGCGCTATGTCTACAGTATTAAATCCAGCTGTGCGTGTGGAAACAGCTTGGAAATAGGCTGCTAGTCCTTCTTCAAACGGTGTAAATCCTTTCATAGAATTTGGATTATGAAATTCAAATATAAAAATTAAGATTGTAGCAGCTACATTTACAATAAGAGTAGATGAGAGCATAAGTTTTGAGTGTAACGTAAGGTTCTTAAAGTTTCGTTTTCTCTTTATATCCACTATGACTGTGAAACCGATTCCTCCTAAAATAATGAGAGAAGAAATTACTATGTTCACGAGTATACTATGAGATTGAGACATTAAATTATCAGTCCAAATAGAAAATCCGGCGTTGTTAAAGGCCGAAATAGCATGAAAAAAGCTATAATATAGCCCATAAAACAATCCGTACTTTGGAATCCATTCAAAAGCAAGAAGAAGGGTAGCAAAACATTCAACTGTAAAAGAAAATAAAAACAATGATTTCGCGAGACGGATCACTCCTCCAATGTTTGTTTGGTTTAATGCTTGTTGTAGTAAAATTCGATTTTGGAGGCCGATTTTTCTTCCGAGCATAATGGCGATTAATATGGCAAAGCTCATAATGCCAAGGCCGCCAACTTGTATGAGTGTTAAAATGACAAGTTGACCAAACAAGGTGAATACTTTTCCTGTGTCAACAACGCCGAGCCCTGTAACTGTAAACGCAGAAACAGTTGTAAATAAGGCATCTAGCCAAGAAATTGAAGTTGTAGTGGAAATAGGTAGTTTTAATAGGCATGTTCCGATAATGGATAGTGCAATAAATGATAACGTAAGTACACGGGGTGGACTCATTTTAATATTAATCCGCTTCATATCATATACCTTTCCTTTCGGCTTTCTCTTTGTAGTATGTCAAAAAGGATGAGAATGTATGTTGAAAAGGAAAAGAGGCAGAATATATCTGCCCCTAAATCAATGTTATATAGAATTATCCACGTAATTGCTGTTGTGCTAAGGAAACGAGACGTTTTGTTACTTCGCCACCAACAGATCCATTAGAACGAGATGCTGTATTAGAACCTAAACTTACACCGAATTCTTGAGCAATTTCATATTTAAATTGTTCTAATGCTTGCTCAGCACCAGGAACAAGTAATTTATTTGTTTTAACCATCAATAACACATCCTAACTTATATTCCAGTTTATTTGTTAAGGACTATTTTTCTAATACAAGCCTACTGTATAAACTGGTATCGTTAGTGTATGTGTTATTGGTTTGGACATACACGGAAGTAATCGGTGCGATTAGAAGTTATTGGATATGAAAAAAGAGTAGCGTATTTGCTACTCTTTTTTCATTATGGTTGCTGTACCTTCGACAACTATGTCATTCAATTGATTATATACATTTGTTTGCAATGTAATAATTTTTTTATCATCACGTTTTTTGATCACTTCTGCGACTACGCGTAAGGTATCACCAATTTTTACAGGTGCACGAAATGATACATTTTGTGATAAATAAATTGTATTTTTTCCTGGTAACTTTGTTCCAAGAACGGTAGAGATATAACCTGAAACAAGCATGCCGTGTGCAATTCTTTCTTTAAACATTGTCGTCTTTGCAAAAGAGTCCAGAATATGAATGGGATTTACATCACCGGTCAATTTTGCAAAATTGATAATGTCTTCATCGGTAATCGTTGTTACTAATGATGCTTGATCGCCAACTTGAATCTCATCATAATGAAGCTCTGGAACAGACTGCGCTTCTTGAAATGGATTCATTTTTTCCTCCTTCTTTTCCATACCGAAAAATGTAAGCCATCTTGATGTAATGGGGGGAAGAAAGAGTTTAGTTTGTTCTGCGGTAAGCTTCCACATTTTCCTTACTTGATGGAAGTAAATAGATTTTTTGAGTTTTCCTCGAACTTTTTTACGAGTTCCAGTTGAGTAGATTTGAACTCCTCCAAAAAACCTTCTAATTGTTTTTGAACCTCATCACGTTGAAGTTGTTGTTGTTCAATGAATTGTTTTGTTGTTTCTTCAAACTGGCCGCTTGTTTGAGTAAGAATTGACAAAGATGTTTTTGTTGGGGACACAGTAAGTTGGTGAATATGATTAGAAAGTTCATTCCACTTTTCTTGCCATTCGTTAATTTGTTCATTTAAGGAGTTACCTGTGAATTGTTTCACATATTCTGTATATTGACTATTATATTGAGTAGTGAATTGTTGTAGTTCTTTTTCAAGCTCATCTACTCCTGCTGTTAATTTATGCAAAGCATCCTGCTGTTGTTTTAACGTTTCTAAAGTAAGTTGCTCTAATTGTTTCCCTGCTGAAGAGAAAAGGGAAAGAGAATGCGACCAATTTTTCCAAAATGCATCGACCAGTTCGTAAGGTTTAGTTTCCATGGTTTGACCTCCAAATATTTTTTTGCATATTGTGAACGCAGATTATTCTGCTGTACCACCAGGTGAAGATGAAGATTTTTTTTCATCCTTTTCTGGAGAAGTAGAAAATGGAA
>Ga0102589_1001803_pt1 | contig 27008 bp, 18 predicted proteins | sample AraplaMF_Col_mLB_FD_76858 | JGI IMG/M metagenome (GOLD analysis project Ga0102589, IMG submission 76858) | Arabidopsis root microbial communities from the University of North Carolina, USA - plate scrape MF_Col_mLB | ecosystem: Host-associated > Plants > Roots > Endosphere | place: USA... | reverse complement strand
CAATGCCGATCTGGCCAAGGATCTGCGCCTGCTGGTGCGCGAGCGCATCAGCGATGGCGACAGCGACGAGGCGGTGCTGAACTATATCGTCTCGCGCTATGGCGAGTTCGTGCTGTTGAAGCCGCGTGTCGGCATGAAGACGGTGCTGCTCTGGGGCGCACCAGTGCTGCTGGTGATCGCCGGCGGGCTGTCATTGCTGGTCTTTGCGCGCAACAGGGCCGGTAAGCCGACCGGCAGCAAGCTGACAGCCGACGAACAGGCGAAGCTGAGCGAGCTTCTGAAGAAATAACCGACCGGGCTGAGCCGGCGGACGAGCATATCTGGTCGCGTCCGCGCTACCCGGGAAGCTGGCGGCACGTTTGGCCAAAAGCAAACATTACAAACATTACCAACTTTTCATTGGCCGGACAGTTCGCAGTAAGGTGCGGCGTCCTATATCTTCATTCATCGACTGATCCGGCGTCGCCGGTCTGAAGATTTAAGAACAAGAGAAGGTGCTCCAATGCTCAAGAATTTCAACGGACGTCCGTCCCTCGCCACTGTGCTCAAGGCTTCTACCGTCGCCGGTATCGCAGCCGCTGTGCTCGCAACCGGCGTTCCGCTCGAAATCACCCGGTCTTATGCCGAAGCTGTCAAGGTTCAGGCGCCTGCCGTTCCGAGCTTCGCCAATGTGGTCGACGCCGTCTCGCCGGCTGTCGTTTCCGTCCGGGTCGAAAACCGCGTCAATCCCGTCTCCGACAACAATGACGGCTTCTCCTTCGATTTCAACGGCCGCGGCTTCGACGACCTTCCCGACGATCACCCGCTGAAGCGGTTCTTCAAGCAGTTCGGCCAGGATCCGAATGACCAGCAGGGTCATCCCAGGCGCTTCGGCCAGAACGGCCCGAATGGCGGCCCGAACGGTCCGGGCGGCAAGGGTCGTCTGCGCCCCGTCGCCCAGGGCTCCGGCTTCTTCATCTCCGAAGACGGCTATATCGTCACCAACAACCACGTCGTGTCCGATGGCCAGGCCTTCGTCGCCGTGATGAATGACGGCACCGAGCTCGATGCCAAGCTGATCGGCAAGGATCCGCGCACCGACCTCGCCGTCCTGAAGGTCGACGGCAAGGGCAAGAAGTTCACCTACGTCAACTGGGCCGACGACAACAATGTCCGCGTCGGCGACTGGGTCGTTGCCGTCGGCAACCCCTTTGGTCTCGGCGGCACGGTCACAGCAGGCATCGTCTCGGCCCGTGGCCGCGATATCGGCTCCGGCCCTTATGACGATTACCTGCAGGTGGATGCTGCCGTGAACCGTGGCAACTCCGGCGGTCCGACCTTCAACCTCAGCGGCGAAGTCGTCGGCATCAATACCGCGATCTTCTCGCCGTCGGGCGGCAGCGTCGGCATCGCCTTCGCCATTCCCGCCTCGACCGCCAAGGATGTCGTTGCCGATCTGATGAAGGACGGCCAGGTGTCGCGCGGCTGGCTGGGCGTGCAGATCCAGCCGGTGACCAAGGATATCGCCGAGTCCATCGGCCTGTCCGAGCCGAGCGGCGCCCTTGTTGTCGCCCCGCAGGCCGGATCGCCGGGTGACAAGGCCGGCATGAAGGCGGGCGACGTCGTCACTGCGCTGAATGGCGAAACGATCAAGGATGCACGTGATCTCAGCCGCCGCATCGGTGCGATGCAGCCGGGCAGCAAGGTCGAGCTTTCGGTCTGGCGTGCCGGCAAGGCCCAGTCTCTCACCGTCGAGCTCGGCACGCTGCCGATCGATCAGAAGGATGCGTCGGCCGATGACAACAACCAGCCGCAGCAGCCTGAGGCACCGGCTTCCGAGAAGGCGCTTGCCGATCTCGGCCTGACGGTCGGTCCTTCCGACGACGGCAAGGGCCTGGCGATCACCGGCATCGACCCGGATTCCGACGCTGCCGACAAGGGCATCAAGGAAGGCGAGAAGATCACTTCGGTCAACAACCAGGAGGTCTCCAGCCCCGAAGATATCGTCAAGGTGCTGAACCAGGCCAAGAAGGACGGCCGCACCCGTGCGCTGTTCCAGATCCAGTCCGGTGAAGGAAGCCGTTTCGTTGCGCTTCCGATCAACGGCCAGGGCTGATCCTTAAGAAAACGAGAGCCGTGCGGACGAAAGTCCGCGCGGCTCGATTCTTCTGAGCTTTGAAGGATGATCGCCATGAGCGCCGCCCCGCAGGAAAATGCTTTGAGCCTTGCCGAAACGCAGCCGGTGGGTAATGTCGGCCGCATGAAGATTCTCATCATCGAAGATGATCTCGAAGCCGCGGTCTACCTCACGAAAGCCTTTCGTGAGGCGGGCATCGTCGCCGATCACGCCAGCGACGGCGAGAGCGGCCTGTTCATGGGGTCGGAAAATACCTACGACGTCATCGTCATCGACCGCATGTTGCCGCGCCGCGACGGGCTCTCCGTCATCAGCGAGCTGCGCCGCAAGGCCATCCATACGCCTGTCCTCATCCTCTCTGCACTCGGTCAGGTCGATGATCGCGTCACCGGTCTTCGCGCCGGCGGCGACGACTACCTGCCGAAGCCCTATGCCTTCAGCGAACTTTTGGCGCGCGTCGAAGTGCTCGGCCGCCGCAAGGGCACGCCGGATCAGGACGTCGTCTATCGCGTCGGTGATCTCGAACTCGACCGGCTCTCCCATGAGGTGCGCCGCAGCGGCAAGGAGATCCTGCTGCAGCCGCGCGAATTTCGCCTGCTCGAATATCTGATGAAGAATGCCGGCCAGGTGGTGACCCGCACCATGCTGCTCGAAAATGTCTGGGACTACCATTTCGACCCACAGACCAACGTCATCGACGTGCATGTCTCGCGCCTGCGCTCGAAGATCGAGAAGGACTACAACCAGCCCCTCCTGAAGACCATCCGGGGCGCGGGGTACATGATCAAGGATGAGGGATGAGCCGTTTCAGGGTTCTCTTCAAGTCCACCGCAGTCCGCCTTTCGGCACTCTATATCCTGCTTTTCGCCATCTGCGCCGCGACGCTCGTCTTCTATGTGACGGCGATGTCGGAACGGCTGCTGACCGGCCAGATCCGCGACGCCGTCCGACAGGAGGTGGAGCAGGTGCAGCGCGCCTATGACACCGGCGGCATGAACCTTCTCCTGCGCACCATGGAGCGGCGCGCCCGCCAGCCGGGCGCCAATCTCTACATCATCGCCGGTCCCTCGGGCGATATTCTCGCCGGCAACGTCGCGTCGGTGCAGCCGGGTGTCTTCGAGGAAATCGGCTGGACCTCCGCGCCCTTCATTTATCAGCGCTATACCGACAGCGGTATCGAGCGGCGCCACAAGGCGATCGCCAATATCTTCGTGCTCGACAACGGTCTCAGAATCCTGATCGGCCGCGACCTCGGCGATCCCGAGCGTTTCCGTCTGCTGGTGCGCCAGGCGCTGATGGTGGCTTTGGCGATCATGGGGCTCGGCGCCATCATCATCTGGTTCGCCATCGGCCGCAACGCGCTGAAACGCATCGACCGCATGTCGGATGCCAGCAAAAAGATCATGGCCGGCGACCTGTCGCAGCGCCTGCCCGTCGGCGGCTCGGGCGATGAATTCGACCGTTTGTCGATGTCTTTGAACACCATGCTGGAGCGTATCGAGAAGCTGAACGAGGGTCTGCGGCAGGTGTCCGACAACATCGCCCACGATCTCAAGACGCCGCTGACGCGGCTGCGCAACAAGGCGGCCGATGCGCTCGATATCAGCGATGGCGAGACGCGGCGCGCAGCACTGGAAGGGATTATTTCCGAATCGGATCAGCTGATCCGCACCTTCAACGCCCTGTTGATGATCTCTCGCGTCGAGGCCGGATCGGTCGCCGCCGAGATGTCGCCGGTGGAGCTTTCGGCGATCGTCTCCGATAGCGCCGAGCTTTACGAACCAGCGGCGGAAGAAGCCGGACTTGACCTCAGCTCCAGCATCGAACCGGATGTCGAGGTGCAGGGCAATCGCGAGCTGATCGGCCAGGCGATCTTCAATCTGCTCGACAATGCGATCAAATATTCCTCCGATACCGAAGGCGCGGGCAAAGTATCGCTGAAGCTTTCCCGCCGCCCTGATGGTATCTGCCTGTCGGTCGCCGACCACGGACCGGGCGTTCCGGCCGACCGGCGCGACGATGTGGTGAAGCGCTTCGTCCGCCTCGACGAAAGCCGGTCGAAACCCGGGACAGGCCTCGGGCTTTCGCTGGTGGAAGCGGTGATGGAGCTGCACAACGGCCGGCTGGAACTCTCCGATACCGATCCCGACAAACCCGAACAGCGCGGATTGACCGTCAGCATGATCTTCCCGGCCAAGGCTGCCTGATCTCTTCCGCCGAAATACGATCGGTTGAATCGCGTATTGGCGGTTTTCGGCCAAGACCCTAGTTTAATCTCGATCGAAGGCGCGGACTGCGATTCTGCGTCGTCGTTTCCTGAGGTGCCAAAGCAGGGAGAGCGCATGCTGACGAAATCGACGCATGGCCTGAAGGATGTCGCCGAAGGGCTGCTGCGTCCGCTGAACCAGACGGAATTGAAGTTGGCGCTGGCCGACCTTCAAGAGGCCGGCAAAAGCGAGCCGTCGGTGGCGACGATGCTGAAGACGGAAGGGCCGCTTCGCGATTTCATTGCGGCGGTGCTGACGCTGTCGCCCTACCTGCGCGAAATCGCCAATCTCGACCCCGCCATCCTCGCCGGCGCCGTCACCGAGCCGCTGGAGCCGCAGATCGAGGCGCTGGTCGCCGAGGCCAGGGGGTGCTGGCGACCGGACGGCGAGGGGGCAGCACCCGCCGAATCCGTGGTGATGAGCAGGCTACGCATCATCAAGCGCAAGGTGGCCTTCCTCGTCGCGCTCGCCGATCTCTCGCGCATCTTCGACGGCCGGGCGACGACGGCCTGGCTGAGCGAGCTTGCCGAGGCTTCGGTCGCTGCTGCCATCGACCATCTGCTGCTTGCTGCGCATGAGGGCGGGAAGCTGCGGCTGCGGGATCCGGCGGCACCGAGCAACGGCTCAGGGCTGATCGTGCTCGGCATGGGCAAACTCGGCGCATCCGAACTCAACTATTCCTCCGATATCGACCTCGTCGTCTTCTTCGACGAAGAAGCAGGCATGGTACCCGACCCGGATGACGCGATCGAGGTCTTCCCGAGAATGATGCGCCGGCTGGTGCGCATCCTGCAGGAGCGCACGGCCGACGGCTACGTCTTCCGCACCGATCTCAGACTGCGCCCCGATCCCGGCTCGACGCCGCTGGCGATCCCGGTCGATGCGGCGATGATCTATTACGAGGGCAGGGGCCAGAACTGGGAGCGGGCAGCCTTCATCAAGGCGCGCGCGGTTGCCGGCGACTTGGCGGCGGGCGGCGATTTCCTGCGCGGGCTCGCCCCTTTCGTCTTCCGCAAATATCTCGATTACGCGGCGATCGCCGATATCCATTCGATCAAGCGGCAAATCCACGCGCATAAGGGCCACGGCGCGATCGCGGTCAAGGGCCACAATGTCAAGCTCGGCCGCGGCGGCATTCGCGAAATCGAATTCTTCGTCCAGACCCAGCAGCTGATCGCCGGCGGCCGCATGCCGGCCTTGCGCGGCCGGGCGACGGAAGAAACGCTCTGTGAACTCACCAAGGCGAAATGGATCGACGCGGAAACCCGTGACGAACTGACGGAGGCCTACTGGTTCCTGCGCGATGTCGAGCACCGCATCCAGATGGTGCGCGACGAGCAGACCCATCTGTTGCCGGAGACGGATGCCGACCTGAAGCGCATCGCCTTCATGATGGGATTCACCGACACGCCGAGCTTCTCCGAGCGGCTGGTCGGCGTGCTGAAAACGGTCGAGCGGCGTTATGCCCACCTGTTCGAGCAGGAGAGCAGGCTTTCCACCGATACCGGCAACCTGGTCTTCACCGGCCAGGGCGACGACCCCGATACGCTGGAGACGCTGAAGAAACTCGGTTTCACCAGGCCGTCCGACATTTCCCGCATCATCCGCACCTGGCATTATGGCCGCTACCGCGCGACGCAATCGGTGGAAGCGCGCGAAAGGCTGACGGAATTGGCACCGGAGCTCTTGCGGGTCTTCGGCGAAAGCAAGCGCGCCGACGAGGCGCTGCTGCGCTTCGACAGCTTCATCTCGGGCCTTCCCTCCGGCATCCAGCTTTTCTCGCTGCTCGGCAGCAATCCGGCGCTCTTGTCGCTGATCGTCAACATCATGTCCTCGGCCCCCCGGCTTGCCGAGGTGATCGCCGCCAAGCCGCATGTCTTCGACGGTATGCTCGACCCCGGCCTGATGGCCGAACTGCCGACCCGCGATTATCTCGGCGAACGGCTGAAGGGCTCGCTCGCCCAGGCGCGCCACTATGAGGAGGTACTCGACCGGCTGCGCATTTTTGCCGCCGAGCAGCGTTTCCTGATCGGCATCCGCCTGCTGACCGGCGCGATCAACGGTGCGATGGCCGCACGCGCCTTCACCCATCTGGCCGATCTCATCATCGCGGCGGCACTCGATGCCGTGGTGAGCGAAATGCGGGCCGCCCATGGCGACTATCCCGGCGGCCGCATCGCGATCGCCGGCATGGGCAAACTCGGCAGTTTCGAGCTGACGGCCGGTTCCGACATCGACCTGATCCTGCTCTATGATTACGACGATGCGGCCTCTGAATCCGATGGACCGAAGCCGCTCGACGCGACGCGTTATTTCACCCGCATCACCCAGAGGCTGATCGCCGCCTTCTCGGCGCCCACCGCAGAAGGTGTGCTCTATGAGGTGGACATGCGGCTGCGCCCGTCCGGCAACAAGGGGCCGGTCGCCACCCGCATCAATGCTTTCGGCAAGTACCAGCGCGAGGAGGCATGGACCTGGGAGCATATGGCGCTCAGCCGCGCCCGACTGATCTGCGGCAATGAAAGCCTGATCGCCGAAGCCGAGCATATCGTCCAGGAGGTGTTGTCGGCCGATCGCGACGTTGCCAAGGTGGCGCATGACGTCGCCGAGATGCGCGAAATGGTCGACAAGGAAAAGCCGCCATCCGGCCCGTGGGATCTGAAGCTCATCTCCGGCGGCGTCATCGATCTCGAATTCATCGCCCAATATCTGGCGCTGATTGCGCCGACCAGAGGCGTCGGCATTGCCGTGAACGGGATGAGTACCGGCGAGGCCCTGAAGGTGCTTGGCGACCGGCTGATGGCGACAGCCGATCTCGACACATGCCTTGAGGCCTTCGCGCTTTATACCGGCCTCTCGCAACTGATCCGCCTGTCCATTGACGGTCCGTTCGATCCGAAGGAGGCGCCGTCGGGTCTCGTCGAACTCGTCTGCCGCGCCGGCGACTGCCCTGACATCAAGACCCTGGAAGCCGAGGTAAAGCGGCTTTCGAAAGCGGTTCGGAAAATATTCCAGAATGTCGTGAAGCCCGGTAATTCAGGCGCATGATCTCACATCAGCTGGAATGACCGCGAGGATTATCTCGAACATGGGCTGCCGGAATCTCGTTTAGCCGGTCGTCTTCAAGGCAGGCACGCTCGGGAGAACACCAATGACGATTACCATTACCGCCTTTGAACACTCGCCCGATCGCGGCAAGGGGCTGGCGCGTGACATGCGCGTTCGCTGGGCACTCGAGGAAGTGGGGCTGCCTTACGACGTTCGCCTTGTTTCGTTCAAGGCGATGAGAGAACCCGCGCATCTCAGACTTCAACCGTTCGGACAGATTCCGACCTATGAGGAAGGCGATCTCGCGCTGTTCGAGTCCGGAGCAATCGTCTTCCATATCGCCGAGCGTCATGCGGGCCTGCTGCCGGAGGATGCGAATGCCCGGGCGCGCGCGATCGCATGGATGTTTGCCGCGCTCAACACCATAGAGCCGCCGATCTTCGACCGCGCTCTCGCCAGAATCCTGGAGCGCGACGAGCCTTGGTATGAGCAGCGCCTGCATGCCCTCGAGGTCAGCATCCGGAAACGGCTGGACGATCTTTCCCGTCGCCTTGGCGATGCCGACTGGCTGGACGGCGCCTTCAGCGCCGGTGATCTTCTGATGGTGACGGTGCTGCTCAGGCTGAAGGGATCGGATATATTGGACGATCATCCGAACCTCTCCGCCTATGTCGCCCGCGGCGAAGCGCGGCCCGCATACAACAGTGCTTTCGCCGCTCAGTTGGCGGTTTTCACCGCCGCATCGGCCGGCTGACAACGGTCGGATTTTGACGTGGCCTTTAAATATCGTCGGGGATGCGCAGCGAGATCACGGTGCCCACAGCTTCGCGTGAGCGGATTTTCATGCGGCCGCCATGCAGCGAGGTCAGCGAGCGGGAGATGGCGAGCCCGAGGCCGGAGCCGCCCTTGCTCTTGGCATACTGGCTTTGCACCTGTTCGAAGGGCTGGCCGATTTTTGCCAGCGCCGAGCGGGGAATGCCGATGCCGGTGTCGGCGATGGTGACGAGGACGGCGCCGTCGACGCGGCGGGTGCGCACCGCGACGCGGCCGCCATTGTCGGTGAACTTCACCGCATTGGAGAGCAGGTTGAGCAGCACCTGTTTCATTGCCCGGCGGTCGGCCATCAGCGTCAGGCCGGAGCAGATGCGTTGTTCGATGACGATGTTCTTTTCGGCCGCGGGCATGGCGGTGAAGCGCAGGCTTTCCTCGATCAGCGGCACGAGGTCGATGCGCTCGCGGTGCAGCCGGAGGTGGCCGGCCTCGATCTTCGACATGTCGAGAATGTCGTTGATGACGTTGAGCAGATGTTTGCCGCTGTCATGGATATCGCGGGCATATTCGTCGTATTTCAGCGAGCCGAGCGGCCCGAACATCTGGTTCTGCAGGATTTCCGAGAAGCCGAGGATGGCGTTGAGCGGCGTGCGCAGCTCATGCGACATATTGGCGAGGAATTCCGATTTCGCCTGGTTGGCAGCCTCGGCGCGTTCCTTCTCCGCCTGATAGTTGGCGTTGGCCGTCGAAAGCTCGGATTTCTGGATCTCCAGCGTCTGGCGCGAGGCCGAGAGATCGCCGATCGTCGCCATCAGCCGGCGTTCGGATTCGCGCAGCCGCTCCTGATGGCGCTTCATCAGCGTGATGTCGGTTCCGACCGAGACCCTGCCGCCATCGCGGGTGCGCCGCTCGTTGATCTGCAGCCAGCGCTCGTCGGCAAGCTGCACTTCCGTTGTGCGCGAATAGCCCGAACCGTCGGCATCGGCGATCCGCCGCTCGATGACGGGACGGGCGGCGGCGGCATTGACCACCGAGCGCTCGGTGCCGGGCACCAGCACGCTGTCCGGCAGGCCATAGGCCTGCTGGAAATGCGTGTTGCACATGACGAGGCGATCGTTCTTGTCCCAGAGCACGAAGGCTTCCGAGGTGCATTCGATGGCGTCGGCCAGGCGCTGGTCGGCTTCCGCGTAGCGCTGGGCGAGCCGATGCTGTTCGGTCACGTCCATGGCGATGCCGATCAGGTGCATGCGGCCGGAATTGCTGCGGATCACCTGGGCGCGGGCGCGCATCCAGACATAATGGCCGCCGGCGTGGCGCATGCGGAAGATCTGATCGACCTGGCCGGAATCACCCTTGGCGATGGCGCGGGCGATCTCGTAGAGCCCGCCGTCATCGGGATGCATCAGCCGCGCGGCTTCGCCGAAGCCCATCGTCTTGTCGGAACCCGGCAGGCCGAGCATGTCGTACATCGAACGCGACCAGAAGAATTCGCGATTCTCGAAATCGAAATCCCAGAGGCCGCAGCGACCGCGCGACAGCGCCGTCTCGACGCGCAGGTTCGATTCCAGGAAGATGTCGTCGGCATCGCGGGCGCGCTTCACCTGCGTGTAATAGGCGTAGAGGATGACCAGCAGGATCGAGGAGATGCCGGCAAACAGCGTGACGTTGAGCGCCAATTGCTCGCGCCAGAGCCGGCCGATCTCGTCGAGCGAGGTGGCGGCGACGATATAACCGCCGGCATTGCCCATCAGCGTGATCTCGGCATAGTGCGGCACGCCGCCGATCGTCGTTTCGATGACGCCGGCGCGATCGCCGAAACGCCGGATCGCCGAGACCTCGGGGAAGAAATCGCCGACATTGCTGCCCACATGCGAAAGCCCGGCGGTGGTCGAGGCAAAAACCTTGCCGCTTGCCTGGACGAGCAGCACGAAGGCGCCGTTGTCCAGCCGGTCCTGCGGCAGGAATTTGGCAAGCCGGGCCTGCGCTTGGCCGACGTCGCCGCTATCGAAGATGTCCGCTGCATCGGCAAACACGGCAGAGGCGGTTGCCGCCGAAAGGGCCGTGGCATGGCGGGCCGAGGACTCCAGCCGTCCATATTCGCTCATCATGCCGAAGAAATGCGAGGCGGCGACGACGGAGAGGAAGGCGACGATCAGCGCCGGAATGGCCCGCTTCAGCACGAGCTCGGCTTTCGGCAGATGCCGAAGCAGCGGTTCCGATGTCGCGCGGCCTGAAAGGCTGTCTCGCCAGGCTTTCAGCCCGTCAAAATCGACACGCAGCCGTCCTTCGGCCACGGTTGCCCGTCGCACGTCCATCATCTCTTCGCCTTGTCCCTCGTGTGATTCGCGCGCCGCTCGCTCGAACCTGACTTAGAGAATCATGGGTGATTCGCCTTGTCCAGAGGCAAAGGTAAAAATCCGTTAACTATTTATAATTTTGTGCTTTTCAGACGATTCGAACCGATCGGCGACCGGCCGCCGAGTTTTCGTCGGCGGCCAGTCGAATCAAAACTACCCTTTAAGCGTGCGCTCGACGATATCGCGCACGTCGGTCGAAAGATCGGCCGACTGCTCGATCTCGGTCAGCGCCGAGCGGGCGTGATCGGCCCGCACCGGTTCCAGCGAGCGCCAGGAGCGCATCGAAGTGAGAATGCGGGCGGCAAGCTGGGGGTTGCGCTCGTCGATATCGAGAATCTGGCCGGCGAGGAAGCGATAGCCTTCGCCGTCGGCGCGGCCGAAACCGGTCGGATTGGTAAAGGCGAAGGTGCCGACCAGCGAACGCACCCGGTTCGGATTGGTCCGCTTGAACAGCGGGTCGTCCATCAGGGCGAGGACCCGCTCCAGGGTTTTTGCGCCAGGAATGCCGGCCTGGATCGCGAACCATTTGTCGATGACCAGGGCATTGTCCGCGAAGCGGTCGCGGAAAGTTGCCAGCGCCTCGCTGGTCTCCGCGCTGTCAGGGAAACGATGGGCGAGGATCGTCAGCGCATGGCTGAGATCGGTCATGTTGTTGGCCGCATCGAAGGCGGCCTTGGCGCGGGCCGGAGTCTGTTCGGCATGCGAGAGGTAGGTGAGGGCGGTATTGCGCAGCGCCCGCAGGCCGGCGCTTTTCGCATCCGGGCTGAAATCGCCTGACGTCGTCATCGCCGCGTAAAGGCCGGCAAAGACGTCCTTTCCGGCATCGGCGATCTGGTTCAGGATCGCCTGCCGGCCGGCATGGATGGCATCGGGATCGTTGTTGCCGCCGAGTTCGCGGGCGATATCGGATTCGCTCGGCAGAGCCAGCGCCTGGGCGCGGAAGGCAGGTTCGAGGCTCTCGTCGGCCGCTGCCGCAATCAGCGCCTCGACGAAAGTCGCCTCGCAGACGACTGGCTTGCCCTCGCGGGCGTCGCGTGCCGCTTTCAGGAGGTTCGGCAGCGCCAGATCGGTCAGCGCCTGCCAGCGAGCGAAATGATCGGTCTCATTGCGGGCGAGACGGGCGAGGTCGGCCGGGCTCTGATCGAAATGGAGGTTGATCGGCGCCGAGAAGCTGCGGTTGATCGAAACGACTGGCCGCGAGCCAACACCATGGAATACCGCCGTCTGGGTGCGGCCGGTGAGATGCAGTACCTCGCCGGCATATTCCGCACCGTCGACCGCGGTCGGTTCGATCTTGCCGCCGTTTTCGCCAAACAGCGCCAGGCTGAGCGGAATATGCATCGGCTCCTTGCTCGGCTGGCCGGGCGTTGCCGGGATCATCTGTTCGAGCGACAGGGAGAAGCTGCCGGCTGCCGCATCATAGCTGCCCGATGCGGTGACGAGCGGCGTGCCGGCCTGATGGTACCAGAGCGAGAATTGCGTGAGGTCGCGCCCGGTCGCATCCTCGAAGCATTTGACGAAATCCTCGATCGTCACCGCCTGGCCGTCATGGCGGTCGAAGTAGAGATCCATTCCCTTCTTGAAGCCGTCCTTGCCGAGCAAAGTCGCGATCATGCGCGTGACTTCGCTGCCCTTTTCATAGACGGTCGTCGTGTAGAAATTGTTGATCTCGCGATATTTCGTCGGCCGCACCGGATGAGCGAGCGGGCCGCTATCTTCCGGGAACTGCTCCGATTTCAGATGGCGCACTTCGGCAATGCGCTTAACCGGGCGCGAGCGCTGGTCGGACGAGAATTCGTGGTCGCGATAGACCGTCAGGCCTTCCTTGAGGCACAGCTGGAACCAGTCGCGGCAGGTGATGCGGTTGCCGGTCCAGTTGTGGAAATATTCATGCGCGATGATCGCCTCGATATTGGCATAGTCGGCATCGGTCGCGGTCTCGGGATCGGCGAGTACGTATTTGGCGTTGAAGACGTTGAGGCCCTTGTTCTCCATTGCCCCCATGTTGAAGTCGGAGACGGCGACGATCATGAAGATGTCGAGGTCGTATTCACGTCCGAACCGCTCTTCATCCCACTTCATCGAGCGTTTCAGCGCGTCCATGGCATAGGCCGCGCGCGGCTCCTTGCCGTGCTCGACATAGATCTTCAGCACCACCTCGCGGCCGGACATGGTGGTGAACGTGTCTTCGACGACGCCGAGATCGCCGGCGACGAGGGCGAAGAGATAGCTCGGCTTCGGATGCGGGTCGAACCAGGCGGCGAAATGTTTGCCGGGGCCGTAGCCGGCGCCGCCGAGGAAGTTGCCGTTCGACAGCAGCAGCGGGTTGGCGTCCTTGTCGGCGATGATGTTGACGGTGAACGGCGCCAGCACGTCGGGCCGGTCGGGGAAATAGGTGATGCGGCGGAAACCCTCCGCCTCGCATTGCGTGCAGTAGATGCCGCCGGTGCGGTAAAGGCCCATCAGCTGGGTATTGGCTTCAGGGTTGATGATCGTGGTGATCGTCAGTTCGAAGGGCGCGCTCTCCGGCAGGTCGCGCACCGTCAGGCTTTCCGGTGTTGCGTCGTAGCGCGAAGGCTCCAGCTCCACCTGGTCGAACAGCAGTCCCGACAGAGCCAGCTCATCGCCGTCGAGGACGATCGGCGCTTTGAGATCGGCGCCCGGGCGACGATGAAAGATCAGTCGCGCCTCGACCTTTGTCTCCGTCGGGTCGAGCTCGAAAGTGAGGTCCACGCGTTCCAGCACGAAGTCGGTGGGACGGTAATCTGCCAGATGAATGACCTGGCCGGTATCTGTTCGCATGGTGTTTCCTGAAGACCGTTATTAGACAACCGTGGAATACAGAGGCGGGCGCACTCTGCCATAAATTTTGCCGGGCATGATTACATTAAAGTCTGAACTAAAGTTAAAGCAAATTGCCCGCGAGCGCGAAGTTCGCGGGCAAAATACCTTGTTGGGGCTGATGAACGTGGTCGCCAGGGGGAGAGACTCTACTTAAGATTGAGCGCAGCCTTGATTGTCGCGTCGTTTTCGGTCTGCTGCACGACGACGCCGTACCAGCCGAGCCCGTCATAATCCTCATAGCCGAGCGTACGCGCGAAGGCGACGATCGAACCGTTATTATCGTAGTAGCTGCCTTTTGACTGGCCGGACGGGTTGGCGAGCACGAAATGGGAAAACAGCAAGGCAGGATTGGTGGTGGCGATGACCCGGCTCTTGCCGTCGAGCAGCATGACCGTCGTTCTTTCCGCCAACTGCGGCGGCAGGTTCGCCTCTTTCTCGACGATCGCCTGGCCCTGGTTCTGCCAGTCGAAATAGACGCCGAGCGTGCCGATCAGTCGTCCGTCGAGCTTGCCCTCTTCGCGGATGCCTGTGGCATAGACGAGCGCATGCCTGTTGTCGTGCAGCGGGCTCGCTTTGACCTCGTCGACAATGTAGGCGTCGCCGGAAGCGCAGCCCGATGCGGCGCGGAACCACGGATCGCCGGCCAGGCTCGTGCCGGCGATCTTGCGCTGGAACTTGGGATTGGCCGATGCGATCACCTTGCCCGAGAGATCGGTCATGACGAGATCGAGATAGACGGTGTAGAAGCGGTTGATGGCGCCGAGACGCTCCGCCGCAAAGGCGACGATTTCCCGGTCCGGGTTCTGCAGCGCCTGCCAGAGCGCCGGGTCCGTCGCCCACCAGCGCACATCGGCCGTGCGCTCGAAGAGATTGCGCACGATGAGCTGCACCAGCGTCTGCGCCAGATCGGTGAGGCGAACGCCCTCCATCTCCTCGACCAGCGAATCCGCCATGGCGCGGCTGAGGCCGATGCGGCCGAGCACGTTGCTCTCGAACCGGCCGGTAATGTCGGTTGCGATCTGCGCCAGCCGCTGTACCTCGTTGGCAACGACGGCAAAGCCCTTTCCGGTCTCGCCGGCCCTTGCTGCCTCGATCAGCGCATTGATCGCCAGCAGCTTGATCTGCTTGACGATATGCGTGTTGTCGGCGCTGAAGCGTTCGAGGTCGGTGCTGATGCCGTCGGTGACGACGCGCATCGAGCGCGGAGTCGCATTCTGCGACTGGGCAATGGTTTCGGCGCTAAGCGGCTTCATCAAAATGATCCTGGCAGGAACGGGCAATTGTTTGTGGCGAAGAAAATTTCGGGATAAGCCACAAACGATGCTTGCCTATGGTTTTCAATTGGTTAACGCCGAGCGGTCAGCGGTGAACATTTTAGGGTGAAACGGCTCAAGACAGAAAGATTTAAGGGCGGTGGCGCGGTTGAGGCACGGTTGCGCCTGTGGCCGAACGCGATTTTATGATTCTCATGCGTGGCTTGCGGTTTTTTCGCCCATCGGGATTTTCTTTCGCTACGATGGAAGATGTCATCCATTGCGTTCCCGAGTCGAACGCGTCTCCCCATTCCGCTTAAGTCGATATAAGAGCCAGGATCATGCACTCGGTTCTCAGAAACCCGATGAGAGGCATTGCGCTGAAAGTCTCGTCGGTCGTGGTCTTCCTGGCCATGCAGACCTTCATCAAGCTGGCCGGCTCAGACATCCCGCCGGGTCAGGTCACCTTCTGCAGGTCCTTCTTCGCGCTCTTTCCGATCATGGCCTATCTCGCCTATATCGGACAGTTGCGCGCCGCCTTCTACACGTCCAATCCGATCGGTCACCTCAAGCGCGGCACGGTCGGCATCATGTCGATGGCTTTCGGTTTCTATGGCCTGCTGCATCTGCCGCTGCCGGAGGCGATTGCGCTCGGCTACGCCCTGCCGCTCGTCGCCGTTGTCTTCGCTGCGGTTTTTCTCGGCGAGACCGTGCGTATCTATCGCTGGAGTGCCGTCCTGGTCGGCATCGTCGGCGTCGCCATCATCTCCTGGCCGAAACTCACACTGTTTCGCAACGGCGGCATGGAAGCGGAACAGGCGGTCGGCGCGCTCTGCGTGCTGCTCTCGGCCGTTCTCGGCGGCATGGCGATGATCCAGGTGCGCCGCCTCGTCGAGGAGGAGAAAACGGCAACGATCGTGCTGTATTTCTCGATCACCGCATCGGTCTTCTCGCTGGCTTCTCTTCCCTTCGGATGGCTCCTCCTGCCGTGGCCTTCGGCGCTCTACCTGATCGCCGCCGGCTTTTGCGGCGGTGTCGCGCAGATCCTGCTGACGGAAAGTTACCGCCATGCCGACGTCTCCACCATCGCGCCGTTCGAATATACCTCGATCCTGCTCGGCGGCATCGTCGCCTATTTCGTCTTCGGCGATGTGCCGAGTGTGACCATGCTGATCGGCACCGCGATCGTCATCGGCGCCGGCATCTTCATCATCTATCGCGAGCATCAGCTCGGCATCGAACAGAGAGAGGCGCGCAAGGCCTCGACGCCGCAAGCCTGACACCTGCAAGCACATGATATCGAAGGTTTTAACGCGGGGATTGCTCAAGCTTGAAGCTTGCTCTCAAAGCGTGAAAAGAATGGTGAATTCTTGGGATACCACCGGCCTGCGGAATGTGATTGTTGAAGATGAGAGAGTATCGTTTATTCCAAGCTGTGCATGTTTGAATGGCCGCTGATGCCGGAGGAGCTCTCGGTGTCGTTGCTCCGAACGCTGGCCTGCGAGCGGAGGTGGAGAAGAGCATAATGACATTCACAGCGGCGCAATTGGCGGGGAACCCTTCCTTTCTGATGAGCATCCGCTTTTTGGCTGGGCAGATGCGCGGCATGTTCGATGCCGGTCCGCGGTTGGCGCGACTGCTCGCCTCGCATCAGCGCTGGCTTCTGACCCAGACGGCCTATGCCCTCAACCTGGAATATGATCCGCGCGACCCGACGTCGGGTTTCACCGCCGTCCGGCTGACAGCACGCATCACCGGGCACAAGGTGGCAAGCCGCAACACCGTGCTGGCCTTCATCGAAGAGCTCTTTACCTACCGCTTCATTGTCCACACGCCCGGCGACGAGCGGCGGCGGCCTCGTCATTTCGAGCCGGCCGATGTCAGCCATCAGGCGATGTTTGCCTGGATTCTCGGCAATCTCGCTGCGCTCGACCTGCTCGACGGTGGTCAAAGGGCGGTCTTTTTCCAGGCAAACCCATCCTTGATGCGGCTCGTTCAGCCGCGCATCGCCCGCCATTGCCTGGAAGATGCCGCCTGGCGCGAGCCGCCGGAGCAGGTGGCACTGTTCCTTTGGACGGAAGCCGGCGGCCTCGTCGTCGACAACTTCATCGCCCGGATGGATATAGAAAGCCGCGAGCCGGACAGGTTTTCGGTCGGCCGCGTCGAAACCCGGGCGCTCGCTGCCGATTTCATGATGTCGCGCACCCATCTGCAGCGAGTGCTGGCGAAGGCGGCGCAGCGCGGCTGCGTCGGTTGGTATGACGAGCCGCGCAAGACGCACCTTTGGATATCGCGGGATTTCGTCGAGGAATATTGCGCCTGGCAGTCGGTCAAGTTCGCCTACGTCGACGAAGCTTTCGAATGGGCGAAAGCCCAGATCGAGGATATGGCCGTCTGATCAGAGGACGATCGCCGCAGCGCCTGCGCCAATACGCTCGCCGCCATCAGCCGGATTGACGGAAAGCTCCCGCTCATATTCCCGCGCGGCGCAGACGGCGACGCGGATATGCTCGAAGGTTTCGATGTTGCGCAAAAGCGATATCAGGATTGTCGACATTGGCGTTACTCTTGATACGAAAGGGCGGCAATTCAACGTGCGACAGCGTCCTTTGCGCGTCCGAAGACGCGCAGCGGCTGTCGGCGGCTGCCGCTCAATATTGCTGGAAGTCCGAGAAAATCGCGTCGGGGCGCGCCGTGCGGCTGTTGATGCCGGTGCCGCGGGCAATCATCTGTTCGTTCGTGGCAAAGCCGTAGCGGCTGTAGCCCTGAGTGGAGCGAACATGGTCGCCGGCGAGGCGAAGGGTTTCAAACCCGCAATGGATAGGACGAAAACGCTTGTTCATGGCCTTGGTTCCTGTGATTCCTCCCAAGACACGTCTTCATATTGCGATGCAGCATTGATTTCGCAATGCGTCACGGCGGGATGCAGCCATGCGAAGGGTGCATGGCTTGATTCATAAAATATTCAACATTGGCTAATTTCTAAGCAAAGAGAGGGACTTAAGCTTTGCTTGAAAGGCGAGCAGGTCGTTCCAGGCCAGCCGCTTGTTGACAGGTGCGGTTAATAGATCCTGCGGATGCAGGCTGGCTATGGCAGGAATGACACAGTCCGCAACCGCAATCTCCTTCCAACGGCCGCGCAGGCCGTGAATCGTGTCGTTTTCGCCGAAGAAGAAACGCGCCGAAAAATTGCCGAGCAGCAGGATCGCCTTGGGTTCGGCAAGCGCGATCTGCCGTTCGATGAACGGGCGGCATATGTCCATTTCCGCCGCCGACGGCGCACGATTGCCAGGTGGCCGCCAGGGGATGACCTGCGTCAGCAGAACGGTCGAGCGCGTCAGCCCGATCGCCGCCAGCATCTTGTCGAACAGCTGGCCGGATTTTCCCGAGAAAGGCGCACCTTCGCGATCGTCTTCGGCGCTCGGCGCCGAGCCGATCACCATGATCCCGCTTTCGACATCGCCGCTGGCAAAAATCGTCGAGCGGGCGCTGTGCTTGAGATTGCAGCCGTTGAAGGCTTCGATCGCGGTCTTGAGCTCCGCGAGCGATCGCGCAGTTTCGGCGACGAAACGCGCCTGCTGCACCGCCTCGCCATCCGGAATGGCAGGCTGCGGGCCGGACGCTGCGCGTTCGGCAGGCGCCGGGCGCGCCGCTGCATTCGGACGCGGCGGTGTCTGGCGTTCGCCGGCGGGCGGCTGTTGCTGCTGCGCCTGTGTCGCCGCCGGGCGGCGGGCGGCCTTCATCGCCTCGAACTCGGCGAAGCGGTCGATCGCCTCTTCTTCCAGCAGCCATTCCACGCCGGCATCCGCATGGAAATGCAGAAGTGCCGCAAGCTCGGCGGGGGAAAGGTCGTTGGCGGAGATCATGCGACAGGTTTAGCGGAGAGACAGTGGCATTGAAAGGGCAGGCGACGGATTGCAGGCCCTTGTCAGCGCTATTGCACAGTCCATTGCCCGATGTCGTCGCGTTCGCCGATCAGCGCCAGGCCATGGGCGATCGACAACAACTCGCCGCCGCTTTCGATCCGGTCGCGCTCGAAGCGTTCGGTGAAGATGCGGCGCACCGCCGGTACGAAGGAGGTACCGCCGGTCAGGAACACCTTGTCGATCTCCGAGGGCTTCGTCTCGGTCTTCTCGAGCACGTCGTCGAGTGCACCTTCGATGCGGGCGAGATCCTCGGCGATCCAGCCTTCGAAGTCGCTGCGCTTGATGCTGCGACGCCCGCCGCGACCGAGCGGTGCGAAATCGAAAGGCGCCTCTTCCGAGGCCGAGAGCGCCATCTTCGTCGCCGACACCGCCTGATAGAGCGGGTAACCCTCGTCATGGTCGATGAGGTCGATGAAGATTTCGAGCTTTTCCGGTTCCAGGCTGGTGCGCACCAGCTTCTTCAGATCCTCGAATTCGCGCGTGGTCTTGAAGATCGACAGCTGGTTCCAGCGGCCGAAGCTGGAATAGTAGTTGGACGGCACTTCGAGAATCTTGTCGAAGCTCTTGAAATGGCTGCCCTTGCCGATCAGCGGCGCGACGATGTTGTCGATCATCCTGTAGTCGAAATGGTCGCCGGCGACGCCGACGCCGGAATGGCCGATCGGCGTTGCCGTCAGCCTGCCGGCAACGGTCTCGAAGCGGATCAGCGAATAGTCGGTCGTACCGCCGCCGAAATCGGCGACCAGCACGGTGGCATCCTGCTTCAGGTTCTGCGCGAAGTAGAAGGCGGCGGCGACCGGCTCATAGACATAGTGGATTTCGGGAAAGCCGAAGCGCGACAGCGCCTCGTTGTAGCGCTCGGTCGCCAGCGCCGGATCGGGGCTGGCGCCGGCAAAATGCACCGGCCGGCCGGTGACGATGCGGCTGACGTCAGAGGGCCAGTTGTCGCCGGCATAGTTGCGCAGGCGCCTGACAAAGACCTCCATCAGATCTTCGAAATTATGCCGCTTGGCGAAGATCAGCGTGCCCTGGAACAGGGCGCTCGCCGCAAAGGTCTTGATCGATTGCAGGAAGCGGCATTCGCCGGGATTGTCGATGAACTGCCGGATCGCCGCATGGCCCGCCTCCACCTTCAGCGCTGATGCGCCGAGCTGTGCATCCTTCATGAAGGAAAGCGCCGTGCGCATGCTGTCGGCCGTGCCTTCCGTGCTCGTGAACGCCATCGAGCGCGTCGCCCCGCCATCCGCCAGGGCGAGAACCGTATTCGTCGTGCCGAAGTCGAAACCCAGCGCCTGAGCCATGCCCGCACCTCTTCATGTCGATTGTTATTGGAGACGGAGCTTTGCTCCGCAAGGGCGAACGAACGCCCGGATCAAGGAGGGCGGGTGATGCCACAGAGGCGTGACACATTCAAGAGGAGTGGAAGTTGATGTGATCGCGGCGCACTTCCTCTCCCGGTTGGAAGAAGAAGTGCGCCGCAAGGGCTGATCGGCAACGCCGAACTCAGAGGGCCGTCATCACTCGGCAGCCATCGCCCTTACCTCCTGCACCTTCGGCTCCTCGACCTTCTTCTGGCCCATCAGCCGGCCGAGGTAGTTTCCGAAGCGGTCCATCTCGACGAAGATGACGGGGGTGATGAACAGGGTCAGCATCTGCGAGACAACAAGGCCGCCGACGACGGCGATGCCGAGAGGCTGGCGCAGCTCCGAGCTTGCGCCGGTGCCGAGCGCGATCGGCAGGGCGCCGAGCAGGGCGCAGAAGGTCGTCATCATGATCGGTCGGAAGCGTCGCACGCAGGCCTCGTGGATCGCCGCTGTCGCCTTTTCTCCGGTCGTGCGCATGGTCTCCACCGCCACGTCGATCATCATGATCGCGTTCTTCTTGACGATGCCGATCAGCATCAACAGGCCGATAAGGGCGATGATCGACAGGTCGAAGCCCATGATCTTCAGAGCCAGCAGCGCACCGAAGGCGGCGGCCGGTAGGCCGGAGAGGATAGTGAGCGGATGGATGAAGCTTTCATAGAGCACGCCGAGCACGACATAGATGGTCAGAATGGCCGCCAGGATCAGATAGGGCGTATTGCCCTGCGACTGCTCGAAGATCTCAGCCGTGCCGCCATAGGAGGTGAAGACGTCGGCCGGCGTGGCGATGTCCTTCTTGATCTGATCGATCGCCGCCGTCGCATCGCTGAGCGAGACGCCTTCCGGCAGGTTGAAGGAAACGGTGGTCGAGACCAACTGGCCGGTCTGGTTGATGGTGACCGGGCCGGTGGTGCGCTGGACATGCGCGAAGTTCGAAAGCGGCACCAGGCTGCCATTGGACGAGGCGACACGGATCTCCGACAGCTTCTGGTCGTCCCAGGGTTTGCTGGTGTCGTATTCGACGATGACGTCGTAGCTGTCGCCGGTCGACTGGATTTCCGCCGCTGAATAGCCGCTGAAGGATTCCTGCAGCGTCGTACGCAGCGTGTCGTTGTCGATACCGTAGGCTGCTGCCCGCTCGGTATCGATGACGATATTGGCCTGCAGCGCGTTGTTCTGGGCGTCCGACGTCACGTCGGTGAACAGCCGGTCCTTGCGCATCGCCGCCTGGATCTTGCCGGCCCAGAGGTTGGTCTGATCGGCACTCAGCGCCTGCACCACCAGCTGATACTGGCTGGCGGTCTGGCGGCCGCCGAAGCGCAGGCTCTGGTTCGGCGTCACGAAGGCCTGCAGTCCGGGGATCTTGTTGATCGCCGTGCGCAACTCGCGCAGCGTCTGGTCAAGCGGCGGGCGCTCTTTCTTGTCTTTGAGTTCGACGAACATCGAGCCGTTGTTCTGCGGTTTGTTCGGGTTGCCGCCGATCGTCGACATCACGTGATTGACCGCCGGGTTGGCCTTGACGGCCGCTGCCGCCTGCTGCTGCAGCGCCTCCATGGCGGAATAGGAAATATCCTGGCGGGCCTGCGTGCTGATCGTCAGGCGGCCGATATCTTCCTGCGGGAAAAAGCTCGTCGGCAGCGTCATGAAGAAATAGACCGTCAGCGCCACCGAGCCGAGGAAAATCCCGAGGATCGTCAGGCGATGTCGAAGGCACCAGCCGACCGCCCGGTCATAGCCGTTGAGCGTCCGCTCGAAGCCGGCATCGAAGATGCGGATGAGCAGCGGCGGGCGGCTGTGATTGTTGGACAGGCGCGAACCGAGCATGGGTGTCACAGTCAGCGAGACGATGGCCGACGAGATGATGGCGATGGCGACCACCATGCCGAATTCGTTGAACACGCGGCCGACGACGCCGCCCATCAGCAGGATCGGGATGAAGACGGCGATGAGCGAAACCGACATGGAAATGATGGTGTAGCTGACTTCGCCCGCCCCCTTGATCGCCGCTTCCCGCACCGGCATGCCTTCCTCGACATGGCGCAGAATGTTCTCGAGCATGACGATCGCGTCGTCCACCACCAGCCCCACCGCGAGCGTCAGCCCCAGGAGCGAAATGTTGTCGATGCTGTAGCCGAGCACATACATCATGCCGAAGGTCGAGATCAGCGACAACGGAACGGCAAGTCCCGGAATGATCGTTGCCGTGGCGTGGCCGGTGAAGAGGTAGATGACGAGAACGACGAGACCGATCGTCAGGAGCAGCGTGAACTTCACGTCGGCAATGGCGGCGCGAATGGGTTTTGCCGCGTCGTTCATGACCACGGTGTTGACCGAAGGCGGAATTTCGGCGTGAAGCTGCGGCAGCTTGGCGTTGATCGCATCGACCACATCGACCGTGTTGGCATCCGGCTGACGCTGGATGGCGAGGATGATGCCGCGCTGGCCATCATACCAGCTGCCGGTATACTGGTTCTCGACGCTGTCCTGCACATCGGCGATGTCGCCAAGGTGGATCGGCGCGCCGTTCGGATTGGCAATGACCAGCGAGCGGAACTGTTCGGCGTTAATGCGCTGCGTATTCGCCGTGATCGTCATGCTCTGCGAATTGTTCTGCAGCGTTCCCACGGGCTGCTGGCTGTTGGCGGCAGCAAGCGCCTTGTTGACGGTGTCGATGCCGATGCCGCGGGTCAAAAGCTTGTTGGGGTCGACCTCGACGCGCACGGCGTAGGTCTGGGCGCCATAGACGCTGACCTGGGCAACGCCGGGAAGTGTGGAAAGCGATGGCGAGATGATGTCCTCGGCGATCTCGTCGAGCTTGCTGCGCGGCATGGTGTTGCTCTGCACCGAGAGCAACATGACCGGCGCATCGGCCGGGTTCGTCTTGCGATAGCTCGGCGGCGTCGTCAGGTTGTCGGGCAGTTGCCGGGTCGCATGCGAGATTGCCGCCTGCACGTCGGCTGCGGCCGCGTCGATATCGCGGTTGAGGTCGAACTGCAGCACGATGCTGGTGCTGCCGAGCGAACTGGAGGCGCTGATTTCGCTGATCCCGGGAATGGTCTCGAACTGCTTGATCAGCGGCGTCGCAACCGAGGTCGCCATCGTCTGGGGCGAGGCGCCGCTCAACTGCGCCGAAACGTTGATCGTGGGAAAGTCGACCTGCGGCAGGGCCGCGACCGGCACGAGTTGGTAACCGGCAAGGCCGGCCAGAATGACGCCAATGGCAAGCAGCGTCGTCGCGACAGGGCGCTGGATACAGAAATTGGGGATCATTGCTGAGCTCCGACCGTGATCGTCTCGGACTGCTGCTGCCGAGGCTCTTCGGCGGAGGCGACATCAAGCGTCTTTTCGTCGAACTGCTCGTTGATCGCCTGCTGGTCGCTCAACTGGCCCTGGCCCTCGACGACGACATGGTCGCCAGCCTGAAGGCCGGATTCTATGGCGGTGAAGCCGCCATTTGCGCGGGCGATGGTGACGGGAGTCAGATGCGATTTGCCGTCCTTGGCGACGAAGGCGAAGAAACCCTCGGGACCGGGGCTGACGGCAACCGTCGGCACCACCACCTGCTGTTCGTCGTTGTTGAAATGCACCACGATGTTGACCGACTGGCCGGGCCAGAGAGCGCCGGAAGCATTCTCGAATTTCGCCTTGGCGAGGATCGTGCCCGATGCCGTGTCGACGGTGTTGTCGTAGAAGCTGATCTCGCCCTTCCTGACCTGGCCCTTGGCGGAACTGGGCGCGGTGCTGACCTCGACCGGACCGGCTGCCAGAGCTTTCTTCAGCTCACGCAGATAGCGCTCCTGCAGGTGGAATTTCACATAGATCGGATCGTATTTCGCGATGGTGACGATTGCCGAGCCGGCATTGAGGAAGGCGCCCTTGCTGATGGCGATATCGCCGAGCCGGCCGTCGAAGGGAGCGCGGATGTCGGTGTTCTCGAGGATGATCTGATCGGAGGCAAGCGAGGCCTTGTCGGCATCGACGGTGGCCGCGGCGGTGTCGCGGGCGGCGACCGCCTGGTCGAGGCTCTGCTGGGTGCCGGCCTTCTGGTTGAAGAGATCCTGCGCGCGCGTCAATGCGGTCTCGGATTCCGACAGGGTTGCCCTGTCGCGCACGATCATCGCATTGTCCTTGTCGACAGCCGCCTTGGCCGTCCGGTCGTCCAGCTTGGCGATCAGGTCGCCGGCTTTGACGGTTGCCCCATCCTGCGCATGGATGCTGACGATCAAGCCCTGTTCCTGTGCGGCGATGGTCGTATTGTCATCGGCATCGGCCCAGCCGGAAGCGGTCACATCCGTCGGCAGCGTCGTTTTCACCGCTGCGACTGTTTTGACGACGGTCGGGCCACCACCGCCGCGTCTGCGCCCACCGCCCTGATGTTGCCCACCGTTCTGCGCTTGATCGGTTTGCGCCTGATCGGCCTGCTGCCCGCCGCCATTGCCGGCTGCCGGCTGCTTGATGAACTGCGAGAGGTAGGGGATGCGGGAGGCATAAGGGATCAGATTCCCGAATTGCCAGACGCCGACGGCGGCAACTGCGATAACGCTGACGGTGATCCAAAATTTCTTCATGGGCGAGACCGGTCTTTGGGCAAGGTTGCGGGGGGCAAGGTTGCGAATTTTATGCTCTGATTGAGCCGCTTATATTGCGGCGCAAAAAAGACATAATTCCCGGAGCGCGATCACTAAGTGGTTATAACGGCTTAAATTTTTGTAATGAATATTCCGTAATATTCAAACTATACTAATATAGATCCAGTGTAACCCGATGGCCGATGCGCAGGCGGTTTGCCCGGCGATAATGTCGATCTGCATGCCGTCCATCGCGCGGGAAGAACACGGGGAAAAAACCAGAGAAGGCAGGTCGTCATGACTGAGTTGGATGCCAGCGAGTTTCGCTCCCTCATCACAAGCGTATTTCCTGAACTCACGGCCTCCGTCTTCAAGCTGGCGGCGAAGGGCTGGGATTCGATGGCGGTCGACGTCGATGACACGCTGATCTTCAAGTTTCCCCGCAATCTCGGCGCGGAGAGAGCGCTTCAGAAGGAAGCCGCCTTGCTCGACATCGTTCGTCCGTCGCTGTCGATGGCGGTTCCAGACATGCGCATTCATGACGGGCCGCCGATCTTCTCCAGCCATGCCAAGCTAGACGGCGAGCATCTCATTGCCGAAGATTACGACGCGCTTCGCGAAGGCGATCGTCAGCACCTCGCAGAAGATCTCGCCCGTTTTTACGCCGAGTTGCACGTGCTCGATGCCGATCGGCTGCGCTCGGCCGGTGCCGGCCCCATTCAGCCATGGCAATCGCCGGAGGCGGTGCGAACGAGGGCCTTGCCGCTGCTGCCGCCGGACATCAAGAGCTTTGCCCAGGCCATCATTTCCGATTTCGAAGCCTTGCCGCCCGATCCTTTTGGCAGCATCTACGGCTTCTTCGACGGCCATGGCTGGAACATGGCCTTCGACCATAGGCAAAAGCGGCTGAACGGCATTTATGATTTTGCCGATTCAGGCTTTGGCCCGTTGCACCAGGAATTCATCTATTCGAACTTCATCTCGCCCGATCTGACCGCCCGCATCGTATCGGCATATGAAATGCTGACCGGACGCAGGCTCGACCGGCGGCGCATTGCGATCCTGACGGGTTTCCATCGCCTTTCCGAACTCGCCGAACTGGCGGACGATCCGGCGAACGTCGAACAGATGATCCGAAGTGTGGCGACATGGGCGGCGGCCGCCCGCGTCGGCTGAGAGGCGATGGTCAGACGGACCGTGCCGCGCCGCCGTCGCAGCGGATGAGCGAGCCGGTGATGTAGCTTGCCGGCTGGCTGCACAGGAAGGCAGCCGTTGCGGCAAATTCCTCCACCTTGCCGTAGCGGCCGACCGGAATGCGCGCTTCCTTGTCGGCGCGGATTTCCTCGAGGCTCTTGCCCGTTCGCTTAGCCGCAGCCCCATCGAGATCGTCTAGCCGTGCCGTCAGGATGCTACCCGGCAGGAGCAGGTTGGTGGTGATGCCGAAGCCTGCGACTTCGGAGGCAAGCGTCTTGCTCCAGCCGGCAAGGGCGGGGCGCAGCGTATTCGACAGCGCCAGATTGGCGATCGGTTCGATCACGCCGGATGAGGCAACCGTCAGGATGCGGCCCCAGCCCTGCGCCTTCATGCCGGGCAGCAGCGCGTTGGTGAGCGTGATCACGCGGGCGACCATGGAGAAGAAATAGGTCTCGAGCTTTTCGCTCGTCATCTCCTCCGTCGTGCCCGGCGTCGGTCCGCCGGTATTGTTGACGAGGATATCGAGCCCGCCGAACTTTTCCTTCACCGCCGTCGTCGCCATCTCGACGAAGCGTTCGTCGCCGAGATCGGCCCAGATCCAGTCGGCCCGGCCTTTGCCTTCGCTGTTGATCGCCTTGCAATTGGCTTCCAGCTGTTCGCCGCTGCGCCCGCAGAGCAGCACGTTCGCGCCTTCCCGCGCCAGCGCCACGGCGATGCCGAGGCCGAGGCCGCGCGAGGAGGCGAGGACAAGCGCCCGTTTGCCTGTGATGCCGAGATCCATGATATCCTCCGATATTTTTCCAGCGATGTATAAGGCGCAGGCGGCGGAAAAGGAAAGGGAATGTCGCCGGGTTGGTGGCGTTTGATAATTGACGTTGACGTAAACGTTATATAATTCTGACTAGTGAGGCATATCATTGTGCGAATTGGAAGATTGGCTGTCGTATCCCGGCTCGACAATGCTTTCTCGTTTTGACAAGAAAGTGCCATGACGGGGATGACGGCCGCGTGCGGCCAAGCGGAGACGAGTGAATGACCGAGACGACTGATCTGCCCGAACGCGAGAGCATGGAATTCGACGTTGTGATCGTCGGCGCCGGTCCGGCCGGTCTTGCGGCGGCGATCCGGCTGAAGCAGGTCAATCCGGAGCTTTCGGTCGTCGTGCTGGAGAAGGGCTCTGAGGTCGGGGCGCATATCCTCTCGGGTGCGGTCGTCGATCCGATCGGCATCGACCGGCTGCTGCCCGGCTGGCGTGAGGAGGAGGGGCACCCGTTCAAGACCGAGGTCAGCGCCGATCACT
>Ga0102589_1001802_pt1 | contig 27013 bp, 36 predicted proteins | sample AraplaMF_Col_mLB_FD_76858 | JGI IMG/M metagenome (GOLD analysis project Ga0102589, IMG submission 76858) | Arabidopsis root microbial communities from the University of North Carolina, USA - plate scrape MF_Col_mLB | ecosystem: Host-associated > Plants > Roots > Endosphere | place: USA... | reverse complement strand
GTATTGTCACATCGGTATTAAACTATCAAATAGAGATGCTCCTATAATAAAAAAACGCTATTCTTTCTGTAGCATCAATTCAAAAAAAGAAGGGCTTATCCCCTTCTTTTTTGAATTCTATGTCCCTTATTATTTACTATAACCACGATTCAGTTTCGTTAACTTTTCATTGATGGCAAAAATTCTTACTCTAATATCTTTAACACCAAATGTTTGAAGTCTGTTTTTGTGCATTTCCGCGTATTTTTCAGCATCTTGTTTTTCTTCAAATACATAGATGCCTCCAGCTTCATTCGTTTCTTCATTCTCCGTCCATATTTTCCAATGGAATCCTTCTTCTTCATTAATACTTTTTGCTAAATCCAAAAATGCTTTTTCCATTTCTTCACCAAAAGGACCTTCAAACGGAAAATCAACTTGTAATAAATATGCCATTTTCACTCACCCCTATTTTCAATATTTTTCAATTCGAATGCAGGTAATATCCTTAAATGAGTACGGTTGTTATTCCTGCACTCAATTGAAATTTCACCTGCATTTTCACAACCCCTGCCAAAGTTGATTGTGGTTCAATTATTTTATCCAGTGAAAGCCTGTGTTCAATTAAAGTATTTATTACCATCCTCAGTTTTTATCCAATGGTTGCTTCCTTTGCGAGCTATTGCTATTGGATGTTCGGTTGAAAAGATAGTACAATTTTAATTATGATCTTGATTTGAACCATGCATACTGAGACACTACTCTTCTTCTAAAATAGCGTAATAATATTCATCCCACCATTCATTTCCATGGGGTATACACTTCCTGAAATATCCTTCTCTTCTCATTCCAATTTTCTCCATCAATCGATATGACGGGATATTTTGTGGCTGACATGTAGCTATAATTCTATGTAATTTCATTTCCTTAAACCCATATTTTAATGTAGCTTGTGCTGCTTCAGAAGCATATCCTTTATTGAAATATTTTGGGTTGAATACCCACCCAATCTCATAAGTATGCTCACCAAAATATTTATGAAAAACAATATGACCAATCAGAATATTTTCGTCTACCAGTATCACAGGAAAGTTCTCTGCATTTTCACCCATATTTCTATTTACAAAGTTTCTTGCATCTTCTTCAGTAAAAACCCCTTCGGGTATGTATTTCATAACATTGCTATCTGATGTATACTCATGGACAGCTTGCCAATCTTTGAATTCAAAATTTCGTATTAATAATCTTTCTGTTCTTATAAACATTTACTTTTCTCCTCTCAAAAAATTGTTTCTTTATTTCAATTCCACATTCAACCCTTAAACTAAAAAGAACTTGTAGGAATTCCTGCAAGCTCTTTTTAGTTTAAGTTGAATATATGGGGCAAACAAACGATCTTACAGATTCATCATAGAAGCTACAGGAATAGTACTTTGACAAATATATCATATAACAAATATCAATATTTGTATTTTTTGAAAATTACGTTAATAAAGAGCGGAAATAGCTTTTTCTTAACTATTCTTAATTTCGTTTACTACTGACTTCATTTTACTTAAATAAAATGCTCGATCTGATTTTTTTGCAACTTCTTGTGAATGAGTAACAACAATTACGCATTTACCTTCTTGATGTTCGAGTTCTTGAAACAAATCAATTATTTTATTTGCTGTTGGTTCAACAGCAGTAAATCTATACAATTATATTTAATAATATAAAAAGAAAATAAAAATAGGTGTCTTATAATAAATAAGCAAAGGTCTTTACTTCATTGTAAGGGCTTTTATTTTTTATAAAAATCCATCCTAGAAATGTTATAATTACTCCATTCCTTTTATATTAATAAGAAGAATTTAAAAGGATTAGAATATTTAAAGAGAGGAGGAAATTACTAATGTATACACAAGACAATTTTTATAAAAAATTAATTGAGGAACAAAGGATAGTAAATATTATCCTACTCAACGGAGTTAGAATACCTGGAATCATTATTGCTGTGGATAAATTTTCAGTGCTAATCTCTAGCAATGGAAAGCAACAATTCCTATATAAGCAAGCAATTTCAACGGTCGCTGTATAAAATACCATAAGTTTTGATGTTTCATTTTTAATATTCTTCAATTTAAAATTAGATTTGAATTATATTATATTGTATGAAGCAATAAAAAAGGATCCTTTTTAAAAGGATTCACCCCAGAAAAATATAAAGAGATACATAAATAAAAAGAATTAGGTATATTATAATATAAAAACAAACAAAACATATTGAGAAACAAATAATGAGATTGAATTTTCTGATTACTAAATATAAAATGAGTATGAGTCGAATAGCAACTAATCTCTAACCCTTGTATGGAAAAGAGATTGAGTATCATAATCTCTTTTCCATACGTAATTTTAGCCTGTGCATACAGGCTCTTTTTATTTGATAGAAAAGAAAAATGTTTGCTATACTAAATGCGCACAAATATATGCAAAATCACAAATAAAACAAGGGCTGCCTGGCATAGCTGCCCTTGTTTTATTTTTATTTCCGAAACCTACTAATTAGCTTAAGTTATTTATAAACCTAACACACTAACAATCTGGCATGCTTTGGAATTTACAATATGATAGTACATCTCTAACCCTCTTCTTTCCGAACGAAGAATCTTCCCTCGCATCTTAGATAAATGCTGTGAAACAGTAGATTGAGGTATCTCTAATAGCTCCGTCAATTGTGTTACATTACAAATTTTGCGATGTTCTAATTCTTTCACAATTTGTAATCTAACTGGATGAGCCATAATCTTCAATAATTCTACATCCGCCTCTGGAATTTTGTGCATTTCTTTATTTATTTGCATTTCTGCCATATTTTATTTCTCCTTTTCTACATTCTTTATTATTTTTAATATCAATTTATTATTTGTACAAGTATATATAGTTCATAATCACTGAGCCATTTACTCTTCTTTATCTTTATGACCTTTTGCATATAGAAGTATTATGATGGCTAAAAATCCAACAAAAGATAGCATAGGTATCGAAATGAAACCAAATAAATTCAAGTAATCTTCTGTACAAGAAACACCTACTGAACATATCTTCATTTCACTTGTTGGGAAAGTCTGAATTGTTATCTGGTAAACGGCTATTATTAAACCAATACATGCAAATGGAAATGCATATGTACTTACGTTGGGATCTTTTTTATACATTCCTATACCCAATATGAATACTAATGGATACATGGCCACCCTTTGATACCAGCATAAATCACATGGAGGTAGTTTCATCCATTCACTAAACACCAAACTTATGAGCATTGCACTAGTAGAGATTGTCCAAGCAATTGCAATGTGATACTTTCGAATGATTGACATCCTATATTCCCCTCAACTGTCTTATTTAGAATGTAAAACGTTTGCTAATATATGACTGGTTTATTTCCGTGTTTCGGTTACCCTGTTTTAGTAGGCAGTATTCAATCTTTGACACCTTCCCAGTCATAACCCTTCTCTTTGAATTCTAAAGGGAAAAGATTCTCAAAATCATCACGCGTTACATACATGGCTTCTAACGCTTTTGCTAGCGGGCCAAAACTATATACAATATGTGTATTCACCCTTTTGTTTTTCTTTTTTGCTACCGCTAAATATACATACCGTCTTTCTTTCGTTAAAACAAACTTCAAAAATCCAGGTACTTGAATCACCTTGCGCACTCCTTTTTTGGTTTTCCATACCCTTATTAAAAAGAAAAAGTATGGAAAACTATTAAATCTCACTTTACTAATTTAATAAATGTCCCGTTTTTTTGATTTGAAAATACAAGAAGACGCTCATCATAACGATATTTATTACGCCAGCTGCAGCACCAATTTTGAAGATAACATATACATATTCATTACTACTAAAAGGTAATAGACTCGCGAAAATAAATAAAATTGAAATAATAAATGATAAGAGCATATTTCTTTTGTTTTCATTCATTCAAAAAACCTCCATTTTGTAAGAATATTTATATTGCAATAGATTAGGGGACTAAGCCGCATCAATACGGTTACCATGATGTTTCTCTTCATCCACAAACCCTTTTATGCTCCACACACCAGTTTTTGACGCCTTTGCATGTTTTTCGCTTTCTAGCATTTGTGGGAGCAGTGAAGTGTTAGATTTTGAAGTGTAAGCTACAATACCATATCCTGATTTGACCATTAATTCGTTAATAGTAATCCCTTCACAAAATACATATGCCAATTTCCTGCCATACTTGTCCTCTTTTAGTCCACCATCATAGGCCAATGTTACGCTTTTTTTAATTGTTTCTTTAAAAATAACGACGCTTCCTTCCACATCTTTTGTGGTGGACTCTTCTGTGATACGAACTCGGGAGAATCCAATAACAGCAATCTTACCGTCTATTTCTGACATCTATGCTTACGTCTATCGGATCTCAATCCTTTATGTGCACTATCTTTCCTTTGACCTTTTCTAAGTCATTTAGCTTATCCATATTAACTTCTGGAATATCAACAATATCTCCCTTCTACGTGCTGTTGTACTCCCTTTGTACTGTTTAGGCAAGCCTCGAATCATTTATTGGTTTAGTTAGAACTGCTACATGTTGCTATTTGAGAAACGAATGCTGTATACAAGCGATTTTAATCCATGATTTCATCGTAATATCTTCCTTCTACTAAAGGCGTGTAAAGTACTATATTCATTTTATTTCCGATGTTTTTAAACAACTAAAAAAGGACACACCTATGGCATATGTATGCTTAGGTGTGTCCTTTTGCAAGATAGATTTAGAGATATTTTGTTACTTTCATCATATCATAATTCGTATTAATTTTATATATAAAATTAATGATTTTTTAGATATTATTTCTCCTTTACAAAATTGATTCTCTTCTGCGCGGAATCATATGTTAATTTTGCACCAAACGATGTCTCTGTTTTTTTAATTTAAATCCTGAGATTATATCTGTCATATTCTTTTTTATAACTCCTTAATCTAGCTTGCTTTGATTCTTTTTTCAAGTATCATGCCAGAAACGATGAACTCACAACCCCTTTTTATATTGTTTGCATAGATAATTTGTTTTCCTTATAATTACCTTCCCTCGACACAAAGGACATTTTGTCACCCCCTCAAGATTGCTAGATTACAAAAAATTAGGGGGCATACAAATTATGAAAGGGAAGAAGTAAAATTGCGATTCCTACTAACATGTAGACTTATATACACTACTACTTATAAATTGTATACAGTCCCATATGGAATCATTGAAAAAGGCATTTCATATGGCATAGTTTGATACATTGGATAATAATACTCCATAGATGAATAGTACGGTTGTATACCTTGTTGTATTTGCTGTTGCATTTGTTGTTGCGATTGCAACGCTTGTTGAGCAGCTTGAATTGTACTTTGCATCCCACTAAACGTGATACCTACAGTACCATACGGCCGTGTTCTAGCTCGAGAATCAAAATATGAATAAAACATTATTATTCAACTCACTTCCATATAAGTTATTACACAATATGTTATGATTCTTAGTTTCATTGAGTGTTAAAAACTCCCCTTAACTTTTTTCCTACTTAACCCCAAAAAGGACAAACCTCCGCTAAGGTTATGCGGAGGTTTATCCTTTTGCAAGTTAGATTTAGAGGTATTTTATTGCTTTGTTCACCTTCTTACTGATATTCGTTTCACTACTCAGAGTATACCAAGTGTACTCTGGTACATAATAAGGTTATTAAACGTTAAATTGAGGAGGGTTTGTATGCAACATCATAAAAAAGTTATAGAAAAGTCTGGTTCTGTTATGAATCCAAATTTTTCCGAAACTGATGCGCAAAAAGTGAAACAAGAAATTCAGAACGATGTAAGTGCGGGACAAGGAGCAATGACTTCCCGAGAAGCAGGGGCAATGCGAGATTAAGAAAACACTCCTTACTGATTAAATTTCTAGAAATTTAATCAGTAAGGAGTTATTCCAGAACTATTTTAGCTCGTTACATTTATCATTTAAAAATATAATGCACTTCTTTTGTAGATCATAGGTTAATTTCACATTAAATTTTCACGATTAAATCTCTTTTTTCAAACTAAGATTATTTTCTTTCAGATAATTAATTGCATCTTTGTTCACCACTCGTAAATCTATACCTTGTTTTTCCGCTGCAAATGAACATCCACAATAACATTGACGGAAAACATCATATTCATTACACATTTCAATTGAGCGTTGATACCCATTACTTTTTTTAAAATCACTTGGTAAATAACGTGAATCATAATTTTGTTGTACACCAATTCCAAGTTCATTTATTAATTGACTATTTTTATTTTTAGAAAGAGTAATTGCACTGCCGAAGTAATCAAATCCCCTTTCCTGTGCTACCTCAGCTGAACGATCCAATCTCATATCAAAACAAGCTGAACAACGAAGCCCGCCTTCTGGCTCTTCTGCAAAACCTTCCTCTTTTACCATTTTAAAGAATACATTTGAACGATATTCATCCTCAATAAATCCTACTGTATGCCCTGTACGATCATTAAACTTGTCTACAAAAATCTTTTGTTCATTAGAGCGTCGCATGTATTCACTTTTCGGGTGGATATTTGAATTTGAGAAGAAGATTGTGACATCTGCATGTTCTGCAAGAAATTCCAATGAAGCGGTACTACACGGAGCGCAACATGAATGAAGTAACACTTTTGGTCTTTCGTTCTTTGCTTCCCAATCTTTAATCATTTTTCTTAATACTTTGTCATAATTTATTTTCTGATTCTTCATTTTTTGTAAATACGTTTCAACATCTAACACTTCTTTCACAACTAAACCTCCTATTTATTTTTATTTATCTATTTTATCATCCGAATTCATAAATACAAATATAGTTATATGCATCTATTTACAAGCCTTAAAATTATTCTTTTGAACTTTTCATGACGGTCCTAATAATGTACGTAGTCTATTAGCTTTATCTCTACAATATATCTTTAGACATTCTTTTTCATCACAAAATCTTTTGGGTTACCTTTTAACTGGTAATACTTCACGTTAAGACGAATAACTACTACGATGATTACCAAAAAACCTATTATATATAACATTGTTCCTTTCTCCGTTTCTTATTGTTTAGCGAATCTATTCTGTAAATACTTCACATGTTTCTTCTCAATATCCTTACCGGTAATATTAGCTCGTAAAATAGTTTGGTAGATATGCTCAACCTCGTTCTTTGTTAGTTTCAGATCAATATAAGATTCGATACATTTTTTCAGATCGTTATAATATAAGATATGTTTATCTTTAGAATGAACATTTACTCTTTTTAAACTGCATTTTGGATGAAATACAGCAATAGAGATACACGGCAGCTGTTTTTCCATCACCCATTCAATTGCCTTTATATGTTTATAGTTTTGTCGAAATGGGTTTTGAAAAGAGGATTTCTTTCTAAAAATACCCTGTGACCACCTTGCTGATTTCTCACTTCCATCAATCCAGCCCTCGTAATTCTTTGTCTCTATAACAAATACACCTGTTTCCGCGATAACAATATGGTCAATTTGCGTTGTATCACCATACTCGGTATAAACCGTCACATCATGTAACACATAATAACTTTTGGAATCTAATTTTCCCAATATACGTTTCACAAATTTTCCCCCAGCTTTCCTTTTCCATTTCGGTACATGTTTTTTTAAAACGATATTCAAAGGAATCAGAATTACAATGAGAATCAGTTCGAATATCAATACTTTCATAATATAACTCTCCTTTTCACATTCTTGTGTTACTACGCATCAAATGATATATATACGTTTCTAATCCTAAAATAAAATATGAGATACATAAGCCTTTTATCACCATCTCTACGAATCCTAACGCTAAAGAAACAAGGAGCCCACCCCGAAACTGAAAAGGTCTAGTTACCCTTCTATTTACTGGCTTTTCAATGACACCAAAGTTAGCCCAGGTGGGTAAACGTTTTTCTACATTCTTTATTGTGCCCATTAATCCGTATTTTAGGGACAGAATGAAACAACCGATTAATAAATATATAATGGAAGAAAAATAGACAGATAGCCCCATAACAATAATTGTGAGCAGCCAACCGATTAAAATGGAATTTCGCAAAACAATATATTCTCGATTTCTTTTCAAAGCAAACAGTCCTTTCAAAATAAATGAGGTTATTTTCAATCGGAAAATTTTTACATTTAATTATAAGAATGATATGATACTCCTCTATTAATTTACGAACTAGCCTAAAGAGGATGGTAATAGATATGTTAAAGCTTATAGTAGATAATACGGTAACAGAACAAGAAACCGATTCAGCTTTTTCAAACCTTTTCACCTGTAAAAGTACAACTGTATTTCTAAGTTGCATATTATCTCCTATATTGCCGGAGATACTTGAAGAATATGAAAAAAGAAACCAAATAGATAGATAAAAGGTACAGAATGTAAATTCAGTACCTTTTATCATCTTTATATATAGGTTTTACATATTAGAAAATAGCCATGGAGCGAGTACTGCTAACATACACAGCAAACAAGATCCCGTTATAACACGGTTGGACCAACGGTAATACTCTGGCTGTTTCGTACTCTCATGAATTTTTCTTAAACGAATACCTGCGATTAGCATAAACGGTGTGAAAATAAGTGCTGTTGCTTTAAACAGGTTTAAAAAATCCGTAAAGATGTTCATAAACGAAACTACATCCGAACTGAACAAGAAGTACACACTCAGTCTCATGGACATCATACTAATAAATGAGAAAATCATACTTCCAGTTGCCCACTTCATCCATTGGCCATTCTTTGTAATTAACGCCATAACCATGACAATAATGCCTAATACGAATGAAATAGAAAAGATATTTACTCCTACCTTAAAAGCAGGTGCATACAAACCTTCAATCTTTTGTATGATCGATGAGCCAAATGAATCATCTTTCTCTGTTGTTTTCGTTCGATTGTTTAATCCCTCTTTAAAAGATGACGAAACATCGTTACCCTTTAATTCATTAAAATCTACTTTTACAGAGGCCTGAGCTTGTAAGGGGATAAAAAGTAAAGCCATTAAAACAAGCGTACATAAGATACCTATCATCCTTTTTTCTTGTATCATCACACATCCCCCGCTAATTTTGGTTTAACGCTCTTTAATTTGATTTGATCTCCTTCTGCAACGTAATAGAGATCTGCAGCATAATAGATATTTGCTTTTGTATATGCCCCCATAATTGCATTCGCGATTTCTTCCTTCTCTACTGCCATATATGTTTCATTTTCATTGTAAAATCCAATTTCAATTCGATTAATATTATTATTTAATACCGCAATATATAATTCTTTTAAGCTATCTAAACGATTTCCTAATCCACACACTAACTTAAATACTTTATTTGCAATTGTTGGTGGTTTGACATAAGTCGTATTGAAATGAATAGTTTCATCATCTATCACTCCATCCTCCTCAACTGTACATGTCATAATGAACGAATGATTTTGTTTTTCTATTTCTTGTTGACTCAACTTGCGATCAATGACATATTTCAAGCTTATTGATAGATTTTCTATATATTCATCCAGTTCGGTATTTGAAATTTTAACCTCTGTGAATTCTGGAAAAATCATGTAAGCATGTGTATTTGAACTACTTTTATTTACACGTAATACCTGAACTTGTTTCTTTTCATAGCGCACCGTTTGTTTTAATTTTTCTACTACGTTGTTGCTTATATGATCGATTGCCATATATTATCACTCCTATTTACTTTAATAAAATTTTTTCATACAATACTCATGATTTGATACTATTTATTTAAAGCATTGTAATATTACGAAGAGTTCTCAATTCTCCTATTCTAAGACTGTTAATCACCTCAATCTCAAAATATTTTAATATTACAATGACGTACAATGTCTCATTATAGTCGAATATCCTTATATGGTGAATTGTTCTATCCCACTCACTTGTACAAAAATAAAAAATATTTTCTCCTTGTACAAATGAGTGAGATAATGCTGTATTTCATGCTATCTAAGAAAAGATAACTAAGAAGTACATTCTTATATTTCCGAGTTATCTTTTCTTAGATGCAACTAATGTATAGAAATAAGATGAATCAATTTATAATGCTATATACAGCAGTTAATTTTCTGTTACTATTTCTCCACCTGTATGAATCCAATAGCCCTTGTTATTAGATATGTTTATAACGCAGGTGAATTCTTGCTCTCGTTCTACCACTTTAGCAGTCCATATCACAACCTGAAATTCTTCCTCTTCTGACACTAAATTTTGAACAGAAGTAGCATGTGCTGTGTCTTGTGGGATTTTCAGCTGTTCTAGTTCAGTAAATGTATCTTCATATCCTAATATCCCCCTAGTTTATCCATATTTCTGGAAAATGGTATGTCCTCATCAATTGGAAATGAGGTATCATATACTGTTTCAGAAGCAGGAGTAAAGTGAAAACTATTAACATGCTCCACTACTTCAGCATCAATTTCCTGTTCTAACTTGTTACTGAATTCTTCATCCAAATTCTGTTGAACAGTAATAGCAACTAAATCATATATACCTGCTACATCTTTTTCTAAGGTGATTTCTTTTGTTAGGACAGTAAAACGCTCTTGTTCCCTACCAATAGGTCTATTTTCTCTCGGGCACCAATAAACGGGACGTTCTACCGGTGTATTTTCTCTTTCTTCCCTCTTCGCTTCTTCTATTAGAAATTTTTTTCTTGAATTACGAACTACAAAAAATACATAACAAAATAAACCGATAAAAATGTTTGTAAACATGGTTTTCCCCTCTCGATCATGCAAATAAATCGAATTCAAATTTCCCATCGATTACTTTGCTTTTTCGTTCCATTTCTTTTGAGAAGTATCTACTTCTACAATCCATTTACCCTAGAATGCAAAATCTTATTTATGTATAAGCAGACGCTTATCCGCATTCAGTGTTTCCCTACTGTTAGTGTGGGTGGATAAAATCTCACCACTAAAACATTTCCTACACCCATAATAATTGCCCCCCAGTTCTTTTTTGCAATAAAAAAAGAAGATCCAAGTATATACATCACTCAGTTCTTCCTTTTCCCCTCTGTAAACTACCTAGATTTTATTAAAAGAGTAGTTCTTCACCTGTAATTTTAGATAGCGCATCCCTTCCAGCAAATATATCATCCGGCTCTTTGGATCACTGTCTTGTTTCCTGCTCTTTTGAATCATCTAATACTGTCCAAATGTTATCTTTTTTCATTTTCATATCTCCTCTTTCTTGTAGTTTGTTAAGATTCATAACCTAGCCTGCGAACTTGAAAACAGTACAAAAAAGGCTTCTTCAAGTCGATTAAAAATGTGCATAGCAAAATAAGCTATATATACACTAATCGGCTCAAAGAAGCCCTTTCACAATTGAAACAAGACGTAACTTGCTTCTACAACTCAACCACAACACAAGAAGGTGTGGGAATAAACGGAATCAATTAAACTAGCAATACAACTATATATTATATAATAACGTTATATATTTCAAGAAGTTTTAATTAAAGTTAACACTTTACCTAAAAGAATCCTTTTCCTTAAGCTTGTGAAGGACGATTGTCAAAAAGTATTAGGGTATTGCGTTAAAGGTTAATAATATACTTTCAACTTTATCTAAAAGTTTTCAAAAATTTGTCTTGTTAAACTTGGTTTTCTATTCATACTTATCTCCATAACTTGAAATAGTCCTTTAGGACAGCCATTGGTATTGGTGGATATTTACAAAAATCGCTATTGTATGTGAATTAAATTAAAATGACAATAAAGTTATTTAATTTTAAATCCTAAAATACATATAACCCCGTTCTTATTTTAAGAAGGGGTTAAAATATAGTCGTTTAATTATTATTATAATATACTTCACTGCAAAGATAATCGCTACACTTCACAGCACTACATACCATTCTTCGTTGAACTGTGTATGTCGACGGCGAAGGTCACGCTTTTCGGGCCGAACTCAGAACCTCTAAATAGTGCTGATTGTACATAATACCTAAGATGTTACCAAAGGGATCGATTACGGAAGCATTGACACTCCCACGGCTAAAGCCGCAAGTCCTACACCTTACGGTGTAACGGATGGGATTCTTGAATGACTAACCGTTCGCAGTTCATTTCTGTTTTGAACAGCCTTCAAGATGAGGGTGTGCCATCACCCCTCCTAAGACAGACCATATAGGTTCTTAGGCTGATTGACTATTACCATCAATCACAGTTGCGTAGCGAATGTTCATCGCCCCAACGATATCACGGTGCTTCTCAAATCCACATTGGCACTTATATTTTCTATCTTGTGCTTTGTTCTTTTTAGAACACTTCGGACATGTTTGACTTGTATAATAAGGGTTTACATATTCGGTCTTTATACCAACTAATTTCGCTTTGTACTCGATGAATTTCGCTAGACGAAAGAATGACCAAGTGTGTAGATTTCTTTCGTTTTTACGGCTTGTTCGTGCCGTCTGTCTAATGTTCGTTAGTTGCTCTAATCGAATGACAGAGATATTATTATTCGTTGCGAAATCAACGATTTCACGACTCACTTTGTGGTCTTGGTCTTGCATCCATCTTTGTTCTTTATCATCAAGTTGCCGAAGGGCATTCAATTTCTTGGCTTCTCCTAACTTTTTGCGAATACTACGAAACTTACGTTTCATATATTTATTTTGTCTACCGTTTCCGAAGAAACGAACCTTATCATCGTTTGTGATGGCCACTGCAGGAACTTTGAGACCTAAGTCCACTCCTAAAATCTTTGTTCCCATTTTTTCATTTGTAGGGATTGTGACAGACATTTGAGCGATCCATTTAGCAGATTTCTTTGTGATACGAAGTGTACCTAACTTATGTTTCAATAATTCAAAATTTCGATTGTATTTGCCAGTTAATAAAGCACGAATCTTGAACCGAGTTGACTTTCCATTTACCATAAAGGGCATTGAAATGTGTGTGAAGTCAAATGAATAGTTTTGATTATTCCACACGCAAACAGGTCTTTTTAGAATCGGAACAATTTTGTATTTACTCTTTTTCACTTTTGTAGAAAATACACTTTTGGCATCTTTAATCGCTTGATTTTTAACCGCGCTTGGAAGGTTGGCTTTAATATCCTTTGTACTTTTCTTCGTGCTTTTCTTCGCTTCAACCATTTCAGATACCAGTGTATTAATGAGTTTGATATAATCGCAACTACTTTGTTCCAATAGCCGAATTTGTTCTTTTGTCGGAAGCAATTTAACTTTGACCGTGATGGTTTGTGTCACAAGTTTCACCCTCTCGTTTTTTGACTTTCAACATAATGTTGTATTGTTTCACTTGATACATTCCCAGCCGTAGAAATAAAATAGGAACGTGTCCACAGACTTGGCAAATGCACGAGATGAGAAAATTCTTCTCTTAAACGCTTCGACGTCACGCCTTTAACTTTCGCCATAATGTCCGCAGGACTAAGTGTTGGTAGTGCATTTAAGAACAAGTGGACATGGTCTTTGTCACATTCCATTGCAATAATAACAATATCTAGTTCGTTACATAGCTCTTGAACCAACGCTTTGAAACGTTCTTCTACTTTTGCGTTAAGAAAAATCTTTCTTCTGTATCGTGGGCAAAACACAAATTGGTAGTTAATTAAGGAAACGGTTGTTTTGGTTTTTCTATAATCATTTATCATACTTATAATGTATCAGTTCGATTACAAAACTGCAACGAGAAAAGTGAAAAATTAAAGGATACTCACATTTTGGATACCTAAAGTGCCACAAACCTTGCGTTTATTTAGTAGCACTCCGTATCCAACCTCACTTTCATCCCATGCCTAAAGGCGATGGGCTTTCTCGTTCGGGAAGGACTGTAAGGTCTCAATCTTGCCACAGAATTAGATTTAGACGATGCTTTAAAAGCAATTATTGAAGCTGAACATAGGCTACAAAAGTAAATAACATTAAAGTAAATTAGGGGGATTTTCAAACACTCGGGATGACTTTATTTATACTTTGATTGTTTGGATCATCATATGTTTGGAAGAATTCTTCCGCTGCCTGTTTACCAGATGCTATTAATTCCAGTTGCTTCTCTTCTGAAATATTAAAATCTATCGCCGTTACCCCTACTGTGTTAATGTAAATAGTTCGTACAGTATCATCTTTATGTAAATGCATACTATCCTGCCCTTTCACAATAGTCCCCATTAAATTCCAAGTAAAATCAAAAAAGTTGTCTATTTCGTGAGAGACTGGTGCAGCAATATTCCTCATTACATCTATTTCTACTTTTGAATCTAAACGAAATCCTAAAGTCTCTTTATTATAAACCTGCACATCTTCCAAATTAGCACTAACTCTTTCTGCAGATATTGTTTCTAAAAATTCTGCCGCTCTTTCATAATAAGAAGTGACTTCATAATGTTTTTCATCTAATACATACTTTTTTTGGTCAAATAATCTAACAGGGTAATTATTTAGTACCCCTCCATCTACAAAATATTCCCCTTTCCAAACAATGGGTTCGAAAAAAAATGGAATAGATATAGAAATTCTAACCGCTTCTGCTACAGGCATATCAGGTGTTGTTTCATGTGAAAAAGTTACAACTTGTCTAGTTGAGACATTTGTGCCCTGGAAATATATTTCTTTTCCTGTTATTTTGACTATTTCTTCAAAAGTTAAATCTTTATCCTTCATTTCTTCTTTAATAATTCCTTTTTGAGCCCATTCTACCATCTTTGGTTTAATGATATCTTCTTTTATCCATTTTAAAAACTCATCCCCTTTGTATCTACCATATCCACCTACTAGTAACCGAAATGTATCTATAATTATTCCATCATCATCTTTAAATTTTTCAAATTGTACCTTCTTTAATTTTTCCGTTAGATCCTTAACTGAGTATCCTAGTCCCAGAATTAAAGCTGTAATTGCACCCGCAGATGTACCTCCAAACCTTTGAATATTTGACAATATTTTTTTGTCATTTTCTAAATATTCTAAGGCACCTACATATCCAATACCTTTAATTCCGCCTCCTTCAAAAACCAAATTTTTAAAAGGGTAATTCATTTAAATTCCTCCTTGAGATTTTCTTTTGTGCTTCCGACATTAATTTCATTCAATCTAGAATATGTACAATAATCTAAATTTAAATATTAAGAAAAGATGTGAACTATTTGTATCGTCCTGAGATATCTACTAGAAATTATTTAGCGCTCTTTCATATCTTTTTTTGTAGCAGAGACACTACCATATGTTTTGCTTTTTTACTCCCTCTGGTTTTAAAGGACAATCGTAATCATTATCTTCCGCTTCACCATGGCGAATAATAAATATTTTTCATTCATTATTCTTTCCTCCAATACTGGTCAATAAGGCATATCAACATATATACTCACCTACTTTTTATATTCATATTCATTTTGATAATTAATATATTTTTATATTAATTTTTATATAAAATATAAGATTGCAATATTAATCGCTATTAGATATAACAACAATATAAATAAAGCAACTCTCCCCATCCATGCGGAGCAAGTCGATTACATATTTGCTTGACTTGTTCTTTTAATGATGACATTATTTTCTTCCTTTCATGAAAGAAGTGGAGCAATACATACTATTATCACCAATATATTAAGTTCTTTAATTTCGGATAACACACTTAATGATTGGAATATATCTCATTCTTAGCTCCTGAAAAAATATCACTTAAATGAAGTACTAGGAAACACGGTTGATAGGTCTATTAATATAATAAAATCTGCATAAAATCATTTACAAATATCAATTTTACAGTTCTCAAGACATAGGATTCTATACTCTTCCTTTTTCTAAAATTTTTCATTTTTATTATGAATAGATTTTGTGATTTAACAAACAATATATCTTGAATGAACAATTTTATTAAGGAAAAGGAGTGATAAATATATGTCAAATATTTATCAGGAAATATGGGATGCAGATATGCTTGGAAATGGGATACAACCTACATTTAATAAAGATAATGTAGATAACAACAAGGGCTATGTATTAGTTGAACCTACAAAAGTTAGAACAAAAGAAGAAAAACAAGACCATATGTTAATAAAAGAAGTACACATACCAAATAGTAAAATACGATCATATGATTTAGTTAAAAAATTATTTAATAATTTCTTTTTAAATCCACACTTAAGAGAAGATAATACTGTTGAAGAACAAAAAGAAGTAGATGAACTTTTAAAGTATGCTATACAATCTAATCCTATGAAGCTTTGTAGAACTTTTGTTGAAACAAGAAAAGGTACGAGTTTATCTGATGAACAATGGTATACGTATTTGCATAACATATGGTTTTTACAGTTCAATAGTAGCTCTGGTGTAAATCTAAGTGGATTTGAACATGTATTCGTTGGAGAAAAAAAGAAAAAAGGCAGTAGTCTAAATGGATATCATTTCTGGTATAAGTATTATCTAGAAGATCAACTCGGAGAAAATGATAAAATTACCTATTTAGGTCCACGAGATAAAAATTCAGTTCCCGACGTCATTACTTTTGCTTTCACGTTAGAAGCTTCTGACGCTCAAACTGATAGTACTTTACTATATAAACCGAAGGGTGGCTTTTTTATAGGTATTAGTCCCGAAGGATTATTAGCTTTAGGAGCAGCTCGTTTTGCTGACACACTTAGCGAACATCATACAATTGAGTTAAATAATCAAAATTATGACTTAGTATTATATTCTTTTGGAAAACGATCTATGAGAACCTTCTTTCCTATGTACCAGTAAGAAACTTTTCTATATTTTTGCCACTAAAAAACAAAGATATAGTACCTTATTAATCAATTTTGTAAAATTATTATGCTCAAGATAATAAAGATTATACGTCTTATGTGAAATAATTAATTTTTCACCTTATAGAATAATCCTAATAATAGATTAGAAAACCGAACATTAAAACTACCTATTTTCTTTATTTTTTAAAGTCCCGTAGTGTATTTCACTAATTCGATTAAGCATAATTATTAATAATCTTTGTATATTGATAAAAAACTTGTTTAGTTTCTATCTATTTAATTGTGTTTTTATCATTGAGTTAAATACTCTCAAAAAAAGTGAGTATTTAACTTGATGAAACTATTCACTAACAGGTAATTTTAAATGTGGAATTTTACTCAACAAAGAATACATCGATATAAATTCGTTACATCCGTATATACAGTTGAAGTAAATTTCGGGATATCTTCCCCCTTCTACTGTACATATCCATTCAGAGAGATTAGAAAATAACGTTTATATTCTTCATAATCAATTGAAACATTAAGCAATAAAAACGCTACAAGAATTTTTATAAAAAATGGGATAACATCAAGGGAGGTACAAGACAGAAATGAAAAACACGAAACAGCAAGACCAAGAAAGCATAGTACATTCTAAGAAGCCGCTGATTGCCACGCTCGAAACGAATTTAGAACGAATTCAATCTGAGGAAAGAGCATATTATGATGCAGCACGAGATGAAGAGGATATCAAGAAGTATTATACAGGAATAAATCCTCATGAAACGAACGGCAAGGCTTTATTTCAGCAACTCTCTGAATTGCTAGAGAATACACACAGCACAAAAGTACGCTATTCCAGTAGCGATGAGCATTTAAAAACATGGGTCGATTTACATGCAGATGGTTCCTTCAGAAGCATTTACTCTGGAAAAGAGGCAGAGCCTAGAGTTGTTATTGAGGAGAGTCTTACGCAATTAACAGCAGATGAAACTACATTAACAGGGCACATTGCAAACATCGAACACGTAGTTCCGCAGTCTTGGTTTAATAAGCAAGAGCCTATGAGAGGAGATATGCATCACTTATTTTACTGTGAAAAAGAATGCAATAACCGAAGAGGTAACAAGGTGTATAAGGATTTCACCGACTACAACCCAGAGGAATTCCGTACAGAATGGGTACGCGATGAGTGTGGAAAAGGCGAAGGCGGAAGCGGCGAGCAAGGCGGCTCCTTCGAACCAGAATATGGTAAGGGTTTCGTAGCCCGCGCGATGCTATACTTCTTCCTGCGTTATCCCGATGCCATAGATGCAGATATTCACGGTAAAATCGATACAAACGTGTTGCTTCAATGGCATAAACAGGATCCTCCAGGACACTTGTACGAAAAGCATCGCAACCAAGCAATTTTCGACATTCAGGGAAACCGCAACCCTTTAATTGATCTTCCCGAGCTGGCGGAGATCATCGATTTTGGAGTATTTCACCAATAACATTAAAAGAAAGGTTTTGATTCTATATGTCAGTAGCGAATCGGAATGAGGATACAGTCAATCTGCTACCCTTTCAAACAGAAGAAGTCAACCGGCCAATCAAGGAAATCCCTAAAGGTGTTCAAATGATCCAAGCCCCGCAATTCTGGGAAAATGGTAACTATGGCCAAGGTGTAACCATCGCCGTTCTTGATACCGGCTGTGATGTTAATCATCCCGACCTGCGCGACAGAATTATCGACGGGAGAAATTTCACCGATGATGACAACGGAGCTGTTGACAACTATAAAGACTATAACGGTCACGGAACCCATGTTGCAGGTACCATTGCTGCTTCCAAGAATGATAACGGGGTTGTCGGAGTCGCTCCTAAAGCAAACCTGCTAATTCTCAAGGTACTAAATCGTCATGGTTCTGGTAAACCAGAATGGATTGTTCGGGCCATAGAATACGCCATTCAGCAGAACGTCCATATCATCACCATGTCGTTATCTACCACCAAAGATAATCCGAAGATTCACAAAGTAATTCAACAAGCGGTCGGACAAGGTATTATCGTCACCTGTGCTGCTGGTAACGGTGGGAGATCCGAATTGCGCTACCCGGCAGGATATAACGAAGCTACCTCCGTCGGTGCAGTTGATTTTACCGGCAAAGCAGCCGATTTCCTATCCAGCAACAACGAAGTGGATTTGACAGCTCCCGGGGTAAACATTCTGTCTGCATACCCCCTCGATTTGGTATCGGATCCGAGTAATCCGTACAAAGTATTATCTGGTACCTCGATGGCTACACCTCATGTGGCCGGGGCTTTGGCGCTTTTGCTGAATTATTGTAAAGCCTCTGATCAATTCAACCGACAGCTGACAGAGGATGAGTTGTATGCACAGCTGGTCAAGCATACTGTTCCCTTAGGTACGGAAAAATCGATAGAAGGAAACGGACTGCTATTCCTTACAGCTCCAGATTTACTTGCGGAGTATTGGAAGCAGAATCCACCAGATTTAACCCCTTATCTTTAATCGAACATTGGGAACTCTTTTCAGTTGAATTAAAGTAACAAAATATACAACAGGGCGTATTTCGTATGGAGCATGCCCTGTTGCTAGACTAAATTTGGAATCGTACTCGATTGGCTTGTAGCGCAATGATTCTGCAGAGCCCAGGAATCCTACATAGAGGCGTTCTGCTGTAATTTCTGCCATATCTATTTGTGGTCTATAATTATCTAAGGAGTGTTTATATGAATTATTCCGAAATACCGTTTGAAGTCAAACTACTGCTTGATGTTAACCAAGTACTGACTAATGAGAATCAACTTCAGTTAGACCAATTAGACATAGAAATTCAAGAAATTGAAATGATCGACATTCTTTTTTTGGATAGCCCAGATTTAACCTTGTATCAGAATGACTGGATTATTCGCGGACGATTAAAGCCGAATAAAGACAAATGGGAACTAACCTTTAAGTACAGAATCAAGCTTTCGCAAAGCGAGGAGCCGGCAATCGCTTTGGAGCAAGCGTTGCAAGCTGCAGCTTCGTCAGGCTTTGATTTATCCGATCCGAACTGTGAATTAGAATTAGAGTGGAGCGAGGAACAAAAAACGCTTAGTTTGTCCTACGAGGTTAACATCCCAATCGCTTCTCCTGACAAGAGTGAAGCGTGGAGAGATCTTATTATGCAACATGCGCCTCAGCCGCTCCGTTTAAAGGAATGGGAGAGAATGGATTTTCCAGAACTCGTCAATCAATTAAATGTTTTAGGCCCTATACGGGCACAAAAAAACAAAGGAAACTGGCATGGCTTAAAAACGAGTGTCGAAAGCTGGTATATCACAAATGGTACAATTGTTGAAATTTCTTTAAAGGCTAAAGGCGGCGAGGATGCAAGAGAAAAACGAGAACAAATGAAACAACAACTCAAGGATAAGAAGTTGATGACAGGACAAAGCTTCTCAAAAACACAGTGGGCATTGTCGCGGCTTATCAGACCCACACAAAATCCATTTTCTTTGCTTCAAACAGGAGGATACAATTTATATTTTCGACACGCAGAGCCTGAAAATACAAGCAGCGAGAATGCCTCTCTTAGCGAAACTGGTCTAGAACAGGCAAGAAAAATAGGAAGACTGTTCGTTGATAGACATATCCCGATTCAAATTCCTGTCCGTTCCAGTCCAATTAATCGAGCAAAGCAAACCGCTCAGAATGCATTCGGAGAAGAACAAGTTCAGCTAGATGAGCGCCTTTTCCAACCCGAATTGTCGAAATTACTTGAATCAACGCCGGAAGTAGGAAAAAATCAAGTATTTATTGCTCATCGCTTTACTTCTGACAACCCGCTTACAGAAAAACTTGATTACATGAACATGGTTCTGATTAAACCGCTGGGAGCCGGCAGTGGATATAGACTTGAGCAAGTGTATGATTTGTTAGCAGAATCAATCATTAGGTACGATCATTTGTAGCAATTTATCTGGGTATGATTTGTGTTTTTAAATTTTTAATATCTAGCGAACTTGATGTTAATCTGATAATAACTATTGCAACTCTTCGCATCTCTGCAGAGAAAAATAGTAACTTAGTCTGTTGTAGCTTTTTTCATTCCCAAAATAATATCACATGAGATGAGAGAAGACATGGATTGGATTTGTTTGCAATCCATGTCTTTTCTATAAATTAGGAGAACATTATCCTTGCACAAGCAGGGCTCAATGGGATAATATCTGGTTGATGCTGTTTCCACTTGAATAAACTTTGATTTTCCATACCGATCCCATTCTTTTTAGAGTAATAGTACCAGTATGTCCAAGTTTTATAGATTTTTCACACCAGAACCCACTATTTCATTCCATAAGTAACAGATCCTTATTCTATCTACCCATATTTTTCATTTTTATAATTTATTTTAAACTCTTCATCTATTATTACTCCATGATTCTTATATTTGATTACTATCCTCTATACTATTAACTTCTTCCATCTTTTGTTCAATCCAATTCATAGCCATTTTTGCATCTTCTTGAGCAATTTCTCCTCTTTCGCTCTTATACTTATGTGTTTCATAAGCCCACACTAATATGATTTTAACAAATTCAACTGTCTCTAATTTACATATCGGCTCAAATTCATCTTCTTCATCATAAAATGGATCCTCAATTATGGTAAAATCCCTAAAGGATATTATGCTAGAAGCGTTTCCTCCATGTCTATATTCGGATATGTTTCCCCTCAATAAATCAATAAAATTGTTAATATCATTTTTTAAATCTCTTAACCTCCAAGGTATATCAGACCCTAAAGGATCATTTATCATATTGGCAAATTTCAACGATTTTTCTTCATCAAAATCCATAACAACCACATTGAATTCTTCTATATATTTAAATTCATAATTATACTTAATCATTAAGAACACTGCCTCCAACTCAATATACTGGATAAGCTGAGATTACCTTATTATTCCTCAAAATCATCTCTATTGTCATTCCATCACTTGTTTTTCCAAGATATCTATTGTTTTTTATATTCACTTTGTTATTAAAAGCCTCATTCACTGCATCTATTACTTGTTGAGGTGTCCAATCCTTTGGAAAGAATGTGGATTTAGGACCTTTTAATACTCCATCAATTTCCACTTTAGCTTGGCAGAAACCAAACGTACATTTGATAGATAGTGAAGTAACACTTTATGTATGTCGAACAATTAGGATGGCTTCCTGCCATCCCTTGTTCGAAGCCAATTCATCTCCCACCTACTCACTTCGCGTTCCTTGAGGAAGGAGTCTTCTTGGCTAATTTATAGACTTCATCCGAAAAGAACTCCTAAATAACATAGGAGTTCTTTTTATGAAGTTATGTTTTTCTATCGTGCTCGTAAGACCTAGTATATTAATCGTGATTTACTTTCTGTCCAACAGTAACTATCTTATTTTTATTTCCATAAGTTTTTATCAAGAGACAGAGCTCAATTTACCCTTCTTTCTTTTAACTCCCCACTCTCACTTCTAAATAAAGTGAAAGTGGGGAATTCAACTGTTTAAAAAAAATCAAATTTTATTCCTCAAGACACCTTCTAATTTTACAAAAGATGAAAAAAGAGGGATTTCTTCCCTCTTCACCAATAAAATCGAACATATTTACAATTAAGGAAGGGTATCCATTCATCAGGGGATGAATGAAATAATAACAGTTCACCTAGTGAATTATAACACGACTACACTTCCATTAATAGATAATTTTAACATTTATGGATTGATTGTGACAGAACTGTTAAACATCTTAATATTAAAAGGTTTTATATGATAGAACTAGAAATTGGCTAGTGTAGGGATAAAATATAAGGGGGATATATATTATGTTTACAAAAAAACAAAAATTAGTAACAACCGTAACAGCTTTAACATTAGGATGCGGATTTACTTTCGGATTAACACCGGCATTTGCAGATTCTAATAAAGCGTCTGTAAGCACTACACCTATTTATTCTATTCATAAACAAGAACAAGATCCTTTTACTGGATATGTCATTTCAGTAGAAAACAATTATTTAGTGGTTGCTTCTACATCTACAAAAGATGAAGCTCTCGCTTACCAAAATGATTGGTGGGAGTTAGTAAATCAAAATAAGATTTTAAGAGTACCTATTTCAGATGGTGAAAATTACACTATAGGTGAACAGTTAAATGTTTATGCTGCTGCATGGACCAAATCTTTACCACCAATTGCCGTAATGCCTAAAATTGAAAAAGTACTTCAATAGATTATACTAAAAATAATAGGGCATTATTCTAATTAGAATGCTGCCCTATTATTTAGTAAAAAACCGAATACGTAATATTTATATTCTTTTTCGTTGCTCTCTGATTTTCATCATATATTAACCTAATACTTATCATTCTGCACCTGACGCTAGATCCTACATCTCACATTACTGTAAAGATATTACTCGCTATCTTTCATCTCTACAATAGTAGTATCGTTTACAATTCCATGGCATACCCTTTAAAAACATTAAGAAATATCTTATTTCATACCCCTATCTTTTACAATCTTACCGCTATCGCTAGCCAATTTAATTCTTTAATTCTATTTTCACAGATTCATATATTCTTCTAAAGTCAATTTTTTCTTATATATACTTTCAGCAATATCTCCTACATAGCGAATATGCCACGGTTCATATGCATATCCAGTAATACTCTCTTTACCTTTTGGATAACGAATAATAAAACCTGCACGATGCGCATTTTCTTTCAGCCATTTTCCTTCTTTCGTATTCGCAAAGGTTAACTCTAGCTCATTATTTGCACTTTTAGAAGAAACATCCATCGTTAATCCTGTTTGATGTTCACTATGTCCAGGGTTTGCCGAGAAGCGATCCGTATGCTCTTGTCCTTTTCTTTTCACGTTGTTTGCATACAGTTTTTTTTGATAATCATAGGAGCGAAACCCAGAAACAGCATTCAACTGGATTCCTTCTTTCTTTGCTAAATTAAATAACCTTTCTAGTGCTTCTGCTGCCTCTTTACGAAGGTAACTCTTTTCTAGCGTTCCACTGAATGAGAATGGTACATTTGGTACAACTAAATCTTCCGGTTTAAAGTCTTCATGCAATCCATATTCTTTATTAACTACAGCTTGTACACTAGCAAAAGAACTTGCTATGTTATTTGAAGTACCATTTTTCTCTCTATTTATGGAGTTTTCATGAGTTTCATAGTTTGTTTTTTTGGGTTCTTTACCAATAGATTGATTGGTATAAACGATAAAGATACCAAGTATCACAATCATACAAGTAAAAATCCCTACTAATTTAATTCTCATTATTCATTTCCTTCCTGCCACTCTTAATATTTCTCGTTTATAATACTACAACCATATCAAATTCATATTAATTTGAAGTTAACTTTTGTTCTTAACATATTTCTTAACAGAAAGAGAGTATATCCTCCTTTTCGTTCGATACGCTAAAGATACTAACACGCAGAAACCAATTCTATTCCTACATACGGAAAAATAATCTAAAAATTCGTATAATAAGATTAGAACTGTAGCATTCTATTATAGAAAGGTCTTGGTATAATGCTAGGTATTGATGTAAAAAAACAAAAGAAGAGTTAATAATTTCATGGCAATTGGCGGAGATTACCATTCCATTAAGTGATGTAATTGAGGTTACTGAAGATGCTACCTATGCGGGTGTTGAAGAGACTAGTGCAATCCGTATTGGCAATGCATATGGAACAACGGATCGTATTTTAATCAAAACGGTAAAACAAAATTATGTACTATTTACGACAAATAAGATTTCAATTTTAAACGCAATAAACGCTTAAAAATGAACAAGCTAACGGGATTAAACAAGTCCAAGTTAAATAAAAAGGTGCGAAGCCATGGAATTGACTTTACACCTTTTTTAAATACTCTATATGAATATAAATCCCCTTTAATATTTCAATACTTTATCACTTCTATCACATCTTACTACTTTATACCCCATTTTTCTAAGCAAAGTAGAACATTACCCCATTCTCTGTATTAGTTACACCATACTTCCCAACATGTAAGTCAAATATGTTTTTTACAATTGAAAAAACAAAGCCCGTGCTGCAGCTTGAAAAATTATTCGAGATATACAAGGTTTTTATGCCTGAATACAGCATGAAAAAAACCTTGGCGACCAAACCAAGACTTTTTATGATCTTACGACCTATCAATCAACAAGAATCAGAACCACCCGACTTCTTGCTCATTATAATCTAGCATACACCCTCAATTTACTATACATTTTTTATATTTTCAACAATTTGCATTGCTTTTACACAACATTCATACTTTTCAATTCTGAAAGTCCCCTTACTCTACCTCTGCCATATAAATCTCCGTTCTAATACAGTTTGTACATCGGTATCATTCTACCTTCATCATAATCCAAATACACTATATTAGTAATTTTTGCTGTGTCTATTGATAAATATAATAAGACTGCCAAGTACACTTAATGAAAGCACAAAATATAACAATAAATCAGGTAGAAATTCTAAAGAAATTATTTCTACTGATTGAAAAATAAAAATGGCAATGATACCTACAGATAAGATATTGTACAACACATTATTTGTTTTATATTGAATTTCTCTCCCTCTTTCGTCTTTTGCTTCATCACTGGACTGAAATTGTATTACGTACATCTGACTAATGAATATTACAACTAAAAATAAAATTTTTAACCACAACATATGACTCACTCCTCCTGATAATCAAACACGTCAGTTATTGACTTTTCAAATACATTTGCGATTTTAAAGGCAAGAATTAGAGAAGGATTATATTTATTCTTTTCAAGAGTAGCGATAGTTTGTCGACTAACACCAACCCTTTTTGCCAATTCTTCTTGAGTCCAACCTTTTTCTGCTCGACAAACTACAATTCTATTATGTAACAATAGGAACACCTCTTAGAAAAATTGTAATTTATTTCTTACAATTCGTAAAGTATTTTTTACAAATCTTTCAACACTTAAAATAAATTTAGATTAAAAGATCCTGAGTTATAAACCCCAAAATTCCCCCCCTTTATAAAATAAAGCTCTTTACTTTAAAGTATATAAATATCCCTAACCAAAACTAAGAAAGTATTAAATCATATTTGATTAAGTAGAAGTTTCGTTTGATACATCTATATACTCTCATTATGATAATTACTTAGCGGAAGTATAAACCTACATTTTATGAAAAGTTACACTTCCTATGATACTTATCAAAAACCTACGCTCCCTCTCATAAGAAGTATTTAATAGAAAACTGTAAAAAAATCAAAAAATACATTAACGAAACTTGTACTACCTTACCTATACTTTTCAAATTTAAAAACATGGACAACTCTTTAATTCAGAATATTATGTATATTCATGAAAAAAATCGTGATTAAATTTAATTTATCGAATTCCTGTTATTATCAGAATAAGCCTTTACAGAGAAATGGGGGATATTATGACTGTTCAAGAAAAAAGTAATAAACAATTGATGGAATTATTACATGAATGGTATGAAGAAATTCGTTTATATCATGTAGTAGAAGCAAAACAAACATATCTAAAAGTAAAAGAAAGTTTAAAAGAAATAGAAACAGACCAATATGTATCATTCTATTATTCCCTGCTGAATTTTAGATATAAAGTTTTGGTAGATGGAATGAGTATTACAAAAGATTCTTTTAATCAAATAGAAAAACTACCTCATATTAAAGATGAATTTTCATTTTTAGCTTACTATTATTATTTCTTTAAGGCAATCCACTCTACAATTATAGCAAATTATACTGAGGCAAAAACATACTATGAAAAGGCGGAAGGACTTTTAAAAGATATACCTGACGAAATAGAAAAAGCTGAGTTTGAGTATAGATTTTCAACATACTGTTATCAATCTTATCAACCATTTGAAGCGATTCAACATGCAGTAAAAGCCAAAGAAATATATTTGAATCATGTAGGCTATAAAATTAATATTGCTTTATGCGACAATGTATATGGACTGGCTTGTATAGATCTAAGAGAATTTGAAAGAGCGGAAGAATGTCTCAATATGGTTATTGATGTTTTTAAGAAGTATGATGAAGAACAATTATTATTACGAGTACGATCCAATTTAGGCTGGTTATATAATATTCAAGATTTATATCCATTGGCGATTAGACAGAGTTCTGA
>Ga0102589_1001801_pt1 | contig 27027 bp, 19 predicted proteins | sample AraplaMF_Col_mLB_FD_76858 | JGI IMG/M metagenome (GOLD analysis project Ga0102589, IMG submission 76858) | Arabidopsis root microbial communities from the University of North Carolina, USA - plate scrape MF_Col_mLB | ecosystem: Host-associated > Plants > Roots > Endosphere | place: USA... | reverse complement strand
AAATCTGCATGACAACGCCTATGCCATCGGCGCAATCGATTTTACCGGCGACATGCCGATCATCCTCGGCCCGGACGGACCGAGCCTCGGCGGATTCGTCTGCCCTGCGGTGATCGCCCGCGACGAGCAGTGGAAGATGGGGCAGTTCAAACCGGGTGACCGCATCCGCTTCCATCCCGTTTCACGTTCTGAGGATCCGATTGCCGGCCCGGCGGGGCATCGGGCGAAGGAAGAGGCGGGCTCGCCGATCGTCGGCCACCGTGACGATGGACCTGTCTCCGTCGTCTACCGCCGGCAGGGCGACGACAATCTGCTGGTCGAGTATGGGTCGATGACGCTCGATATCGCTCTGCGGCTCAGGGTTCATCTCCTGATGCAGGCTGTATCGAAAGCGCGTCTGCCAGGGATTATCGATCTCACGCCTGGCATCCGCTCGCTGCAGATTCACTATGACGGTACGAATTTGACCCGCAAGCGCCTGCTTGGCCTGCTCGCCGAGATCGAGGCAAGCCTGCCGGCAGCCCAGGACGTCAAGGTGCCGAGCCGCATCGTGCATCTGCCGCTGTCCTGGAACGATCCGGATGCGGAACTTGCCATGCGCAAGTATCAGGAGCTCGTGCGGCCGAACGCGCCATGGTGCCCGTCCAATATCGAGTTCATCCGCCGCATCAATGGCCTGGCGAATGAACAGGCGGTGCGCGATGTCGTCTTTGACGCCAGCTATCTCGTGCTCGGCCTCGGCGACGTCTATCTCGGCGCGCCGGTCGCCACACCGATCGATCCGCGCCATCGGCTCGTAACGACCAAATATAACCCGGCCCGCACATGGACACCGGAAAATGCCGTCGGCATTGGGGGCGCCTATATGTGCATTTATGGCATGGAAGGCCCTGGCGGTTACCAGCTCTTCGGCCGCACCATCCAGATGTGGAATACGTGGCGGCAGACGCCGGTATTCGCCAAGGACAAGCCGTGGCTGCTCGATTTCTTCGATCAGATCCGCTTCTTCCCGGTCAGCCACCAGGAATTGGCGGAAGCCCGCAGCGCCTTCCCGCATGGCGGCTACCCCGTCAGGATCGAGGAAGCGGAATTCTCCTATGCCGCCTATGAGGCGGAACTGCAGACGAATGCCGCCTCGATCGGCCGCTTCAAGACACGACAGCAGGCGGCCTTCGATGCCGAGCGCCGACGTTGGAAGGAGGCGGGCCTCGACAGCTTCGTCGCTGACGAAGGCGCAGGTGAAAGCCTGGACGGGGATATTCCCGAGGGGTGCTTCGGCGTTGCCAGCGCCGTACCCGGCAATATCTGGAAACTGCTGGTCGAGCCGGGCGTACCGGTCGCGGCCGGCGACACGCTTGCCATAATCGAATCCATGAAAATGGAAATCAACGTCACCGCACATGCTCCGGGCCGTGTCCGCGACCTGCGCGCCGGACCCGGACGAAACGTCAAAGCGGGCGATATCATTGTTGTTCTGGAGGAATGCTGACCTATGCTGCCGACCATTCTTGATCTGACAAGCCTTCGCGCAGCCTATGAGGCGGGCACAACCCCGCTCGATGTCATCGAGACCGTGATTGCCCGTCGTGCCGCCTCGAAGGACCCGGCAATCTTCATCACGCCGACGCCTGATGACACGTTGCGGGCCGAGGCGCGCGCCCTGATGGAGCGCGCGCCAACGCCAAACAGCCTGCCGCTTTGGGGCATGCCCTTCGCCGTCAAAGACAATATCGACGTAGCAGGTCTGCCGACCACAGCCGCCTGCCCGGCTTTTGCCTATCAGCCCGAGAGGGACGCAACCGTCGTCGCCAGGCTGCGGGCGGCGGGCGCGATCGTGATCGGCAAGACCAATCTCGACCAGTTCGCGACCGGCCTCAACGGCACGCGCTCGCCCCATGGAGCGCCTCGGTCAGTATTCGACGCCGACTATATATCCGGCGGTTCGAGCTCCGGCTCGGCCGTGACGGTGGCATCCGGCCTGGCCGCCTTTGCGCTTGGAACGGATACTGCCGGCTCAGGCCGTGTGCCAGCCGCTTTCAACAATCTCGTCGGCATCAAGCCGACTCCGGGCCTGCTGTCGAATACCGGCGCGGTGCCAGCCTGCAAGAGCGTCGACTGCATCACCATCTTTGCCGCTGTTGTCGGTGACGGGGTCGAGATTCGCAAGATTGCCGAGGGCTTCGATGCCGCCGACGCTTTTTCCAGGCACGCCAAGCCTGCTACCCTTCCGGCCACCGGCCTGCGCATTGGCGTGCTTGAAGGCGCGGAGCGGGAATTCTTCGGTGATGCCGGCGTTGAGACGCTCTACGATCAGGCGATCGAGCGCGCAAAGGCACTCGGCGCCACCATCGTCCCTTTCGACTATGCGCCCTTCCGCGAAGCAGCCGCCCTGCTCTATGACGGCCCCTGGGTTGCCGAGCGTCTGGCTGCCGTTGAAGACTTTCTAGCGAGCAATGCCGTCGATTTCGATCCCACGGTTCGTAAGATCATCGAAGGTGCGAAAGGCAAGACCGCCGTCGACGCCTTCAACGGTCGCTACAGGCTCGAGGAACTGCGGCGCAAGACGGAAGCCGAATGGGCAAAGGCTGATCTGCTGTTGCTGCCAACTGCACCGACGACCTATAAGGTCGCCGACATGCTCGCCGATCCGATCGTGCTCAACGCCCGGCTCGGTCGCTATACGAACTTCGTCAACCTGCTCGATTGCGCCGCGATCGCCGTTCCCGCGGGCTTCGGTGACAATGGCCTGCCAGGTGGCGTGACACTGGTTGCGCCAGCCTTCACCGACGATGCGCTGGCTCCCCTTGCCGATGCGCTGCATCGCGCAGCCGCAGCCGGCATGGGTGTCGACCGCGCTGCGGCGATGCCTGAGCAGAGCCGGGTCGCCGCGCCGGCGGACGATTCCATCGCCATCGCCGTAGTCGGCGCGCATCTGACGGGTATGCCGCTCAATCATGAGCTGACAACATTGGGCGGCACATTGGTAAGGGCCTGCCGTACCGCCGGCGATTATCGCCTCTTCGTGCTTCCGAATACTATGCCGCAGAAGCCCGGCCTCGTCCGCGAACCGGGGCACGACGGGCATGGACTGGAGATCGAGGTCTGGGCGTTGCCATCAGAGGGCTTCGGCCGTTTCGTTGCCAATATCCCTGCCCCGCTTGGTATCGGCAAGGTGACGCTGGAGGACGGTTCGAGCGTATCGTGCTTTCTCTGCGAATCCCACGCTGTTGACGGAGCCGAGGAGATCACGGCTCTCGGCGGCTGGCGGAACTATATGCGCAGCAAATCGGCCGCTTGAATCGGAGGGGTACGGCAGTGAAATTCATAGTTCGACTGCTGATGAATGGACTCGCGGCGCGTGCGGGCGCGCTACGAGGTCGACCTGTCATCTTTGTCCGCAGCCCGCTCCATGGCCGAGACGGGACGAAATGATGGCCACCGTGTCGAACAGCGGCGATACAAGCTTTTCTATGGCTCCGAGCGAGAGCCGCAGCGACGGCCCAGCCCTAGGCTACATCCGCGACACGTTGAAGATCCTGAACTCGCTTCAATCCGGCCAGGCGTAAATCACGGCTGGACGAGCGACGCCTTTGAGTGGAAAAATGCCGGCTTTCTCGAAACGGCCTGGCGCCTGCGAAATGAAATCGGCTGATGCCAACAGGCTGCGGCCGACAATATCGGCGAGCTTCTCCATGCGCGCCGCTTCATTGACCGCTCTGCCGATGGCCGTGAAGTCGAGACGGCGTACCGCACCGACATTTCCATAAAAGACTTCGCCGACGTGAAGCACGATATCGACAAGCAGTTCCGGCTCCCCCGCTTCCGCCCGCCTGCGATTGACATCGGCATTGGCATCCATTGCAGCACGCGCCGCCGATAGGGCACGGCCACATGCCTCGGCGGGGTTGTCGATATCGGCGGAGAAAATGGCGAGCAGACTATCGCCCATGAACTTCAATATTTCCCCGCCCGCTTGCTCGACCGGAGCGCCGATCGCCTCGAAGTGCTCGTTGAGCCAGGCAACGATGCGTTCGGGCGCATGTTTTTCATTGAGCGAAGTGAAACTCTTGAGATCGGCGAGAAGGATCGCTGCGTAAACCGCCGTACCGTCGCCACGACGGATATGACCGCTCAGGATACGATTGCTGGTCCTGGTGCCTGTATAAACGGCCAGCACATCCGCCGCGACACGCGTGGTGGCGATGCGGCAACAGGCAAGCGACAGCGCCGGCACCAATTTCTCCAGATCGGCGATCAGCCTGTCCGAAAAGCCATCGGGGTCATCAACGGCGATGGAGAAGCTGACGCCCGCAAGCGCAGTATCGCCGGGGAATGAAACAAGCTTCATCAGATAGTCGGTGGCGCCGAGTTCAGCCAACTCGGTCAGCAGCGGAAGCGGCGGAGTGTCCGGTCCTGGCGGCAAGCGCCAGCGGGCATATTGTTGATTATTTGCCAGCAGATAGGAGATGGGAGAGCGCCGGAACAATTCCTGACCCGCCTCATCATGCCCTTGAACCTCGGTCGAGAAGCCGGAAGAGCGATACCAGGCAACCGAAAATCCCCGCTGCAGGGGATCGATCGACGGCATCGCGATCGACGTACGAAGGATCGGATATCCGAGATCCGTCAGCCGTTCTGCAACACCTTGCAAAAGAGTCTCGATCGTATCTGTCGATAGTCCTTCGGCGATGATCCAGTCGATCAGGTCTTGCAAGCGAGGCATGGTCAGGTCCTTCGGCCCCCGAATTTGTGGAGGGTTGTCGTTCTACCCCAATTTCGTCAATGGTCCATCGGCCGTGTCATTTCCGAGCGAAGACAGCGCCGTTGCAAAAAAATCGACGCTCGCGTCGATTGAGGTAAAATGCATGGAACAAAATCGCAGCAGCCGCGTCATCTTTCTCTTGGGCACCAAAGAACCTGTTATCGCCCTAACAAGAAGCACAACCCCACTTCGAGGAAGGAAAGGAACCTGTTTATGACCGTACGGACTGTTGATGTTGTGCCGCATGGCGATCACGTGGTTACTGCCAAAGAAGCCCTGGAGGGACTTTATCTCAGACTCGAAATGGAGGCGGAGGTTCGGCTCGTCGCCGCGGCGTTGCGCGCCGGCTGGACGGCAGACGAAGCGCTGGACGCAATCGACCAGCTCCGTGCCGACGATACGAAGCATTGAGGCTCGCTACATAGAAATCACTAGACCGCGCCAGCGCAAATCGGCAGCCGCGGCTTATCGGCGTGCTCAGACGGCCACCAGATGCCCCGGTGATATCTCACGATACCCAAGCGGCTTGATCTTGTAATCGACAGGCCGGATCGGGCTCTTGATCTCGTCGTTGGCGACAGTCCGCTTCTCGCGGCGGCGATCGGGATCGGGAACCGGGACGGCCGACATCAGCTTCTTGGTGTAGTCATGCTGCGGGTTGCCGAAGACGGCCGCCCGTGGGCCGATTTCGACGATTTCGCCGAGATACATGACGGCAACGCGATGGCTGACGCGCTCGACGACGGCCATATCGTGCGAAATGAACAGGAAGGCGAGGTTCAGGCTCTGCTGCAGATCGAGCATCAGGTTGATGACCTGCGCCTTGATTGAAACATCGAGTGCAGACACACTTTCATCCGCCACGATGACTTTCGGTTCCAATGCAAGCGCACGGGCAATACAGATACGCTGGCGTTGTCCGCCGGAGAATTCATGCGGGAAGCGCGAGGCCATGTCGGGCGTCAGGCCAACCTTGGTAAGGAGGTCCGCGACGCGCTCCTTCGCCTGCTTGCCACTCCCCATCCTGTGCTCCAGATAGGGCTCGGCAATGGCATCGCCGACGCGGATGCGCGGATTGAGGCTGGCGAAGGGATCCTGGAAGATCATCTGCACGGTCTTGCGCATCTCGCGCATACCCGCCTTGTCGAGCGCCAGCACATCCTTGCCATCGGCAATGACGGAACCGCTCTGCGCCTCGATCAACCGCATGATCGCGCGCCCGGTCGTGGATTTGCCACAGCCGGACTCGCCGACGAGCGACAGCGTCTCGCCGGCACAGAGATCGAAGGAGACGTTCTCGACCGCATGGACACGACCGGTCAATCTGCCGAAGAGGCCGGAATGAATGTCGAAGCGCTTGGTGAGGTTCTTCACCTCCAGCACCGGACGGGATGCCGCAGCAACCGTGTCGGCCGTCTCGACCGGACTGTTCGATTCCCCGGTCGCCGTATTGACCACGGGAAAGCGCAACGGCCGCTCGTAGCCTTGCATGGAACCGAGAACCGGCACGGCCGACAGCAGGGCGCGAGTGTAGGGATGCTTGCCGCGATGGAAGATATCGGCCGTTGCTCCCGTCTCCACCTGCTCGCCACGATACATGACGACGGTGCGGTCGGCGATCTCGGCCACGACGCCCATGTCATGGGTGATGAACAGGACCGAAGTGCCCTCTTCCTCTTGCAGCATCTTGATCAGATCGAGGATCTGGCCCTGAATCGTCACGTCGAGTGCCGTCGTCGGCTCGTCCGCTATCAAAAGCTTCGGCCGTGAGGCGAGCGCCATGGCGATCATAACGCGCTGGCGCATGCCGCCGGAGAAGCGGTGAGGATATTCATCAAAGCGGGAGGCGGCTGAGGGGATGCGCACCTTTTCGAGCAGGCGGATCGTCTCGGTACGCGCTTCGGCCTTCGACATGGACCGATGGCAAAGCAATGCCTCGGAAATCTGGTCGCCGATCGTGAAGAGCGGATTGAGGCTCGTCATCGGCTCCTGGAAGATCATCGCGACGTCGTTGCCGCGGACCTTGCGCATCTGATCTTCGGCCAAGCCGAGGAGATCACGGCCGCCGAGCATGATCTTGCCTTCTATACGGCTCGAATCCACCTGCAACAGGCGCATGATCGACAGCGAGGTCACACTCTTGCCGGAGCCGCTTTCACCGACGATGGCGACCGTCTCTCCCGGTGCTACGTCGAAGCAGACATTGCGAACGACAGGCTTCCAGGCACCATCGACCAGAAACGATGTCGTCAGGTTCTGGACGGAGAGAATCGGCTCCGCCGTTGCGATGGATTGTGCCTGGATGCCTGTCATGATCGCTTCCTCAACTTTCTCGGGACTTCCAGATCAATCCGGCCACTTCAGCACACCGTCGAAGCGGCGCTTGCTGCGGTTTTCAAAAGGCGTTGCGATGATCTCGTTGGAGGTCCGCGCCTTGTCGAGTTCCTCTGCCAGGCGGCTTGCGACGATTTTCTCTTGACCCGGATGCAGGTTGCAGGGATCGAGATAGAAGTAGCGGTGCTCAACTTCATGGTCGCGCACGATGATCGGCGGAGAACCACGGCCGAGCGCATCGGCGAGATCCCAGGCGGTGATGTGCGCTTCATCGGTGTCGATGATCACTCGCATGCGATCGAGCGGGTTGTTGGTCGGGTCCGGCTCGATCAAAGCGGTCACGCCGGGGCGCCCGTCCAGCGCCTGCTTCCAGAGATTGAGATAGCTCGTCTCACGTTCGCGGATGCCGGCATGGTCGCGCTTTTCCCAGGCTTCCAGCGCCGCCATGACGCCGAAGATGCTTTCCTTGCCGACTTTCATGCCGCGGCCGATGCCCATGTTTTGCAGGAAGGCATTGCGCACCAGTTCCTTCTTGCCGGCGACGATGCCCGAGGTCGGACCGCCCAAGAACTTGTGGCCGGAATAGAGCGCCACATCGGCGCCCTGCTCCAGGAAGATCTTCAGATCATATTCCGAGGCAGCATCGACGATGACGGGAACGCCCCTGGCATGGGCGATCTCGACAAATTCCCTGAGGTTCAGAAGGCCGTAATCGACGACATGGTGCGATACGACATAGACGGCCGCTGCCGTCTTTTCGGTAATCGCGTGCTCCATGTGGAAGCGGTGCGTTGAGGTCGCCTGACCAACCAGCACAACCTTGCCGCCAGCAAGGCGGATCGCCTGATCGACCGGGGCGCCGTAGCTGACGACGTGCCCCATCTGGACGAGAACTTCATTCTTTTCCGGCACAACATCCGGCAGTTTCTCGATGGCGAGAAGATTGTTGCCGGTGATCGCGCCGGCGACGGCAAGCGAAATGCCTGCCGAGCAGGAGGCGGTCACAAAGCCCGCTTCGCCGCCCGTCAGCCGCGCGATGACGGCGCTCGCCTTGCGCTGCAGATCGTTGATCTCGACAAACTGCGGCAAGATCGACGACATGGCAGCAACGGCTTCGGGAACGACGATCGATGCGCCGAGGCTCGTCATGGTGCCGGAAACGTTGATGACCGGGCGAAGACCGATCGATGTGCGGATGTCCTCAGACATGGGTGTCTCCAATTTCAATCTGTTGGGCCGGAGCAATCATGCGCTAGCCTCATTAATCCCTGAGCGCGACGATGGCTTCGATCTCGACGGTGATGTTTCCTGGCAGTGAACCGAAGCCGACGGCCGAGCGGGCATGCGGTCCAACCTCTTCGCCGAAGACGTCGATCAAGAGATCCGAGCAGCCGTTGATGACGGCGGGATGATCGAGGAAATCCGGCACGGCATTGACCATGCCGAGCAGCTTGACGACACGCTTGACGCGGGAAAGATCGCCGAGCGCCTCTTGCATGACGGCGAGCAGATTGATGCCGGTCAGCTTCGCATGTGTGTAGGCGGCTTCGACACCGACCTCAGCGCCAACCTTGCCGACATGCATGAAGCCATCCGCCTCGCGCGGACCCTGCCCCGACAGGTAGAGCATATTGCCCTCCTGCACATGGGTGACGAAGTTGGCGATTGGCGGCGGCGAGGCTGGAAGCGTAATGCCGAGCGCTGCAAGCCGCTCATAGGGCGACGTGCTGATGGTGCCGGTGGTGGCGGGAAACTGGTTCACGCAAACTCCTGTCATGCGATTTCTTTTATGCTCTGGTCTTACCGGTAGGAATAACCGTGGCTGTGGCGCACCAGCTTGCGGGCGCGCGGCACATAACGGCTGGAGGTGAAGGCCTCGTTGCCGATGACCGCATGACGCGGCTCGAAGAGCTTCTTCAGCACCGAGACGTCGCCATTGGAATCGGTCGCCTCCAGATCGGAATCGACGAGATCGAAGACCGTGAACTCAGCCTGTGCGCCGACGGATAGACGGTCGTCCATCGACAGCTTGATGACTGAGGCCGGTGCGTGGGTGACGGCATCGATCACCTTGTCAAAGGGCATGCCGACCGAGAGCAGCTTCGACATGGTCGTTGCCAGATCCCAGACCGGGAAGTTCATCGAATGGCCATGCAGGTCGGTGGAAATCGAGAAGGGCAGCAGGCCGCGGGCGATTGCCGCTTCCGCCACCTTGAAGGAGAAGGAGGCGCCGCCATGGCCGATGTCGAGGCGGATGCCTTCGGATGCACAGCGTTCGGCAAGATTAAAGAGGTCTTCGTCCTCCATGATGCTCGAACCCGCCTTGCCGTTGAAGCAATGGGTGACGACATCGCCGGGGCCGAGGATTTCCAGCACCTCGTCATAAAGTGCCGGCGGTTCGCCGACATGCACCATCATCGGCACTTTGAGGATCTTGGCGATCTTCTTGCCGAGTTTGACGGGGGTGACGCCCCAGGAGCCGGTGATCACGTGGCTGGCGCGCACCTTGATGCCGACGATATGCTCGCTGTTTTCGGCATAACATTCGAGGATGCGGTCGAGGTCGATATCCCTGATGTCGCGCAGTTCCGCGACACGGTTGCAGGCAACCAGGCCGATGGAGCCGAGATTGAGGAAGGCTTTGATGCGTTCCTTGGATGGCTCGATGATATATTCTCGGAAGCCGTGAAAGTTGGCTTCACCGGCAGAGCCGGCATCAACGAGTGTCGTCACGCCGCGCTCCACGCCGCATTCGGACGGGCGGATCGAGATATCGGTGCCGCCATGCCAGATATGCACATGCAGGTCGACCCAGCCAGGCGAGACGAAGGCGCCCTTGCCATCCACGCGCATCACGTCGTCAGCGACCGAAAGCTGCGGACCGAGCCTGGCGATCCTGCCATCGGCACCCACCAGGATGTCGATCGCGCCATCAGGCATGCCAGCACCAAAACCGACAGGCTTCACATTGGTGAGGAGGAGCGGCTTGCCCGCCGTTTCACCGGTCATTTAAAGGTCCTTTCGAAGTTTGGGATCGAGCATGTCGCGCAGACCGTCACCGACCATCTGGAGCGAAAGCACGGAGAGAATGATGGCGACACCCGGAAACAGCGTCATCCAGTCGGCCTGACCGATATATTGGCGACCGGCGGCAATCATCGTGCCCCAGGTCGGGATTTCCGGGCTGACGCCGAGGCCAAGGAAAGACAGGCCGGCCTCGGCGAGCATCGCGCTCGCGAAGAGGAACGTCGCCTGCACCAGGATCGGCGAGAGCAGGTTCCTCAGCACATGACGCGTCATGATATGGAAGGTCGAAATGCCAAGCGCTTGAGCCGCCTCGACATAGGGCAGTTCACGGATCACGAGAGTCGAGGCCCGAACGATGCGGGCAAGACGTGGCGCATAGACGATCGACAGCGCAATGATGACTGTCGTCAGCGACGGGCCAAGAGCCGCGACAAGTGCGATCGCCAGCAGAATGTCGGGGAAAGCCATCATTGCGTCGATCAGCCGGGCAATCGGCGTATCGAGGTTCTTGAAAAAGCCGGCAAGCAGGCCGAGCGTGATGCCGATCACAGCCGACAGTGCCACGACCGCAGCTCCGACCAGCAGGGACAGTCGACCGGCAAAGATAGTGCGCGACAGCACATCCCGGCCGAATTCATCCGTACCGAAGAAGTAGGTTCCGCTCGGCGGCTTCAGCCGGTTGACGATCGAAAGCTTCGACGGCGAATAGGGAGCAACCCATGGCGCGAGGATCGCCAGCAGCACGAAAATCACAAGGACGAGGACACCGATAGCGACGGTCTTGCGCTTCAGGAAGCGGCTTAGGAATTTGCGGCCTTCGCTTTCGGTCGGTTTGATCGCGATATCCGTCATCAGTAGCGTACCCTCGGATCAACGAGCAGATACAGCATGTCGATCGCAAAATTGATCAGGACGTAGAGCGCTGCAATCACCAGAAGCGCCCCTTGAATGACCGGGTAGTCGCGGCGCAGAACGGCTGACACGACGAGATTGCCGACGCCCGGAAGACCGAAGACAGTCTCGGTAACGACTGCACCTGAGATCAGCACGGCAGCGGTCAGACCGAGAACCGTGAGGATCGGGATCAGTGCATTCTTCAGGGCATGTTTGAGGATCACCCGGCGCTCGATCAGGCCCTTGGCGCGAGCGGTCCGGATATAATCGTCGCCGAGAACATCGAGCATCGAGGCGCGCGTGAAGCGCAGGATGAGCGCCGAGGAGACGATGCCAAGTGCGAAGGCAGGCAGCGTCAGGTGGTACATGCGGTCGAGGAAGGTCGAGCCCGGTCCGCCATATCCTGACACGGGGAACAGGCCGAAGCGCACGGCGAAGACCTGCATGAGAATGAGGCCGAGCCAGAAGCTCGGAATGCTTGCGGCAAACATCGCAAGCGTCGTTGCCGCCTGGTCGACTAAGGAGCCACGACGGTAGGCGGCATAGATGCCGATCGGCAGCGCGATAAGGCTGGCGATGACCAGCGAGAAAATCGTCAAGAAGAAAGTCGGTTCGGCGCGATCGAGCAATGCCGAGGTCACCGGCATGTTCAGGAAGATCGACTGTCCGAGATCACCCTTCAGCAACTGGCCGATATAATAGAGATATTGCACGCCGATGGACCGGTCGAGGCCAAGGCTGGCGCGCAGATCGGCAATGTCCTGCGGCGTCGCATCAGGGCCGAGCATGACGGCTGCCGGATCGCCGGGCGTGACGCGCACGATGACGAAGACGATCGTGACGACAAGGAACATCACGACGATCATGCCAAGCAGGCGCTGGAGAATGTAGCGTATCATGAAGTCTATCCCGGTGCCGGGCGGGTACAATGAAGAGGGATACCGGTGCGGGCGCACCGGTATCCTGCGATGGAGCGTTACTTCTTGATGGACGCGTTCCAGAAGTACGGCCACGGGGCCGGATCGACGCCTTCAAGCTTGGTCGACTTGGCCGAAACGGCGTTGAAATCGCCGATCTTCATATAGGGCAACTCGTCATACATGGCCTTCTGAACGTTGGCCCACAGTGCAATACGCTTCTGCGGATCGACCTCGGACGTGAAGGCATCGACGACGGTCTTGCGCGCCGGTGTATCCCACCAGCCGGGCGAGCTCGGAGACAGCGAACCGATCAACGCCGGTTCCGGCAGGAAGGGGCTGTGGGTGATGTAGATATCCCAGAGCTTCGCGTCGGTGCGGCGCTGCGTGAGCGTTGCCCAGTCGACGACCTGCAGGTCGACGGCAAAGCCGGCTGTCTTCAGATATTCGGCGGCGACCTGCGCCATCTTGTAGTGGAATTCGTACTGGCGGCTGGTCAAAATGCGGATCGGCTCGCCATTGTAGCCGGCCTTCTTGGCCGCTTCGGCCGCGCCTTCGGGGTCCGCGACATTATAATTGCCTTCGACACCTGCATTGGTATTCCAGACGTACGGCTTGGGATAGATGTCGCCGTCGAGCGTGTAGAAATCCGTGCTGCCGAAAGCGGCGGCGAGCATGTCTTCCGTGCTGAGTGCCTGGCGGATGGCCTTGCGGACCTCGACGTTCTTGGCAATGCCTTCCTTCGTATTGAAGACGAAGACCGGATAGCCGAAAGGCTTCAGGATAACCGGCTGCGATGCGCTCGATGCCTTCAGCTTGTCGAAGGATTCAACCGGGATCGAGTCGACATAGTCATACTGGCCGGAAACGGCAGCCTCGACGCGCGTGTTCGGATCCGGAACCGGTACGAAGCGGATTTCGTCGAGATACTGGTGGCGGGCACCGCCATAACCATCGCTCTCACCATCGCGCGACTTGTAGCCGTCGAAACGGACGAGCTGGATGTACTGGTCCGCCTTGCGCTCCTTCAGCATGTAGGGACCGGTGCCGATGAATTCCTTCATCGGTTCATCCTGCTTCTCGGATGGGATAATGATGGCGGCGGAGTTGTTGAAGGCGAGCAGCGAGGTCAGCGGCGCATAGGGCTGCTTCAGCGCGATCTTCACGGTTGCCGGATCGACTGATGTGATGGAGTCGATAAAGCCTGCGACCTGCTTGCCGCGCGAGGCGATCTTCATCCAGCGGTTCAGCGAGGCGACGACGTCTTCCGAGGTCATGTCAGAGTTATCGTGGAACTTGATGCCGGTGCGAAGCTTGATCGTATAGGTCTTACCGTCCGCGCTGATCTCCGGCAGGCTTTCGGCCAGAAGCGGCGTGACGTTCCACTTCTTGTCGAACGTGTAGAGCGTTTCGAAAATGTGCTGCGTGACGATGCCGACGAGGTCGGCGGTCGAGGACATCGGATCAAGCGTCGGCGGCTCGCCGATCGTCGCGACGTTGATCACGCCGCCTTTTTCCTGAGCCATCAAGGTTGTCGGCAAAGCGACCAGCGCAGTGCCGAGAAGGAATGCGACAAAAGTCTTCATTTCATGCTCCCGTTTTAATGTTCCACAATTATGTTATATAGATTTTTATAAAAGAATATCGACGGAAGTGGTCCTGTCAATCGGGAAAGTGGTTCCTTACGCAGAAATGCATATGGGTGCGGATGGAACCGCCGTTTGCGATTTCATGCCGTTTCGTGACGGTGCAGGCGACCTGATGCGTGTTGTTGAAGGCGAGAGAAGCTCCGTCGCCTTTGATGCCGGCCTGACAGCGGTAGTCGGTCTAAATAGGACTGCGTACCCCGAACTCCTGCAAGTCTCCTGGGTTTTGCCGAGCCCGATCTTGAAGTCAGCCCCTCCGGCCTTCTGGGGATTAATTCCAGAATTAAGTGCGCTGTGGCTAGCCTATCGCCGCATTCTTCAATGGTTTCGGTGCTCACCCAGAAGAAGTAGACCATATCGGACTTAAGTCCGTGTTGTGCGGCGCAAAAAAAAGTTAGAACGCGCTTATGTCGCTTTTTATCGAGGACATTGAGGGTGCGTCGGAGGCGGCCGCCGGGATCCACCCTCCAAAACGGCGCATGAGCTGGCGATCACTCCGTCGGTGCATCAATTTGCATATAGAAGCGCGGCAAAAATCTAAAAGCAACCGCCACTCGACCGGCCGCAAGCATCGTTGCGTTCGATGCAAAGGAGTCCGGAGGATCTTTTTCAATTCAGGCGCGGCTACGCAGATTGGTTGTAATTATCGATATTAGACAAAGATTTTAACACTAAATCCCAGAAAAACGACCATATTATTGACCATTTTCTCAGATTGAAAGTACTCAAATATAAGAAAAGAGAAACGTATCATCTGCTGGAGAAGTCATGAAGAAAGTGCTTGTGGCGGGCGGAGCCGGTTTTCTCGGATCCCATTTGTGTGATAGGCTTTTAAATCGCACCGACATCGAAAAACTGGTCGTTGTTGATAATCTTTGGACTGGCCGTGAGGCGAATATTTCCCATATCCGGGATCCTCGCTTCCATTTCGTGCAGTCCGACGTGGAAGAGCTTCAGACCTCGGACAAGTTTGACGAAGTGTACCACCTTGCTTCTCCGGCCTCGCCGCCGTGGTACATGAAGGAACCCAAGAGAACCATTTCGGCAAATCTTATTGGAGCGTTCCGTCTTCTGGACCTTCTGAAAAAAGGAGGACGCTTCTGTTTCACCTCGTCCTCGGAAGTCTATGGCGATCCCCTCGTCTCGCCGCAGCCGGAGTCCTATAAGGGCCAAGTCGATTGCACCGGGCCACGCTCATCCTACGATGAAAGCAAACGCTGCACCGAGTCCTTGCTGTTCGAGATGCAGCGCACACAAGGTCTGGACGTTAAAATCGTTCGACCCTTCAACGTATACGGACCGAGGACGCGGCCGGACGACGGCCGCGCCGTCTCGAATTTCGTCGCCCAGGCCCTGACCGGCCGCCCCATAACGGTCTTCGGGGATGGCCTCCAATCCCGAAGCTGGGGTTATGTCGACGACATCATTGACGGCTTCGCGCGTTATTTCTGGATGAACGAGACGGATTATAGAGGGCCGCTTAACGTCGGGAACGATCGGGAGATTGCAGTCCTGGAAGTGGCTCAGTATGTCTCGCGGCTGATGGGCGGTATTCCGATCGTCTTCGAGCCCTCACCGCCGCACGATCCGACAAACAGACGGCCAGATCTGACGAATGCAAACTACGTGATGCCCGAATGGTCGTGCACGATTAGCTATGAGGAAGGCGTCGCAAAGACTCTCGACTGGTTCAGGCAGGACATGAACATTACTGCGGCAGAGGTGGCCGAGGCGAGTTCCCGCCGGCTGGCCAAGGCAGGACGCTGAACAATTCCCCGGCATCTGGTGCAGAGTGTAACAATGAGTGACGTCATCCCGCGTGACATGAAAGACAATGTCTTTCCTGTGCCTATCCGATATCTGGATCTTTCGTCGGGTGACGTTGGTGCCAATGCCCCGGCCATTGACACCGGGCTTGTCGTCTTCGTCTCCGAAGGTCTTCCCGTCGGTCAGGCCTATATCGAGGGGTCAGAGAGCCCAGCCGCGCTGGCAGCGCGCGCCGTGTTGCCAGAGACCGTTGAACACGCTCGGAATGTGATGCAGGCGCCGATCAGGAACCGCGACGCCAGCCTCCTGATCTGCACCAAGGATCGGCCGGACGAACTGGCCAGATGTCTGGCATCGATCCCCAAGCAGTCTCTATCACCGGCTGAGGTCATCGTCGTCGACAACGCCTCAACCGGTGATGGCACGCGCCGTGTCGTGGAGGCGGCCGGCGCGACCTATGTGCGCGAGAACAGGATCGGGCTGGACTATGCCCGCAACGCCGCCGTGCGCGCGGCAAAGACCGAGTTCGTGGCCTTCACGGATGACGACGTGGTCCTGCATGAATGCTGGTTGGAGAACCTGATGAAGGCCTTCGACCGGCCCGAAATCGGGTGCGTCACCGGGCTTATCCTTCCCGGAGAGCTTTCCACGCCCGCGCAACTGATATTCGAAACCCATTGGGGATTTGGCAGAGGCTATAAGCGCCAGGACTTCGGTCCGGACTTCTATCGCCAAAGAGCGCCATACGCGGTACCCGTCGAGCTGATCGGCGCTGGCGCAAGCCAGGCATTCCGGCGACAGGTATTTGACGATATCGGATTGTTCGACGTGCGACTGGACATGGGCGCGGCGGGGTGTTCGGGCGATTCCGAATTTTGGAATCGGCTTCTTCATCACGGCGGCACCTGCCGTTACGAGCCGACGGCGGTCTCCTGGCATTTTCATCGCAAGGAGATGAAAGGGCTCGCCAAACAGATACGTCAGTATATGAGCGGTCACGTGGCCGCCTTGCTGGTCCAGTACCAGAACACCGGAAACCTGGGCAATCTGCGGCGCATCCTGGTCTCGTTGCCCCGACACTATCTTCAAAAGTTGGGGAAATGGCTGCGCAAGGAAGCTACCTCGGACAACATCTTCCTCAAGGACGAAATACTAGGATGCCTGAACGGCGCGTGGTATGTCCTTCGCCGCTGGAAGACGCCAGCATGGTAACCGCATCGAAGCCGAACATATCGTTCCTCATCCCCGCCTATAATGCGGCGGAAACTCTTACCGACTGCCTGGGCAGTCTACAAAAACAGTCAGTGTCGAACTGGCAGGCGGTGGTCGTCGATGACGGATCGAAAGACGATACCTGGAATGTGCTCGAAGGCTTTGCAAAAGCGGACAGCCGAATACTGATCCATCGTCAGTCGAATGCCGGCGCGGCCGCAGCGCGCAACGCAGCCGCAGAGTTTGCCACCGCTCCTCTACTTTGCATGCTCGACGCGGACGACTGGCTGGACCCCGCTTTCATCGAAAGCATGCTGCCTGTTGCCGAGGATGGCATTCAACCAGTAGTTGCTTTCTGCAGCTATCGCCGTGTCACGCCGGATGGTCGGATGCTGGATATCGAAACGCCCCCCAATCTGGCGGGCGATCGGGCAAAGCGGGAATTCTCGTTATTTTGCGCCCTGGCCATTCATGCGGCGGTTTTTCCCAAGGAGCTTTTCATTCGGCTGGGCGGCATGGATGTGGAGTTGCAGACCTGCGAGGACTGGGATCTTTGGCTTCGCATCGCGTTTGCAGAAGCTGAATTCAGGCAGGTCGACCAATGCCTTGCCTTCTATCGTATGAAGGCCGGCTCGCTCTCGGGCGATCCCTATAAAATGGTAAGGGATACGATCCGGGTTACCACCAGGGCGCAGGTCCTGCGCATGAACGGGAATCGGTCGGCGAACGATGAGCATGCACTGTGGACGGCGCCGGCTATCGCGCAATTACGAATGCTCGCCTGGGCCGCTTCAGCAAACCTGTGCGTGGGAGCCGATCTAGGCACGCTAGCAGAGCTTCTTCCGGAATTTCCCAACGCCGCGGGTTATGAAGGCTTACTCGCCGCAGTGATATTGCATGGGTTGCAAACAGGTCTGGCAGTTGCGCATGCCGCCGATCTTCTCGATCTGCAGGAGCGCTGGAAACCAGCATTATTCGAAATTGTCCAACTGCTTGAGCAGCACTCGCTTCACGGGACCGGGCGGCGGCTGAAAGAACTCATTGTCTGGTCGGTCTCGGCGGCGGATATGTCGCGCTCCTTCGTACTTGAGCATCTGCAGGTGGCTGTCGTCGATACGGACAAGCTGATGCCTGTCGCCAAGGCGGACGGGGCCGATACGCTGTTGCTGCATGTCTTTTCCGCAGGGCGACATATCGGGTCCTATGTCGGCCCCCTGTGGGGAGATCTCTCCGTTCGCGCTCAACTCAGGCTCATCATCGATGAACTGCGGGCCGGAGATCACGTGCCCGCGGCTTTGACCTTTTCTTATGCCCGCTCTTGGGCAGTCGAAGCCGTTCGCAACACCAGGGTTTTGAGCAAAATCGTTCGGCAGCGGCGGGGGCGCCGGCGGCAGCTCAATCAGCTCTCCTACGCTATACGCCGGAACGTGCTCATCAACTCTGCGGCGAAGGTGTGTGGGGACAATGACGGGCGCTTGTTGGAGGTGCATTCATTCTACGAGCGGAAATTCGCCGGGCCGGTTGCTGAGACGAGTGAGGCGCCTCCCGAAAAGGGAGACACGCTGACGGTTCTGCCGGAAGTCGCAACGAAAGAGGAATATTGGGAACGCGTTTTTGAGCGCCCGGACCCGTGGAACTACCTCTCAGTCTACGAACAGGTCAAATACGAGCAGACGCTGAGCCTTATTCCCGAGGGGATCGAAAGAGCACTCGAGCTCGCCTGTGCGGAAGGGATATTCACGGCAAAACTTGCACGGAAGGTCGGTTTCCTAACGGCGACGGATATTTCCCGTCGCGCCATCGAGAGGGCATCCGAGAGATGTCGGGACTGTCAGAACACGGAGTTTCGCGTCCTGGATTTCGTTGAGAGCGAACTCCCGCCCGAGCAGGATCTGATCGTCTGCTCGGAGGTCCTGTACTACATGGACGATGAGAAGATCCTGGAACAGGTATGCCGGAAGATCGCGGCGGCCCTGGAACCGGGCGGCTGCCTAGTCACGGCGCATGCGCATATCCGTCGCGACGAACCCGACAGAACCGGTTTCGACTGGAATAATCCGTTTGGCGTGGGCACGATCAAGAAGGTCCTATCAAACTTGCCTGATCTTGTGCTGGAAGAAACAATCGAGACCGAGCTTTACGCGGTCCATCGGTTCGCAAAGCGCAAGACCGCAATACCGACCGTGCGGATCGAAACCCATGGCGTCCCTCTCGATGCCGATGTGGCCAAGCACATCATCTGGGGGCCGGCCGGCGTCGATCGCGGGGCGGCATGGACGAACGAGGTCACGACTTCGGTTCCTGTACTCATGTATCATAGAATTGCGCTCGACGGGCCGGACGCACTCAGTCGATTTCGGGTTGCGCCGGAGGTCTTCCGCAAGCAGATGCAGTTTCTCCGGCGGGAGGGCTATTATACTCTGACGGCTCAGGGCCTGGCCGCACTGCTGCGTGAGGGCAAGCCCATCCAAGGACGTCCCGTCGTCCTAACCTTTGACGACGCCTATCTCGATTTTCTCACCGACGCCTTCCCCATTCTGGCTGAGAACGGGTTCGGCGCGGACGTTTTCGTGGTGACAGACAAGGTCGGCGGCCGGTCGGATTGGGATGCCGCCTACGGGGAGCCAGCCCCGCTGATGTCCTGGGCCGATATCCGGATCCTGCACCGGCAAGGAATTTGCTTTGGATCTCATCTGGCGTCGCACAGGCCGGCAAGCTCGCTCGACAACGCCACATTGCTGGGCGAAGCCGCTCTATCGCGTAATGCGCTCGAAAACCAGCTGGGCGAGGCTGTCACGTCCATCGCCCTTCCCTTCGGCTGCACCGATTTCCGCGTCTCCAGCATTCTCGCTCACACCGGTTACGAGATCGGCTTTTCGACAAAGGCTTCAAGGGTGAGCTCTGCCGACCCTGCACTTTTCCTGCCGCGCCTTGAAGTTCGCGGCGGCCTTCCGCTCACGGCCTTTGCCGAACTGATGGGCCAACCCGATGCGTTCATTGGATAGAAGCAATGAGCGCGCCCTTCCTCCCTTTGGTCACGGTGGTCATCCCAGCCTACAACGCTGCGAAAACCCTCGCGAATACACTTCGCAGTGTATCGAACCAGACTTATGAACGCCTCGAAATCCTCGTGGTCGACGATGGTTCGCAGGACGGAACATACGAACTGGCAACCGAATATCGCCTTCAAGATTCACGCGTCAGGATCCTGAGACAAGAAAACGGCGGCGTGGCTCGCGCCCGCAACTTCGCAATCCGCGAAGCGGCCGGCAGCTACATTGCCCCGATCGATGCCGACGATCTCTGGCACCCCCGCAAGATCGAATTGCAGATTCAAGCACTGGGAAATTTTCCCGAAGGACGAGCGGTCGCCTACAACTGGTATGCGGCAATCGACGCTGATGATGTGATATTCAGCCATTCGAAACCCGTGCTGTACAAAGGCGACGTGTTCGAAATCATGGCTTTGGAAAACTTTATCGGCAACGGTAGTACGCCGCTCATGCCTCGTGCGGATGTCCTGGCATGCGGTGGCTATGATCCGGCACTGCGTGATCAAAAGGCGGAGGGATGCGAAGATCTGAAGCTTTATCTCGCACTCGCCGAGAGGCTGCCCTTCGTTGTGATTCCTGATTTTCTGACCGGATACCGGTTCAGCCAGGGAAACATGTCGAGCAATGCGTATCGCATGCTGAAATCTCATGCCCTGGTGATGGCAGAGATCAAAAAACGCCACCCACACCTTGCCGCCACCGCCAGCGCTGCGGAATTCTATACGGCGCGATGGTATTTCAACAGGACAATTGCTAGCGGAGACCAAGATCAGGTCAGAAAACTGGCGCCGATGATTGCCAGACGGTTCCCTCTAAAACTTGCTGTCCATGCTGCTCGCCTCCTGTGGCGCGCGGCTAAACGTCGAGCGCGGCGACTGGCAAATCGATTGCCAAGTCGTCCAACACCATCTGCCCGGCCGATAACAGACGGGGCTATGAAGATCGCATTTCCTGAAAACGGTACATCATTCCATGATCGTGTTGAAGCAGTTGCTGCCGGTCGAGCAGGTGGGTTCACCACGCCGCGCGCGGGTGATGCATGACGACCGTACGAAGACCCGTTTTCGGCAGGTCGACGGGCGCCTTCAATCTGGTCGTCGCGGCCCGTTTCCGAGAGCTTCTACAACTCGTTCCAGCGCTTCGGATGAAGACCGCGGTGATGATCGTGATCGGCATCCTGAGCGGCCTAATGGAAATGGTCGGAATCACCCTTCTTGTCAGCCTCGTTTTCCTTCTCGGCCAGCAGGGTCCTGCTTCCGGAGCGGCAGTCAGTTGGCTTCCCGCTTTTTTCGGTAAGTTCGATACCGCAATCTCAAAGCCGATGCTGGTCACGATCCTCGTCTGTGCCATTGTCCTCAGGATCGTGCTGGGCTTTGCCAACTCCATTATCGCGGGGACCGTTAGCCATCAGATCAGCAATCGCATCCGGCATCGTCTTTATTCAAAAATCCTGACGATCCCATTCCAGCGCTTTCAGCATTACGAGCGCAGCGACGTGATGAATGTGATCGCCGCTGAATCCTATTCCGTCGCTTCGGCGCATGCGAGCCTGGTTCGCCTCGGGATCAATCTCGGGACCATCATTATCTTCGGCGCTGGAATGTTGGTCATGGCATGGCCGATTGCGCTGCTCGGGATCGTCTTCGGTATTGTCCACAACCTGACGCTCGGCCTGTTTGCCAATGCCTATCGGCGTATCGGCGAGACCGCTCTTTTGGCAGTGGAGGATTTGGCGCAATTAACTTGGACCACCCTGCAGACGTTAAAGGCGGTTAAGAGCTTCGGCCTGGAAAAACGCTACCAGCGGATTTTTGAATCCCTTTCCAAAGATGTCGGGCAAGCTATGTCCCGCTCCGACCGTTTGGACGCGGCAACGTCGCTACTGAGCGAGGCGCTGACATTCGGCGTGATCCTGACGATTATCCTGTCTTCGCAGTTTCTTCCGGTGGATTTCCGCGCAGCATTATCGGCCACCGTCCTTCTCTATAGGCTTCAGCCGCATATCAAGGAGTTCGACTCCCAGATCCTTCGCCTTCATGCCATGGAAGCCTCCTTGCGGAACGTTCTCAATATAATTTCCGAGGCGGACGATGCCCGACAAGCTTCTGACGGGGAAGAGTTGCGACATCTGCAAGGCGAGATTGCTTTCCACGATGTTTCCTTCTTTTATGAGCCCAGTAGCGTTCCCGCTGTCAGCCATGTCAGCTTCTCGATTAGGGTCGGCGAGACCACCGCGCTGATTGGCCCAAGCGGCTCTGGCAAGACGACGATCCTCAACATGGTTCTCGACCTCATCCAGCCGACGGAGGGTCGCATCACTCTCGACGGCAAGGATCTTTCGACCATCGAACGATCAAGCTGGTTGCGGCAGTTGGCCGTCTCGGGCCAGGATGTCGAACTCATGGAGGGGTCGGTCCTCGACAATATCCGCTTCCGTCGCGAGATCTCCGAAGAAGATGTCCGTTGGGCCGCCGATATGGCCTGCGCGACTGAGTTTATCGAGAAATTACCCTACGGCTTCGATGAATGGCTGGGTGATGAGGCGATAAGGCTTTCGGGCGGCCAGCGGCAGCGCATTGGCCTGGCGCGGGCGCTTGCCGGCCGGCCTGAGATACTGCTCCTGGACGAAGCCACAAATGCGCTCGATGAGGCGACGGAAGCGAGAGTGCTTTCCCTTCTGCTTAGGGAATATCAGGGCCGAACGCTGATTATCGTCAGCCACCGATCGTCCGTCGCCAGCCTGATGAAGCATCAAATCTGCCTCGTCCCGGCTCTGGCATAAGGAATAATCGATGGATCATGGAGACGCTTTTCATTCCATCCAGCCGCTGGTTTCCGTGGTCATTCCGGCCTTCAATGCTTCCACGTATATCGAGAACACGCTTCGATCCGCTGCGCGCCAGACCTATCCGGCCCTGGAGATCATTGTCGTCAATGACGGGTCCACCGATGACACGGCAAAACTGGTCGAGCAAATAGCGATGACGGATTCACGGATCTGCCTCCTGTCCACACCAAACCGCGGTGTAGCTGCCGCAAGGAATACCGGAATCGAAGCATCGTCAGGTCGATTTGTGGCATTCCTTGACGCGGACGATCTCTGGCACCCGACAAAAATCGAGAAGCAGGTAAACGCTCTTAATCGCTTGTCCCCGCGGTGGGCTGCGGTCTACGTGCTGCATTATGTCATCAATCATGACGACGAGATCATTCGGCCCGGCGGATCCAATGTCGCAAGGGGATATATCTATGCCCGACATCTGACGTTCAAATATATAGGCAACGGAAGCGCGCTTCTTGTCCGACGGGACGTTGCACTCGGGATCGGTGGATTTGATAGCTCCTACGCAGCAGCGGGTATCGGAGGCTGCGAAGATCTCGACTTCGAACTCAGGCTAGCCGCACGCTATTGCATCGAAGTCGTCCCCGAACGCCTGGTGGGATACAGAGAGTATCCGGGCAATATGTCATCCAATCACGTACGAATGGGCCAGGGTGCCTTGGAAGTTATCAAGCGCTCGCTGGCCGCAAATCCGCAGCTTCCGAGATACGCAGCCAAGAGCGCTGTCGCACTCACTCAAAAATATGCATTCCAGCAGTATAGAGAAGCCAAGAGCCTGCATCTGTCACTCGTGACTGCTTGGGCGATTTTTCAAAAAGATCCACGTTTCATACTCGGATTCGCATGGCAAACTAGCCGGCGCCTCATGAAGCGACTACTGACTCTCAAGACAACAACAGCGCAGGGTGAAGATCCGCCACAATCGAATAAATCGAGATTCGACGAGCAGATCACCCCTTCGCATGTTGAATGCCCAGAGGGGACGGTGCGGTCGCGACGTCATCTGATGCGGCTGACTGCCATGGATACCAGGCTGAGTTTAACCTGTGAGAGCGCCGAGTGAAAGGCTCCCCAGGTACTGAAATCACCACAAGACCGCGTGACCTTTAATGCCCGTCGGGCGGCACGTCAGATTTGGACGTGACGTCCACCATGTTCTTACGATGGAAGATGAAGAGGCCTGCGAGAACGATGATGACCGAGCCGACGAGGATCTGTTTGTCGGGCAGTTCGCCGAAGAAAATGTAGCCAAGGACGATTGCCCAAAGCAGCAGGCTATATTGGAGCGGCGCAAGCAGGGATGCCGGGGCAAGCTTCAGCGCACGCGTGATCATCATATGCGCGCTGCCCGCGACGATGCCGAGCGCCAGCATGGCGGCGAAGTCGAGTGCGGACGCGGCACGCCAGTCGCCAATGCTCAGGATCAGACCTGTGACCAGCGCACCGACCGTCTGCCATGTGACGAGTGTGACATCGCTCGTCTGCCGCAGGCGGCGACCAAGGATCAGCGTCAGCGCGAAGGAAAGGCTGCCGATCACGCCGAAGATCGATGGCCAGGACAACATGGCCGTCGAAGGCCTCAGTGCAATCACGACACCGATGAAGCCGATGATGACGGCGAGCCAGCGACGCCAGCCGATCGTCTCGCCGAGGAAGAAGTGCGAAAGAGCGGCGACATAGATGGGACCGGCCATGTAAAAGGTCATGACATCGGCAAGCGGAAGATAGGCAACTGCGGCGTAGAAAAAGGCGACGTCGCCCGTCGTCAGGATAACCCGCAGGATCTGCAGGGGCACGCGCTCGACCTGAAACAGTCGAGGTCCTTGCTTGGCAAGCATCGGCGCAAGGATCAGAAGGGAGCCGAGCGAGCGGATCACCAGGACCTGGCCGACCGCAAAGCTCGCCACCAGCCATTTGCCCATGGCGTCATTCAGCGAAAACAGGAAATCGCCAAGCAGCATCAGAAGTATACCGAAGAGCACTGCGTTTCCCGCGGTCCGGCTGACGCGCAAATTCATGATTCGTCCCAATTGGTTAGGCTCCTTGTCTCCCATAGAACTTCATCCTGCCATCGTCGATTCCTGACTGAGGATTTTCATGACAGTACTCTAATCATTGAGAGGAATTCCGTGCCTGTCCGGCGTCGCCAATCGCATCGATGGCTGCGACATAGCCGTTAAAGTGATATGTGAAGAGCGGCCAGAACAATCGGCATCAACTGTCGCCGCGATCACATTGAAAAGACTGAACACTTCTCCTCTTTCCCGCGTGATCATCTTGTGGCAATGGTGGGGCTCAAATTCTGTAAAGACATCATGAAAGCGATTTCAGGTACCAATCTCGAGCAGGCCAAGTCACACAACAGGCGTGTCGTGATTGAGGCCATCCGCACCAACGGTCCGCTGTCGCGCGCCGCGATCGCCCGCATGACGGCGCTGACGGCGCAGACGGTCTCGAACATCGTCGAGGAATTGCAGCGCTCGCACCTGCTCGTGCCTGCGAAAGCGCAGAAGCTTGCCCGCGGCCAGCCGATCATTCCCTATTCCATCAATCCGCATGGGGCCTATTCCATCGGGCTCGAGCTTGGCCGCCAGCGCGCCAGCGGTGTGCTGACCGATCTCTCGGGCGCCGTCTGCGCGCGCATCGAACGCCATGTCGAACATCCGGATCCCGAACAGGCGATGCCGGTGCTCGGTGCTATTGTCGAGGATCTGCAGCAAGCATTTTCCTTCGATCGCAACAGGCTGCTCGGTGTCGGCATGGCCCTGCCCGGCCGTTATGCGGAGGGAGGCGTCACGTCGCTCAGCCCGCAGAACCTGCCCGGCTGGCAGGACTTCCCGGTCGGCTATGAGCTGGAACGGCGCGTGAAGGTGCCGGTGCTTGTCGAGAATGACGCGACAGCCGCGGCCATCGGCGAGCGCCTGCACGGCGTTGCCCGCGGCTTTAGCAGCTTCGTCTATCTCTTCCTTGCCGGTGGTGGCGGTATCGGCGCCGGCATGTTTCTCGACGGACATCTCTACAAAGGCAGCCGGCACAATGCCGGCGAGATCGGCCACATCATCGTCGAGCCGCACGGCCGGCTCTGCAGCTGCGGCAAGCGAGGCTGTCTGGATCGTTACATCTCTCCGACTGTCGCTTATGAGTTCATGGGCATTGCGAATGCTGAAGAGCTTTTGCCTGACGATCTCGACGCACTGATCACCAAAGGCGGCGACGGTCTGGACGCCTGGCTGGATCAGGCGGTCCAGCCGCTGCGGCAGACCGTCGATTTTCTGGAGCTGGCCTTCGATCCGCAGACCATCGTGCTTGGAGGCAGCATATCGACATCACTGATGCAGCGGCTCGCCGAGCGGCTGGAGCCGCTGCACATTCCGATCGACCCCAACCAGAAGCGGACGTTACCACGCGTCATGATCGGCATGACCGGCAAGGATACGGCGATTCTCGGTGCCGCGGCCCTGCCGATCTTTTCCGAGACCAATCCACGCTTCGACGTTCTGCAAAAGCCGGTCGGCTGAGCCGAGGCTCGCCGGTCAAGTCAGGATATGACGGCCGCTACCATGCCGCCGCTCGAGAAGAAAATGTTTGCGCAGGGGTCATCGGCCTTCTCTCACTTCATCGCGATGACGACCTTGCCCTTCGCACGTCCCGTTTCCACATAGTCCAGTGCCTCGTTGGTCTTCTCGAACGGGAAGACACGGTCGATGACAGGGCGAATGGCGCCTGCCTCGATCAGCGCGGTGATCTTGCCGAGCTGAGCTCCGTTCGCCGTCATGAAGAGAAAAGAATAGCCGATCCCCCGGCGTTTTGATCTTCGCCTGATGCCAGAACTCAAGAGGCGCATGACCTGCTGAAGCAACCAGCCGGAGCCGTTCTCCCTGGCGAAATCGGGATCGGGCGGACCGGAAATCGAGATCAGCCTGCCGCCCGGCTTCAGGACGGCAAGCGATTTTTCCAGCGTATCCTTGCCGAGGCTGTTCAGCACGACGTCATAGCCCTTCAGCACCTTTTCGAAGTCGTCCTTCTTGTAATCGACCACCACGTCGGCGCCGAGGCTTTTCACCAGATCGATGTTTGCCGTACTCGTGGTCGTCGCCACATAAGCGCCGAGATGTTTGGCAAGCTGGATGGCAACCGTGCCGACGCCGCCGGAGCCCGCATGGATCAGTATCCTCTGCCCCTTCTGCAATTTGGCACGCTCGACCAGAACCTGCCATGCGGTCAGCGCCACCAGCGGAATCGATGCGGCCTCTTCCATGTTGAGATTGGCGGGCTTCAGCGCGACATCGGCCGCATCGATGGCGATATACTCGGCGAACGTCCCGATACGATCCTGGCCAGGCCGCGCATAGACCTCATCGCCCGGCTTGAACTGCCGGACATTCGCCCCGACCCGGACCACGACGCCCGCGACATCATTGCCGAGCACCATCGGAAGCCGATAGGGCAGGATGAGCTTGAATTCCCCATCCCGGATCTTGGCATCCAGCAGGTTCACACTAGCGGCATGGATTTCGACCATAACGTCGTTTTCGCGCAGTTGCGGTTCGGGGTTGTGGCCGAGCCTGAGGGC
>Ga0102589_1001798_pt1 | contig 27074 bp, 18 predicted proteins | sample AraplaMF_Col_mLB_FD_76858 | JGI IMG/M metagenome (GOLD analysis project Ga0102589, IMG submission 76858) | Arabidopsis root microbial communities from the University of North Carolina, USA - plate scrape MF_Col_mLB | ecosystem: Host-associated > Plants > Roots > Endosphere | place: USA... | reverse complement strand
TGGTGGGCACCTTGTCGAAAAAGCCCAGGTCGCCGGCGCGCATCAGTTCGTTGTCCTTCAGGCGAAAGCTCAGCAGCACGGCCTTCTTGATCCACTGGTGGGTGGTCCACTGGCCCACGCCTTCGCGGGTGGCCACGCGCAGCTTGCCGCTGTTGAGCTGGGCGATGGTGTGTTCGACGGCGTCCAGCACATCCTTGGGGGCCGATTGGACCGACAGGTTCGCGCGATTGTCCCAGGCCGCGTCAATGGTGCTTTGCAGGTTGTCTTGTGTCATGTTGGTTTCAGTCTTGTTGTTCAGTGAAGTCAAGGGTTTCTGGATTGGATGAATTGAACGATGCGCTGCGCCGCTTCCACGCATTCGGCGGTTTCTGCCACCAGTGCCATGCGGATTCTGCCGGCGCCGGGGTTGTACCCCTGCGCATCGCGCGCCAGGTAGCTGCCCGGCAACACCACGACATTGTAGAGAGCGAGCAGCTCGCGCGAAAACGCGGTGTCCGAGCCCTTGAAAGCCTCGGGGATTCCGGCCCACAGGTAAAAGCCCGCATCGGGCAGGGCGACGTCCATCACAGCCGAGAGCATGGGCGTGACTTTGGCGAATTTTTCGCGGTACATGGCGCGGTTGTCCACCACGTGCCCTTCGTCATTCCAGGCCGCGATGCTGGCGGCCTGCACGACAGGGCTCATGGCGCTGCCGTGGTAGGTGCGATAAAGCAGAAACGGCTTGATCAGATTGGCATCGCCAGCCACAAAACCGCTGCGCAGGCCGGGCACATTGCTGCGTTTGGAGAGGCTGGTGAGGGACACCAGGTTCTTGAAGTCGTGCCTGCCCAGGCTGGCCGCCGCCTGCAGGCCGCCCAGGGGTGCCTCGTCGCGGAAGTAGATTTCGCTGTAGCACTCGTCGGAGGCAATCACAAAGCCGTGGCGGTCGCTGAGCTCGAACAGCAGCTTCCATTCATCCAGCGACATCACGGCGCCCGTGGGGTTGCCCGGCGAGCAGACAAACACCAGCTGGGTCTTGGCCCAGACGGCCTCGGGCACGCCGGCCCAGTCGACCGCGAAATTGCGCGACGGGTCGCTGGGGGCAAACCAGGTCTGGGCGCCCGCCAACAGGGCTGCGCCCTCATAGATTTGGTAAAACGGGTTGGGGCAAACCACGGTGGCTCCCGGCTTGCCGGCATCCAGCACGGTCTGTGCCAGAGAGAAAAGTGCCTCGCGCGAACCATTGACGGGCAGTATCTGTGTCGACGGATCCAGCTTCAGGTCGTAGCGGCGGGCAATCCAGTCAGCCATGGCCTGGCGTAATTTGGGCTCCCCCAGGGTGCCGGGGTAGCTGGCCAAGCCGCTCAAGCTGGCCGTCAGCGCATCTTTGATCAGCTGCGGCGTGGCATGGCGGGGCTCGCCTATGCCCAGGCTGATGGCTTTGTAGGCGGGATTGGGGGTGACGTCGGCATGCAACTGGCGCAGCCGTTCAAAAGGATAGGGCTGAAGGCGGGAAAGCAGGGGATTCATACCCGGATTATCCAGCCTGTCGCCGACCCCAAAATGACCGGCCGCCCGACCTCCTTTCCGCGTGGGGTCATGGTGCTGCCAAATTGATAGCTTGAACGCCAGGTTTCACGCCGCGGCAGCGGTGGCAACATGAGCGATTGCAGGCCAGAACGTGACGACGGGTTAGCAGGCGTGCCAGCCGACTCGCTTTTGTACGTAGCAAAGTGTTTCACGCCGGCCCAGTCAAGGGCCTTTTTCCCGGCAAAATCCCTGTCCCGCTCGGGTAACATGGCGGACCGTGCCGCTTGCCGAAAGCGGCACCCGATATGCCAGCGTTGTCGTAAAAACGCTATAAAAATCAACGATTTAGCTTCGGGCTCGCAAATTCGGCCCCAAGCTCATGAAAACAGGGACAGCCGTGCGTCTCAATTCGATCAAGCTATCAGGTTTCAAGTCATTCGCAGAGCCCACCAATTTCCTGTTACCGGGCCAGCTGGTGGGCGTGGTGGGCCCCAACGGCTGCGGCAAGTCCAACATCATGGACGCGGTGCGCTGGGTATTGGGTGAGAGCAAGGCCTCCGAACTGCGCGGCGAGTCCATGCAGGACGTGATCTTCAACGGCACTACCACGCGCAAACCGGCCAGCCGCTCCAGCGTGGAACTGGTGTTCGACAACGCCGACCACCGTGCCGGCGGCCAGTGGGGCCAGTTTGTCGAGATCGCCGTCAAGCGCGTGCTCACGCGCGACGGCACCTCCAGCTACTACATCAACAACCAGCCGGTGCGGCGCCGCGACGTGCAGGACGTGTTCCTGGGCACCGGCCTGGGCCCGCGCGCCTACGCCATCATCGGCCAGGGCACCATCAGCCGCATCATCGAATCCAAGCCTGAAGAGCTGCGCCTGTTCCTCGAGGAAGCCGCCGGCGTCTCCAAGTACAAGGAGCGCCGCCGCGAGACGGCCAACCGCCTGTCCGACACCCGCGAAAACCTGACCCGCGTCGAAGACATCCTGCGCGAGCTTAACGCCAACCTGGACCGGCTGGAAAAGCAGGCCGAAGTGGCCCTGCGCTACAACGCTCTGCATGCCGATGCCAGTCTCAAGCAGCACCAGCTGTGGTTCCTCAAACGCGCCGAGAGCGAGGCCGACCAGGCCAAAGTCAAGGCCGATTCCGAAAAGGCCGTGAACGACCTGGAAAGCCGCGTGGCCGATCTGCGCCACATCGAGGCCGACCTCGAAACCATACGCCAGGCGCACTACGCGGCCGGCGATCAGGTCAACCAGGCCCAAGGCAAGCTGTATGAGGCCAGCGCCGAAGTCGGCCGGCTGGAAGCCGAAATCCGCTTCGTGGTCGACGGCCGCCAGCGCGTTGAGCAGCGGCTGAACCAGCTCAAAGAGCAGACCGCACAGTGGGCGACGCGCAAGGAAGACGCCGCCGTCGAAACCGAAAACCTGGCCGCACAAGCCATCGAAGCCGAGGAAAAGGCCGAACTGCTGGCCGCGCAGACCGAAGAGCACCTGACGCAGCTGCCCGCTCTTGAAGACGCGCTGCGCCAGGCCCAGGCCAAAGCCAACGAACAGCGCACCAGCGTAAGCCAGGTGCAGCAGCAGATCCAGGTGCTGGCCGCCGACCAGCGGAACATCGAAGAACAGTCTCGCACGCTGAACCTGCGCCTGGAAAAGCTCACGGCCGACCGCAACGCGCTCAACGCCCCCGATGAAGCCCGCCTGGCCAACCTGAACACCCAGTTCGCGGCCGCGCAGGAAGCCCAGGCCGAAGCCGAAGCCCGGTTGCACGAGCTGACCGAGAGCGTGCCGCAGCTCGACGAAGAGCGCCGCACACTGCAGCAGACCGTCAACACCGAGTCGGCCAAGCGGGCCGACCTGTCGGCGCGCATGGAAGCGCTCAAGGCCTTGCAGGAAAAGGTCAAGACCGACGGCAAGCTCAAGCCCTGGCTGGCCAAGCACGGCCTGGACGGCCTGCAAGGCCTGTGGAGCCGCATCCACATCGAGCAGGGCTGGGAAAACGCGCTTGAGGCCGCCTTGCGTGAACGCCTGGGTGCGCTTGAAGTCAGCCGGCTCGACATGGTGCGCGGCTTTGCCGGCAGTGACGGCCAGGGCACGCCGCCGGCCAAGCTCGCGTTTTACTCGCCACCCAGCGCCGCCGCACCGGCACGCGTCAATCCCGCGATCAACCTCAAGCCCTTGACCGAGCTGCTGCGCCTGAACGACGCCGGCCAGTCCGCTCTGCTGGGCGACTGGCTCAACGGCTGCTATACCGCTGGTAGCCTGGACGACGCGCTGGCCGCGCGCGACAAGTTGCAGGCCGGCGAAGTCATTTATGTGCAGAGCGGCCATGCCGTGACGCACCACAGCGTGAGCTTTTACGCCCAGGATTCCGAACAGGCCGGCCTGCTGGCCCGCGCCCAGGAAATCGAAAACCTCGACAAACAGCTCAAGGCCCAGGCCCTGATCAGCGAGGAAGCCCGCTCCGCCCTGGTGCGCGCTGAGGCCGCTTATGCCGATGCCGCCCAGCGCCTGGCCACGGCCCGCCGCGAAACCGCCGAAGGCCAGAGCCGCACCCATGAGCTCCAGGTTGAAGTGCTGCGCCTTACGCAGCTGGCCGAACAGACCCGCGCGCGCAGCGAGCAGATCCAGGCCGATATGGCTGAAATCGAAGCCCAGCTCGGCGAATTGCAGGAACGCAAGGTCACGGCCGAGGGCCGTTTTGAAGAGCTGGACATGCAGTTGGCCGATAGCCAGGAACGCCATGCGCAGCTCGACGACCGCGTGATCGAGACCGAGCGCAAGCTCGGCGAGTCGCGCGAGCAGCAGCGCACGCTGGAGCGCCAGGCCCAGGAAGCCGCATTCGCGCTGCGCAGCCTGGCCTCGCGCCGCGAGGAACTGACCCGCTCCATCGACATGGCCGCCCAGCAGGCCGCCGCCATCGCCAGCGAGGAGGCGCAGGCCCGTGAAGAGCTGTCGCGCCTGACCGATGCCGCCGCGCAGGCCGGCCTGCAAAGCGCCCTGAGCGTCAAGCTCGAGCGCGAGGCCGACCTGGGCGCCAAGCGCAGCCAGTACGACGACCTGACCAGCAAGCTGCGCGCCAGCGACGAGCGTCGCCTGCAGCTCGAGCGCGAGCTCGACCCGCTGCGCCAGCGCATCACAGAGTTCCAGCTCAAGGAACAGGCTGCGCGCCTGGGCTTTGAGCAATATGAGCAACTGCTGGCCGACGCCCAGGCCGACTTGGCCGCCGTTGAGCAGTCCATACAGTCCGGCAACGTGCGCCTCACGGGTCTGCAGGGCGAAATCGACCGCATCAACCGCGAAATCCAGTCGCTGGGGGCCGTCAACCTGGCCGCGCTCGACGAGCTGAGCGCCGCGCGCGAACGCAAGCAGTTCCTCGATTCGCAGTCCAAGGACCTCAATGAGGCCATGACCACGCTGGAAGACGCGATCAAGAAGATCGACATCGAAACGCGCGATTTGCTCTCCAGCACTTTCGACACCGTCAACGGCCATTTCGGCCGCATGTTCCCCGAACTCTTCGGTGGCGGCAACGCCAAGCTCATGATGACGGGCGAGGAAATCCTGGACGCCGGCGTACAGGTGATCGCCCAGCCGCCCGGCAAGAAGAACCAGACCATCCACCTGCTGTCCGGCGGTGAAAAAGCGCTGACCGCCATCGCGCTGGTGTTCGCCATCTTCCAGCTCAACCCCGCGCCTTTCTGCCTGCTGGACGAGGTCGACGCGCCGCTGGACGACGCCAATACCGAGCGTTATGCCAAGCTGGTGCGCTCCATGAGCAAGGAAACCCAGTTCCTGTTCATCAGCCACAACAAGATCGCGATGGAAATGGCCGAGCAGCTGATAGGCGTGACCATGCAGGAGCAGGGTGTCTCGCGCATCGTGGCCGTGGACATGGAAGCCGCCATCGGCTTCGCCGAGGCGGCCTGATCCCCGTATGAGCAGTTTGCAGATCAGTCTGGCGGTGGTGGGTGGCCTGGTGCTGGCGGGTGTCGTGGCCCACAGCGCCTGGTCCTCGCGCCGCAACCTGCCCAAGCGCGCCACGCCCGAGGCCGCGCCTGTGCCGGAAACTCCCGTCCCGGCGGATCACCAGCCGCCAACAGCTGGCGAAGGCGAGGCCGAGCGGCTGGAGCCCAGCTTTGACGCCGACTCGGGCCTGGCCTCGCTGAACGCGCTGACCCGGCTCACCACACCCGAGCGCAAGCCCGGCCTGGACATCCTGATAGACGCCATGGCGGCCGTCGCCCTGGACAACGTGGTTTCGGGCGAGGCCGCGCTGGCCGCCATGCCCAGCACGCGCCGCGCCGGCAGCAAACCTTTCGGCGTCGAGGGCCTCAGCGTGGTCACCGGCGAATGGGAGTTCCCCACGGCCGGCCACCGCTACAGCGCTTTCCAGTGCGGCGTGCAACTGGCCAACCGCACCGGCGCGCTCAACCAGATCGAATACTCCGAATTTGTCATGAAGGCCCAGGCCTTCGCCGATGCCGTGGGCGGCGAGCCGGAGTTCCCTGAAATGCTGGATGAGGTCGCCCGCGCCCGCGAACTTGACCAGTTCGCCAGCGCCCACGATGCGCAGCTCAGTTTCACCCTGCGCGCCGTCAACACCGCCTGGAGCCCCGGTTATGTGCAGCAAAGCGCGGCCCGGCTCGGTTTTGTGCCCGGTTCCATCCCCGGCCGCATGGTGCTGCCGGCCAGCCAGCCGGGCCAAGCGCCCATCCTGGGCCTGGCCTTCGACACCCAGGCGGCCATGGCCGAAGACCCGGAGCAGACGGCCTTGCGCGAACTCACGCTGTCGCTGGACGTGCCCCAGGTGCTGCGCTCCGAGCAGCCTTTTGCCCGCATGTGCGAGGCCGCGCTGTCCCTGGCCGCCAATATGGACGGCGTGATCATCGACGACAACGGCAACCTGATACGGCCCGAGGCCATGGAAGTCATACACGCCGACCTCGAGCAGCTCTACGACACGCTGGACAGCCGTGATTTGTCGGCCGGCTCGGTGCTGGGACGGCGCCTGTTTTCCTGATTTCCTTGGGCTTTGAGCCCCTTTTCGATTTCCTTCATGGCTACCAAAGACCTGTTTGCGCCGCCTGAGCCTTCGCAGCCGACCTCCGCCGCGGCGCGGGCCGCCGCCCTGCGCGCGGAGCTGCACCTGCACGCGCACCGTTACTACGTGCTCGACGAACCCACGATTCCCGATGCCGAATACGACAGGCTGTTCAGGGAACTGCAGGAACTCGAAGCAGCCCATCCCGAGCTGCTGACGCCGGATTCGCCGACCCAGCGGGTGGGCGGCAAGCCGCTGGACCAGTTCGCCAGCGTGCGCCACAAGGTACCCATGCTCAGCATACGCACCGAAACCGACACCGAGGCCACGGGCGCGCAGAACTTCGACACCCGCGTGCGCAAGGAACTGGGCCTGGCCGAGTCCGACCCGCCGGTGGAATACGTGGCCGAACTCAAGTTCGACGGCCTGGCCATGAGCTTGCGTTATGAGAACGGCATCCTGATGCAAGCCGCCACGCGCGGCGACGGCGAGGTCGGCGAGGATGTCACGCAGAACATCCGCACCATCAACCAGATACCCTTGCGGCTGCCTGCCGACGCTCCGCCTGTGATGGAAGTGCGCGGCGAGGTGTATATGCGCCGCGCCGACTTTGAAGCGCTCAATGAAAAGCAGCGCGAGAAGATTGCGCAAGGCGCCAAGGGTGAAAAAACCTTCGTCAATCCGCGCAATGCGGCGGCCGGCGGCGTGCGCCAGCTGGACCCGGCCATGGCCGCGCAGCGGCGCCTGAGCTTTTTTGCTTACGGCCTGGGCGAGATCACGCCGGCGGAAGAGGGCGGCCCGGCTTTCGAAACCCATTTTCAGATGCTGCTGACGCTCAAGTCCTGGGGGTTTCCGGTGGCGTCGCAGACGCAGCTCGCACAGGGCGCGCCCGAGCTGATTGCCTTCCACGAAGCCATGGGCCGGCAGCGCGACAGCCTGCCCTACGACATCGACGGCGTGGTCTACAAGGTCAACAGCCTGGCGTTGCAAAAAAAGATGGGCTTTGTCACGCGCGAACCGCGTTGGGCCGTGGCGCACAAATACCCGGCGCAGGAACAGCTCACCACCGTGCAGGCCATCGAGGTGCAGGTGGGGCGCACCGGCAAGCTCACGCCGGTGGCCAAGCTGGCGCCGGTGTTTGTGGGCGGCGTCACCGTGACCAATGCCACACTGCACAACGAGGACGAGGCGCGCCGCAAGGACGTGCGCGTGGGCGACACCGTCATCGTGCGCCGAGCGGGCGACGTGATCCCCGAAGTCGTCAGCGTGCTGCTGGAAAAACGCGTGCAGGACGCGCCGCAATTCAGCATGCCGCGCAATTGCCCGGTCTGCGGCTCCGACGCTGTGCGCGAGGAAGGCGAGGCCGACTACCGCTGCACGGGCGGTCTGTTCTGCGGTGCCCAGCGCAAGGAAGCCATCCTGCATTACGCGCATCGGCGCGCCGTAGAGGTCGAAGGCCTGGGCGACAAGCTGGTCGAGCAACTGGTGGACGCCAACATCATCCGCACCTTGCCTGATCTTTACAAGCTGGGCCTCACGGCGCTGGCCGGCCTGGACCGCATGGCCGAAAAGTCGGCCAACAACCTGCTGGAAGCGCTCGAAAAATCCAAGCAGACGACCTTGCCGCGTTTCCTGTTCGGCTTGGGCATACGCCACGTCGGCGAAGCCACGGCCAAGGAACTGGCGCGCCACTTCGGCAAGCTCGATGCCATCATGGACGCGACCGAGGAGCAGTTGCTGGAAGTCAGCGATATCGGCCCCATCGTCGCCCAAAGCATTCGCACTTTCTTCGAGCAGCCGCACAACCGCGAAGTGGTCGAGCAGCTGCGCGCTTGCGGCGTGACCTGGGAGGAGGGCGAGCCCGCCTCCCGCGCGCCGCAGCCGCTGTCGGGCAAGACCTTTGTCATCACCGGCACCCTGCCCACCCTGAGCCGCGATGAGGCCAAGGACAAGGTGGAAGCCGCCGGCGGCAAGGTCGCCGGGTCGGTCAGCAAGAAGACCGATTTTGTGGTGGCGGGCGAGGAAGCCGGCAGCAAGCTGGCCAAGGCGCTGACGCTGGGTGTGCCGGTGATTGACGAAGCGGCCTTGCTGGTCATGCTGGCCGGGCCGTCCGAGTGACGTTTCCTGACGATCTTCCGATGCCGAGCCGGGGCTGCCGCAGGGCCGGCACCACGAGGTAGCTGTCGCCGGCCTCGGCTTACATGACGTTACCGGGGTTTGCACGCCGGATGTCAGGCCGGCTGCTATCGCCAGGCGTTGAAAAAGCCTGTACCCACAGGAGCTTTTCATGAATAACAAACGTTTGCCCGCCTTGCTGGCCGCCGCCGGCCTGGCCGCCCTGCTGTCCGGCTGTGTGGTGGCGCCGATTGCCCCGCGCCCCGTGGCGGTCTATCCGGCTCAGCCCGTCTACGTCGAACCTGCTCCGGTCGTGGTGGCTCCGGGCTACTATCGTGGCTGGGGCTACAGGCACTGGCGTTAAGCCAAAAAGCCTTGGCGCCGCCATAATCGGCGCATGACCATCCGAGACATTCTCAAAATGGGCGACTCCCGGCTGCTGCGGGTCGCCCAGCCCGTCACCGCCTTTGACACCGACGAGCTGCACCAGCTGGTGTCGGACATGTTCGATACCATGCGCGCCGTCAACGGCGCGGGCCTGGCGGCGCCGCAGATCGGCGTTGACCTGCAACTGGTGATTTTCGGCACAGACGCGGTGAACCCGCGTTATCCCGACGCGCCGCTGGTGCCGCGTACGGTGTTGCTCAATCCGGTGATCAAACCCCTGGGCCCCGAGGAAGAAGAGGGGTGGGAAGGTTGCCTGTCGGTGCCCGGGTTGCGTGGCGTGGTGCCGCGCTATTCGCGCATCCACTATGCCGGTTTTGACCAGTATGGCGACCCGATTGAGCGCACGGTAGAGGGCTTCCATGCGCGCGTGGTGCAGCATGAGTGCGACCACCTGATAGGCACGCTGTATCCCATGCGCATTCGCGACTTCACCCGCTTTGGGTTTACCGATGTGCTGTTTCCCGGGCTCGACGCGTCCGAAGACGACTGAGGGTTCGCGCTCCAGGGCGTACACTGGCGGCTGTTGAGGGCTATTTCGCCCCGCTTGAGCGTGTTGTACGCAAAGAAAGTTCCGGATGTTGCTCGCTCCCGCTTCGGGAGCAGTTCCCATCCCCGGAGCTGCTTCAGCACCGCCTTACCTTCTGAAGCATGAAACCGTGAGCGGCAGCGGCAGCGACCTGCAACTGCGCTCGCTGCTGGACCGGCAGCAATTCCACGACCCCCTGGGCGAAGCCGAACGCGAAGGCATCTCTTCGTCGGCCTGGCCCATTTTCGGTTTGCTCTGGCCTTCGGGCCGCGTGCTGGCCCATGCCATGCTGACCTTCGAGCTTGAGGGCAAGCGCATCCTGGAGCTGGGCTGCGGCCTGGCGCTGGCCAGCCTGGTGGTGCATCGGCGCGGCGGCAATATCACCGCCAGCGACTGCCATCCGCTGGCCTCGGCCTTCCTGCTCGAAAACCTCAGGCTCAACCAGCTGCCGGCGATGAAGTACCAGACCGGCAACTGGTCGCGCGCCAACCCCTTGTTGGGCCGCTTTGACCTGATCATAGGCAGCGACGTGCTTTACGACCGCGGCCAGCCCGAAACGCTGTCGCAGTTCATCGAACTGCATGCGCAGCCGCGCGCCGAGGTGCTGATCGTGGATCCGGACCGCGGCAACCGGGCCGACTTCAATCGCAAGATGGATGTGCTTGGTTATTCCCGTACCGAAACCCGTGTGACGCAACTGCCGGCCGGCGGCCATTACAAAGGGCGGCTGCTGCAGTACCTGCGCAAACCGGCCGTTTGAAGATCGGGTTCAGGTATTGAGCGCTTCGAGCAGCTCCGTCTCGATTGCGATCTGCGCCTTGTTGTGCTGCAATTCGGGGCCGTCGATCAAGAAAGTATCTTCCACGCGCTCGCCCAGGGTGCTGACTTTTGCCAGCTGCAGGTTGATGCGGTGGCGTGCCAGCACTCGCGCGATGCGGTACAGCAGCCCGACACGGTCGCTGGCCGAGACGCTGAGCAGCCAGCGCTGGGCTTTTTCGTCGGGCCGCAGGTCGACGCGCGGCGCGATCGGGAAACTCTTGACCCGGCGCGACACGCGGCCTTTGCCCGGTGGGGGCAGGGGGCCGGGCTCCTCGATGGTGCGGTCCAGGTCGGCCTCCACCATGGCCGCGAGTTCGCGGTAATGGTCGGCCAGCGTCGGGCTCACGACCTGGAAGGTGTCCAGCGCATAGCCGTTCTGGGCGGTGTGGATCTTGGCGTCCAGGATGCTGAAGCCGGCTTCGTCAAAGTAGCCGCAGATGCGCGCGAACAGGTCGGGCGCGTCCGGCGTGTAGACCAGCACCTGCATGCCTTCGCCGGCCGATGAGCGGCGCGCGCGCACCACCGCCTTGGCCGTGCCGACGTGGCGCGAGAGCTGGCGCGCATGCCAGGCGATGTCGGATGCCTCGTGGCGCATGAAGTAGCTGACGTCCAGCGTGTCCCACAGCGCCTTGTGCGCCTCGAAGGGCTCGGCGTGCAGGGCGAGGGTGGTCAGGGCTTCGCGCTTTCGGGCCTCGACCTCTGCGTCCGCATCAGGCGCACGGCCGCCCAGCACGCGCAGGGTGTAGCGGTACAGGTCCTCGAGCAGCTTGCCTTTCCACGCGTTCCACACCTTGGGGCTGGTGCCGCGTATGTCGGCCACCGTGAGCAGGTAGAGCGCCGTGAGGTAGCGCTCGTTGCCCACACGCTTGGCGAAGGCCGCGATGACTTCGGGGTCGCTCAGGTCTTCCTTCTGGGCGATGCGGCTCATGCTCAGGTGCTCGCCGACCAGGAATTCGATGAGTTTCGCGTCCTCGGTCGCGATGCCGTGCTGGCGGCAGAAAATATGCACTTCCTTGCAGCCCAGCTCGGAATGGTCGCCGCCGCGGCCCTTGGCGATATCGTGGAACAGCGCGGCGATGTACAGGATCCAGGGCTTGTCCCAGCCGGCCGCCAGCTGCGAGCACATAGGGTATTCGTGCGAGTGCTCGGCCATGAAGAAGCGCCTCACATTGCGCAGCACCATCAGGATGTGCTGGTCCACTGTGTAGACATGGAACAGGTCGTGCTGCATCTGCCCGACGATCTTGCGAAAGATCCACAGGTAGCGCCCTAGCACCGAAGTCTGGTTCATCAGCCGCATCGCATGGGTGATGCCCTCGGGCTGCTGCAGGATGCGCAGGAAGGTCGCGCGGTTGACCGGGTCGCTGCGAAACTTGCCGTTCATCAGGCCGCGGGCGTTGTAGAGCGCGCGCAGGGTGCGCGCCGACAGGCCCTTGATGCCCACCGTGGTCTCGTAGAGCAAGAAGGTTTCGAGAATGGCGTGCGGCTCGCGCGCATACAGGTCGTCGCTGGCCACCTCCAGCATGCCGGCCTTGTCATAGAAGCGTTCGTTGATGGGCCGCAGCGGGTAGGTGTTGGGGTTCAGCCGCTCCTCGATGTTCAGCAGCAGGATCTGGTTGAGTTGGGTCACAGCCTTGGCGGCCCAGTAATAGCGCTTCATGAGCGCCTCGCTGGCGCGGCGCGGCAGTTTGCTGCCATCGTCGGCCTCGGCCGAATAGCCGAAGGATTCGGCCACGGCGGTTTGCAGGTCGAACACCAGGCGGTCTTCGCGCCGCCCGGCGATCAGGTGCAGGCGCGCGCGTATCAGGCTCAGCAGGGCTTCATTGGCCTTGATCTGGCGCACCTCGAAGGCCGTGGCCAAACCCTTGCGGGCCAGGTCGTCCCAGGATTTGCCCAGGCCGGCGGCGCGCGCCACCCAGAGGATTACCTGCAGGTCGCGCAGGCCGCCCGGCGATTCCTTGCAGTTGGGCTCCAGCGAGTAGGGCGTGTCCTCGAACTTGTTGTGGCGCTGGCGCATTTCCAGCGTCTTGGCCACGTAAAAAGCCTGCGGGTCCAGCACGGCGGCCAGGCGTTTTTGCAGCTGCTGGAAGTTCTTTTTGGCGCCGGCAACCAGGCGTGCCTCCAGCAGGGAGGTCTGGACCGTGACGTCCTTGGAGGCTTCCTCCACGCAACCGGAAGCCGTGCGCACGCTGGAGCCGATTTCCAGGCCGACGTCCCAGCAGGCGCCTATAAAGCGTTCGACCTTTGCCTTCAGAGCCGCGTCAGCATCGACGTCGGCATTGTCCGGCAGCAGCAGCAGCACGTCCACGTCCGAATGGGGAAACAGCTCGCCGCGGCCGAAGCCGCCTGCGGCAACCAGGCAGGCCGCGGCCGGAAAACCCGCGCCTTCCCAGAGCGCCTGCAGCGTGGCGTCGGCATGGCGGGCGAATTTTTGCAGCAGGCTGTGGATGCCGCGCGAGGACGCGCCACTGGTGGCCAGCGAAGCCAGCAGGGTGGCCTTGCCGGCCTTGTACTGCTCGCGCAACTGCGGCAGGCTTGTCATTGCCGTAGGGGCGCCGCTCAGGCGCTGACCGTGGCCTGGACCGGGCTTTGCTGCGGCACAAAGGCCGGAATCGGCGGGCTGCCGGCGGACAGGGTCAGCACCTCGTAGCCGGTGTCGGTCACGAGGATGGTGTGCTCCCACTGGGCTGACAGCGAATGGTCGCGTGTCACGATGCTCCAGCCGTCTTTTTCGGGGCCGTCCTTGATGTCGCGCTTGCCGGCGTTGATCATGGGCTCTATCGTGAAGGTCATGCCGGGCACCAGCTCTTCCAGCGTGCCGGGGCGGCCGTAGTGCAGCACCTGGGGTTCTTCATGGAAGTTTTTGCCGATGCCATGGCCGCAGAACTCGCGCACCACGGAAAAGCCCTGTTTTTCGGCGAAAGTCTGGATGGCAAAGCCGATGTCGCCGAGCCGCACGCCGGGTTTGACGCGCATGATGCCCTGCCACATGGCTTCATAGGTGATGTTGCACAGCCGCTTGGCGGCGATCGAGGCTTCGCCGACCAGGTACATGCGGCTGTTGTCGCCGTGCCAGCCGTCCTTGGTGATGACCGTCACGTCGATATTGACGATATCGCCTTTTTTGAGTGGCTTGTCGTTGGGAATGCCGTGGCAGACCTGGTGGTTGACCGAGGTGCACAGCGATTTGGGGTAGGGCACATAGCCCGGGGGGCCGTAGCCCAGGGTGGCGGGAATGGTGCCCTGGACCTGGGTCATGTAGTCATGGGCCAGCCGGTCGATTTCATTGGTCGTCACGCCCGGTTTCACGAAAGGCGTCAGGTAATCCAGCACCTCGGAAGCCAGCCGGCCGGCCAGGCGCATACCTTCAATCCCGGCCTCGTCTTTGTAAGTAATGCTCATGGCTCCGATTATCCCACCGCTCCCGGGGACATGCATTTTCAGCATGGGCCCAAGGGCTTTTGCTTTTTTTTGGCCTGAATGAATCGCAAAAGTGCCCATGCCCGGCGTTCGCTGGGCCCGGCAAAGGCCCAGTCGCTGATAAAATTACGGGTTAACGCGAACCCCGCAAAGGCCGGCCACCAACAGGGCAACAGGCGCTTGCAGGCGGTGTTAAATCCCCAGCCATGAGCTGCCTACTCCCCACTACAAGGCCACCGCTACCGTGACCCTGCACCTGACGACTTTTGAGGGCGAACCCCACGGGATCAGCGCCCTCAGCGATTTCCGCGTCCAGCAACTCCTTCCCCGCCTGCAAGCCATCCACGACAAGATCGTCGGCATCAGCGCCCGTTTTGTGCATCTGGTGGCGACCGAGGCGCCGCCTTCCGAAGCCGCCAAGGCCCAGCTCGCCGCGCTGCTCAGCTATGGCGAGCCCTGCGCGCCGGCTGCCGGCAAGGAGGGCGATGCCCTGGTCTTTATCGTCTCCCCGCGTTTCGGCACCGTCTCGCCCTGGGCTTCCAAGGCCACGGACATCGCCCACAACTGCGGCCTGGCCGTCAAGCGCGTGGAGCGCATTACTGAATACCGCGTCACGCTCAAAACCGGGTTTTTTGGCAAGACGGCCCTGAGCGCCGCCCAGCGCGAGCAGGTCGCAGCCCTGCTGCATGACCGCATGACGGAAAGCGTGATGTTCGACCGCGCGGAGGCTGCGGGCCTCTTCACCGAACTGCAAGGTGCCCCGCTGCAGACCATTGACGTGATGGCCGGCGGCAAGGCCGCGCTCGAAAAAGCCAACGCCGAGTTCGGCCTGGCGCTGGCCGCCGATGAAATCGACTACCTGGTCAATGCCTTCACGCAATTGAAGCGCAACCCGACCGACGTCGAGCTCATGATGTTCGCCCAGGCCAACAGCGAGCATTGCCGCCACAAGATTTTCAATGCCGACTTCACGATTGACGGCGTGCCGCAGGAAAAAAGCCTGTTTGGCATGATCCGCAACACCGAAAAGCTGCATCCCCAGCACACGGTGGTAGCCTATTCGGACAACGCTTCCGTCATGGAGGGCTACAAGACCCAGCGCTTTTACGCCAGGCCGGCCGCCACCGGCCACCAGACCTACAGCGCAACCGACGACGTGCAGATGCACGTGCTCATGAAGGTCGAGACGCATAATCACCCGACGGCGATTTCGCCTTTCCCGGGCGCCTCCACCGGCGCGGGCGGTGAGATCCGCGATGAGGGCGCGACCGGCCGCGGCTCCAAGCCCAAGGCGGGTTTGACGGGTTTTACGGTGTCCAGGCTGTTTGACGATGCTGCCACGTCCTATGGCAAGCCCGAACACATCGCCAGCCCGCTGCAGATCATGACCGAGGGCCCGCTGGGCGGCGCGGCCTTTAACAACGAGTTCGGCCGGCCCAACCTGGCCGGCTATTTCCGCGAATATGAGCAAACCGTGGCCGGACAGCGCTGGGGTTACCACAAGCCCATCATGATCGCGGGCGGCGTCGGCACGATTGACGCGGCTTTGACCAAGAAGATTCTGTTCCCGGCCGGCACCTTGCTGATCCAGCTGGGCGGACCCGGTATGCGCATCGGCATGGGCGGCAGCGCGGCCAGCTCCATGGCCTCGGGCGCCAACGCGGCACAGCTTGACTTCGACTCGGTACAGCGCGGCAACCCCGAAATCGAACGCCGGGCCCAGGAGGTCATCAACCAGTGCGCCCAGCTGGGCGCGGCCAACCCCATCCTGGCCATCCACGATGTGGGCGCCGGCGGCCTGTCCAACGCCTTCCCCGAACTCGTGAACGACGCCGGGCGCGGTGCGAAGTTCGACCTGCGCGCCGTGCCGCTCGAAGAAAGCGGCCTTTCGCCCAAGGAAATCTGGAGCAACGAAAGCCAGGAGCGCTACGTGATGGCGGTCGCGCCCGAGTCGCTGCCGCAGTTCCAGGCTTTCTGCGAACGCGAGCGCTGCCCGTTTGCCGTGATTGGTGTTGCCACTGAAGAAAAGCAGCTCGTGCTGTCCGACAAGGAGGCCGCCGCTCCCGTCGACATGCCGATGAACGTGCTGCTGGGCAAGCCGCCCAAAATGCACCGCGACGTGAAAACCGTCAAGCACGCCGTCAATCCAATCGACCTGACCGGTGTGGACCTGCAGAAAAGCGCGATTGCCGTGCTCAGCCACCCGACCGTCGCCTCCAAGCGCTTTCTGATCACCATTGGCGACCGCACCGTGAGCGGCCTCACGCACCGCGACCAGATGGTCGGTCCCTGGCAGGTGCCGGTGGCCGATTGCGCCGTCACGTTGGCCGACTACAGTGGTTTTGCCGGTGAGGCCATGAGCATGGGTGAACGCACGCCGCTGGCCACCGTCAACGCGGCGGCCTCCGGCCGCATGGCGGTTGCCGAGGCCATCACCAATCTGCTGGCCGCGCCGATTGAGCTGCCGCGCGTCAAGCTCTCGGCCAACTGGATGGCCGCCTGCGGCGAGCCCGGCCAGGATGCCGCGCTCTACGAAACCGTCAAGGCCGTGGGCATGGAGCTGTGCCCGGCGCTGGGGGTGTCGATTCCCGTCGGCAAGGACTCCTTGTCCATGCGCACCGTGTGGAGCGAGGGCGCTGACAGCAAGAAGGTCACCTCGCCGGTCTCGCTGATCGTGAGCGCCTTTGCCACGCTGCCCGACGTGCGCGGCACGCTGACGCCGCAGCTGGACCGTGACGAGGCCGACAGCACGCTGATCCTGATCGACCTGGGCAAGGGCAAAAACCGCATGGGCGGCTCCATCCTCGCTCAGACGCTGGACAAGGAGGAGGGCGATGTGCCCGACCTCGACGACCCCAAAGACCTGGTCAACCTGGTCAACGCCATCAATGCGCTGCGCAAGCAAGGCAAGCTGATGGCCTACCACGACCGCAGTGACGGCGGCCTGTTCGCCGCAGTTTGCGAAATGGGTTTTGCCGGCAATGTGGGCGTGTCGCTCAATATCGACATGCTGCTGGTCGAAGGCGACGGCATTTCAGACAGCCGCATGGACACGGGCGACAGCAAGAACTGGGCAAGCCAGGTCGGCGCACGCCGCGAAGAACTCACGCTCAAGGCCTTGTTCAACGAAGAGCTGGGTGCCGTCATCCAGGTGGCGACGTCTGAGCGTAACAACGTGATGCAAACCCTGCGCGAGCACGGCCTCTCCAAATTCAGCCATTTCATCGGCAAGACCCGTCCGCAGCAGGCTTCGCTCGAGGTGGGCAAGGGCGAGATCCAGGTCTGGCGCGACACCAAGGCCGTGTTCTCGGCCAAGCTGCAGGACCTGCACCAGGTCTGGGATTCCGTCAGCTGGAAGATTTGCCAGCAGCGCGACAACCCCGACTGCGCCAATGCCGAACATGCGGCCGCAGGCAGTCCTGCCGATCCTGGACTGCATGTGCAGTTGACCTTTGACCCGGCCAAGATGCCCGCGGCCCCCTCGCTCAACCTGTCGGCACGCCCCCGCGTGGCGGTGCTGCGCGAGCAGGGCGTCAACTCGCACATCGAGATGGCCTACGTCTTCACGCAGGCCGGTTTTGAAGCCTGTGACGTGCACATGACCGACCTGCAGACCGGCCGCGCCAAACTGGCCGACTTCAAGGGCATAGTCGCCTGCGGCGGTTTCAGCTATGGCGACACGCTGGGCGCAGGCATAGGCTGGGCGCGGTCCGTCACCTTCAACCCGGTGCTCTCCGAAGAATTCAAGGCCTTCTTTGCGCGCCAGGACACCTTCGGCCTGGGTGTGTGCAACGGCTGCCAGATGTTCGCCGAGCTAGCCGACATCATTCCGGGCGCTGAGGCCTGGCCGCGCTTCACCACCAACCGGAGCGAGCGTTTCGAAGCACGCCTGAGCATGGTGGAAGTGCTCGAATCTCCCAGCATCTTCCTGCGCGGCATGGCCGGCAGCTGCCTGCCGATCGCGGTCGCGCACGGTGAGGGTTATGCCAATTTCGCCTTCCGAGGCGACGCGTCCAAGGCCATCGCCGCGATGCGTTTCACCGACAACTACGGCCGGCCCACGGAAGCCTACCCGGCCAACCCCAACGGCAGCGCCGGCGGCCTGACGGGCGTGACCACGGCCGACGGCCGCTTCACAGCCATGATGCCGCACCCCGAGCGCGTGTTCCGCAACATCCAGAAGAGCTGGACTTCAGGCAACAACAGCGAGCACAGCCCGTGGATGAGCCTCTGGCACAATGCGCGCAAGTGGGTGGGGTGATCAGTTCAACCGCATAGTCGGGGGAGGGGAATCCAATGAGCCGTTTTTTTACACATGCCTTCGTGGCAATCCTGTCCGGATTGCTGGCATGCGGCGCCATCGCCGCCGACCTGCGCGTGGCGTTGCCTGAGCGACCGGCTCTGATCATCCCTCTTCCCGTCGGGTGGCGCGGCCAGGTGCGGCGCGCCACGCCTGAGCTGCCGCCCACCGTCAAGCTCTCGTCCATCACCGAGAAACACTTCGAGATTCTCGTGACACCCATCTGGCCGATGCAGGCCGACAGGAAGCCGCTTACGCCCGAGTTTTTGCGTGCGATGGTGGCCTCCGCTGCCCAGCGGGCCAAGCCGCAGGCGGTCGAAACGGACCTTCCCGTACGCGAGTTATCGGGACAGGGCCTGTTCGGCGCCTATTTTTCGGCCACCGACCGGGCGCCCAAGCCCGGTGAATACCGTAATCTGACGCAGGGCATGATTTCTCTCGGCGAACTGGAGATAGGCTTCACCGTCCTGAGCAACGGTGAGGCCGCAGCGGTTAACGGCCCCGCGCTACATATGCTGCAATCGCTGCGGCGGGAGTGATTTCCCCGCGCTAGCGGCCGGGCGGCGCAACGGCGGCGCCCTGGATTCCGTGCCGCGCCAAGGCCTGCGCCACAAAACCGGAGGCTTTCATTTCCTCGATGAAGGATTCGACATAGCGCGCGGCCCGCTCCCGCCCCTTGGGCATGCCCATGGCTTGGTTGATCACCATAAAGCGCCCTGGCAACAGGCGCAGGCCAGCCACGCGCTGGGCGTCGGCTTCCAGTTGCTGCTTGACGCCGGCGGCCACCTCAAGGTTTTGCGCCACCATGACGTCCGTTACAGCGGGCGAAGTGGGAGCCTTGACCAGCTTCGCGGCTTTCAGTTCTCGGGAAAGATAAAGATCGTAGGCGCTGCCGTTGCCGACCACGACGCGGTTGGCCGGTTGGTCCACGTCCTCATTGCGTTGTATCGGCGAATCTTTGCGCACCAGGTAAGCGCCCTCGATGATGACGTAGGGCGGCGTCTGCAGCATGTCGGCGCCGCGCACAGGGTCTATCGCAACAAAGGCGATGTCTACCTGCGCATCCCTGACGGCTTCCACTACCTTGCCGGCCGAAGTGAAGGTCACCAGTTCCACCGGCACGCCCAGCCGCCTGCCCAGTTCGCGCGCGAGGTCGACCGACACCCCACGCGGCTCTCCGGTGGCGGCATCTCTCACTGCCAGGATGGGGTTGCCGAAATTGATGGCGGCCTTGAGCTTGCCCGAAGGCGCCAATTCAGCGACGGGCGCCGGCGGCGTGGAGGCGCAGCCCAGCAACGCAAAAGCAGCCAGCGCCAGAACCGCCAACGCGGCAAGCCACCACCATAGCCCGTCGGAACTGCGCACCTGACCCGGTGACAGGCCTTCGTTCGTTCTTGCCCCTGCACCTGGGCTCACACCCGCGGCGTCCACCACATCCTTGGCCTCCGCTAGCCCCAGGCCTGTCAGCCCCCGCAAGCGCCGGACCGCTTCTATCTTGTTGCCCTGGTCCAGCGCCTCTTGCACCTGGGCGGGCAGGGGGGCGCCAGCAGGCAGTGGCTTGGGCGCAAAGCCTGTGGCCGGTGGTTCGCCGCGCATATAGGCTTCCAGCGCATCCTTGGTTTCCTTCAGGCCCAGGCCGGTATCGGCGCGCATCAGCTTGATGGCTTCGACCAGGTGGCCGCGCTGCAAGGCGTCTTGCACAGGCTGCGGGAGGCTAGGGGCGGAATGGGGATTGGGCTCGCTCATGCGCGCCTCGGTTGCGAGAAGTGAAACGGATGAAATGCGGAGCAATTGCGCATAGGATCTCCTGAACGTGTGAGCCATTGGAGCGATCGAGACCGCCCTCGTCAACCGGAAATTTGCCTTGCAATCGGGCGAGCCCAAGAAAAAAGCAGCCGGAAGGCTGCTTTTTGAGGGAGGTGCGGTGCCTGCGGCGGCGCAGCGCGGTCGCGCTTACTCGAGTTTGGCTTTTTTGCGTAGGTCGTTCTGAAACGCCGCCAGCTTTTGCTGCTGCATTTGCTGGGCGATCTGCGGCTTGACTTCGTCGTACGAAGGCAGCTGCGCGGGACGGATGTCATCAACGCGGATGATGTGGTAACCGAACTGGGTTTTCACCGGTGTTTCGGTGGTCTGGCCCTTGCTGAGTTTGCCCAGTGCTTCGCTGAACTCAGGCACGTAGCTGGAGGGGTTGGCCCAGTCGAGGTCACCGCCTTTGGCGCCGGATCCGGGGTCCTTGGATTTCTTCTTGGCGATGTCGTCGAACTTGCCGCCCTTTTTCAGGCTGGCGATGATTTCCTTGGCTTCGCTTTCTTTTTCCACCAGGATGTGGCGGGCCTTGTATTCCTTGCCGCCGTTGGCTTCGGCGAACTTGTCGTATTCAGCCTTCATTTCGGCTTCCGTCACCGGGTTTTTCTTCTGGTAGTCGGCGAACAACTCGCGGATCAGGATGGTCTGGCGCGCCAGTTCCATCTGCACCTTGAAGTCTTCACTGGTCGACAGGCCCAGTTTTTCGGCTTCCTGCATGAAGACTTCGCGCGCGATGACTTCTTCGCGCAGTTGGGCTTCCATGTCTGGCGTCACGGGCCGGCCCGACTTGGCGACTTGCTGCGCCAAGGCGTCGAGGCGGGATTTGGGCACGGCCTTGCCATTGACGATGGCGACGTTTTGCGCCATGGCGCCTTGGGCACCTAAGGCCAGCAGGCCCGCAACCACGGTAGCCAGTAAAAGTTGTTTCTTCATGATGTCGCAGTCCTTTGATGAATGCTTGTTAGCGTCTGGATGGATGAGTGATTGGCTGGCCTTCACGGCCGGAGTTTCGAATGGGAACCGCCTGTTTCAGGGCGACTCGGTGATCTCAATCGCCAGGGCATGCAGGCCCTGAGCAAAGAAATTTTGCAGTGCATCATACACAAGCTGGTGGCGCGCCACCCGGCTTTGGCCTGCAAAGAGTGGGCTGGCGATGCGAACGCGAAAGTGGCTGCCGTAGCCCTCGGCATTGGCGCCTGAATGCCCCGCGTGGGCTGCGCTTTCATCCAGCACTTCAAGATGCGTGGGCTGCAGCCTTTCCTTTAACTGCCGTTCTATGTCCTGGGTGCGCACGGGCAGGGCGCTGGAAACACCGGCGATCATGGTGTGGCGTCGGTTTTGATGTGCTTGTTCAGGTAAAACGCCTGCCCCAGCACAAACACCACCATCAGGCCCATGCCCCCGAACAGCTTGAAGTTGACCCAGGTATCGGTGGAGAAGGTGAAGGCCACCCACAGGTTAAGCAGGCCCATGAGGGCAAAAAAGCCAACCCAGCTCAGGTTCAGGACGCGCCAGATCGCATCGGGCAGGGCCATTTGCGCGCCCATGAGTGACTTGATGCCGTTTTTCTTGAAGACCAGCTGGCCGATCAGCAGCGCGCTCCCCATGACCCAATAAAGCACCGTGGGCTTCCATTTGATGAAGTTTTCGCTGTGGAAGTAAATCGTGGCGCCGCCCAGCACGGTGACCAGCGCCAAGCTGACCCACAACATGGCGTCGACTTTTTTACCGCGCGCCTTGAGCCACAGGATTTGCGCCAGCGTGGCGATGATCACCACTACGGTCGCCAGCAGGACGGGCGCCTCGGAAGGGCCCACCACGCCGCCCGACACCATAAAACCCAGCCACTCCGTGGCCGTTGCTGCCGCCCAGTCCTTGTGGCCTTCGGCGTACTTGAACATGCCGAAGAAAAGGGCAATCGGCAAAAAGTCGAAAAGAATTTTCATGTGCTGATTATCGCGAGTCGCTTGATGGGGTGTTTCCCTGCCGTTCGGGCTGAGCTTGTCGAGGCCTGGTGGGTGCGAACGGCCCTTCGACAGGCTCAGGGCGAACGGTGTGAAGTGCTTTGGTTCTGGGCGAACGAAAGAAGTGTTTTATTTTTGCTTGAAGTCCAGGGAAGCCGAGTTCATGCAGTAGCGCAGGCCCGTCGGGGACGGCCCGTCGGGAAACACATGGCCCAGGTGCGCTCCGCAACTGGCGCACACCGTTTCGGTGCGCACCATGCCGTGTTTGCGGTCCATGATTTCTTCGATCGCGCCCGGCACGGCTTCCTCGGAAAAGCTGGGCCAGCCGCAACCCGCGTCGAATTTGGTCTCGGAATCGAACAGTTTGGCGCCGCAGCAGATGCAGTGGTAAGTGCCGTCCGCCCAGACGGCCTCGTACTTGCCAGTGTAGGGACGCTCGGTAGCGGCGTGGCGGGTGACTTCAAAGGCAGCCGGCTCGGCCCCTTTTTCAGCCAGCAGGGCTTTCCATTCAGCATCGGTTTTCTGGATCTTGGCGCTCATGTTTGGGTCCTGGGTTTGAACTTTGGGATGACTTGATGTTACGAACTGCAACTAATCTCAATCGACGAAGCCCAGTCGGGCGGGAAACTGGCAAAGCTGTCATGGCCGGGATGTTCCTCATATGGGGATTGCAGCAGTGCAAGCAAGGTATCGACACCGGAAAAGTCTTTTAGTTTCGCGGCACGTATGGCTTCTTCGCCCAAGTGGTTGCGTAGCACGAATTTCGGGTTGCTCTTTTGCATGAGCGCGGCGCGCTGCTGCGGGTCCACGCCGGCGAGCCGGCGCGAATAGTCCAGCGCCCAGGCATTGAAGGATTCGCGGTCAAAGAACAGGTCGCGCACCGGCTCATGACCGCTTTGGGGCGTGAAGCCGTTCAGGCGCCGCCAGAAGATGCTGTAGTCCACCTTGTTGGAGGCCAGCAGCTTGAAGCCATCGTCCACCAGGGCTTTGTCCTCGGGCTGCTGGTCCGCCAGGCCCAGCTTGGCGCGCATGCGGGCGTAGAGGGCCTCGGGAAAAATCGTCTTGTAGGGCTCCAGCGCCGCCAGCGCGAGTTCCTGCTCGCCGATCAGCGGCAGCAGGGCCTGCCCCAGGCAAAACAGGTTCCAGTAAGCCATATTGGGCTGGCGGTTGTAGGCGTAACGGCCCTGGGTGTCCGAATGGTTGCAGATATGGTTGGGGTCAAAGGCATCCAGGAACTGGAAGGGGCCGTAGTCTATGGTCAGGCCCAGGATGCTCATGTTGTCGGTGTTCATCACGCCGTGGCAAAAACCCACGGCCTGCCAGGCCGCCATCAGATGCGCCGTGCGTTCGCTGACGGCCTCCAGCAGCGCGGCATAAGGCTGCGGCGCTTCACGGCAAGCGGGGTAGAAGCGGTCTATGACGTAGTCGGCAAGCGTCCTGAGCTCGGCGTGCTGGCCGGTGTAGCTGAAGTGCTCAAAATGGCCGAATCGGATAAAGCTGGGCGCGGTGCGGGTCACCACGGCGGCGGTCTCTATCTCTTCGCGCCGTACCGGTGCGTCGGACCCGGTCACGCACAGCGCGCGCGTGGTCGGGATGCCGAGGCCGTGCATGGCTTCCGAGCACAGGAATTCACGGATGGAGCTGCGCAGCACGGCGCGGCCGTCGCCCATGCGGGAATAGGGGGTCCTGCCGGCACCCTTGAGCTGGATTTCCTGCGGCCCGCTCGGCGTGTCGATTTCGCCCAGCAGCAGTGCGCGCCCGTCGCCGAGCTGCCCGGCCCAGACGCCGAACTGGTGGCCGCTGTAGACGCTGGCCAGCGGGTCCGAACCCGGCAGGGCCTGGGTGCCAGTGAAGGCCTCCAGTGCAGTTTGCGACTCGAACCATTCGGCCCGCAGCCCCAACTCGCGCGCCACAGCGCGATTCCGGCCGACCCAATACGGGTCGGGCAACGCCTGAGCCTGCAGGCGTGTGAAGAAACTTTCGCCCAGTGCGGCAAAGCTGTTGCGCCAAGGCAGGGCGCCGCCGTCTGCAATGGTTGGGGCATCCGGCGCGGAAAGAGGGGCAGAGGTCATGGGCAAATTGTCCCCTACCTGACATGGGCCTGTGGATTCACGGGCAATCCCGCATGCCTGCGCTGTTGCGGTGCGGCATGATGGGCCGTTTGGGTATTACTTGGTTCAATATTTCAAGGATGGAGACTTTCGATGCTCGGGTTAATGCAAAGCCAGCCACTGCTGATTTCCGGTTTGATCGAATTTGCGGAGCGCCACCATGGCGACGCTGAAATCGTCTCGCGCCGCGTGGAGGGCGACCTGCATCGCTACACCTACAAAGACATGGGCCAGCGCGCGCGCCGCGTCGCCCGGGCGCTGGACGGCCTGAAGCTCGCCTTTGGCGATCGGGTCGCCACTCTGGCCTGGAACGGCTACCGGCACCTGGAGCTGTATTACGGCGTAAGCGGGTCGGGTCGTGTACTGCACACCATCAACCCGCGCCTGCACCCGGATCAGATCGCCTGGATCGCCAACCACGCCGAAGACCAGGTACTGTGCTTCGACCTGAGCTTTTTGCCCCTTGTGCAGGCCGTATATGCCCGTTGCCCGACGATCAAGCACTACATCGCACTGTGCGATGCCGACAAACTGCCGGCCGATTCCGGTGTGCCGAACCTGCAAAGCTATGAAAACTGGATAGGCGCGCAAAAGGCTGACTACGCCTGGCCCAGCTTTGACGAGAACACGGCTTCAAGCATGTGCTACACCAGCGGTACCACCGGCAACCCCAAGGCCGCGCTCTACAGTCATCGCTCCAGCACGCTGCATGCCTATGCGGCTGCGTTGCCCGACGTGATGTGCATTTCCGCGCGCGACGCCATCCTGCCCGTGGTGCCCATGTTCCACGTCAATGCCTGGGGCATTCCGTACTCGGCCGCGCTCACCGGCGCCAAGCTGGTGTTCCCCGGCCCGGCCTTGGACGGCAAGTCCATCTACGAGCTGATGGAGGCCGAGAAAGTCACCTACGCGGCCGGCGTGCCCACGGTGTGGCAGATGCTGCTGACCCATATGAAACCCGCGGGCCTGAAGTTTTCCACCTTGAAGCGCACCGTCATAGGCGGCTCGGCCTGCCCGCCGGCCATGATCAATTCTTTCCGCGAAGACTACGGCGTGGAGGTGCTGCACGCCTGGGGCATGACCGAGATGAGCCCGCTGGGCACGCTGTGCACGCTCAAGAACAAGCACGACGCGCTGCCCGAAGCCGAAAAAATGAAGATACGCCTCAAGCAGGGGCGCGCCATCTACGGCGTCGACATGAAAATCGTCGACGCCAATGGCGAGGAACTGCCCTGGGACGGCAAGGTCTTTGGTGACCTGTACGTCAAGGGGCCCTGGATCGTGCGCGAGTACTTCAAGGGCGAGGGCGGCGACCCGCTGGTGGACGGCTGGTTTCCCACGGGCGACGTCGGCACCATAGACCCCGACGGCTACCTGCAGATCACCGACCGCAGCAAGGACGTCATCAAGTCGGGCGGCGAATGGATCAGCTCCATCGACATCGAGAACATCGCGGTGGCCCACCCGGCCGTGGCCATGGCCGCCTGCATAGGCGTGGCCCACCCCAAGTGGGACGAGCGCCCCATCATCGCGGTCGTCAAAAAGCCCGGCATGGATGTCACGCGTGACGAGTTGCTGCGCTTCTACGACGGCAAGACCGCCAAATGGCAAATTCCCGATGACGTGGTGTTTGTCGATGCCATTCCGCTGGGCGCCACCGGGAAGATGCTCAAGACCAAGCTGCGCGAGATGCTCAAAGATTACAAGCTACCGCAGAGCTAACACCAAAGTTCAAGGAGCCCGGATTCAAACCAAGCAGGGGCCGCGGAACCGGCTTTGCCGGGCCGCAGGCGCAGCGGCCCCCGAGGGGGCTGGAGTCCGCGGCTCCAAGCCTGCCTGCGCAGGCTTGGACGGGCGACAGAGGCGAAGCGTCTCGCGAGCCGCGGCCTGCAAGGCCTCGCGCATTACACGGAGCCGAAGGCGAAGTGAAAAGCGTGGGGGTCGCGTCGGTGACATACCGCTAGGGCATTCCCTGACGCAGTGCAACATCATTTGACCTAACCTTTGCCGGTTCCCCATCAGGTTTTCGTTGGCAAATTCATAAATTTTCAGGAGACAAGGGATGACAACCCACACCCGATTTTTCGCGCGGCATGCAGGCATTGCCCTGGCGGTTTCTTCCATGCTGTACAGCGGCATGACACTGGCCCAGGCACCGGCAAAGGCCGCGGCTCCGGCCAAAGCCGCTGTTGCTGCACCCGCCGCCGGCGGTGCCGTCAACCTGAACCAGACCGTCAAGATCGCATGGCTGGACCCGCTGTCCGGCCTGATGGCTGCCGTCGGCACCAACCAGCTCAAGGGCTTCCAGTTCCTGGCTGAACAGTTCAGCAAAAAGAACAAGGCCGGCGTGAAGTTCGAGATTATCGGCATCGACAACAAACTCAGCCCGCAGGAAACCACCAACGCGCTGAAGTCCGCCATCGACCAGGGCGCGCGCTACATCGTGCAGGGCAACGGCTCCGGCCCGGCGCTGGCCATCATGGACGCGCTGTCCAAGTACAACGAGCGCAACCCCGGCAAGGAAGTCGTCTACCTCAACTACGCCGCGGTGGACCCGGACCTGACCAACAGCAAGTGCGACTACTGGCACTTCCGCCTGGATGCCGACACCTCCATGAAGATGGAAGCCTTGACGGCCTTCATGAAGGAGCAGCCGGACATCAAGAAGGTCTACCTGATCAACCAGAACTATTCGCACGGCCAGCAGGTCGCCAAGTTCGCCAAGGCCAACCTGGGCAGCAAGCGTCCCGACATCCAGATCGTCGGCGAAGACCTGCACCCGCTGGCCCAGGTGCGCGACTTCGCGCCCTACATCGCCAAGATCAAGCAGTCGGGCGCCGACACCGTGATCACCGGCAACTGGGGCTCGGACCTTTCGCTGCTGGTCAAGGCCGCCAACGAGGCGGGCCTGAACAACGTCAAGTTCTACACCTACTACGCCGGCGTCACCGGCACGCCGACCGCGCTGGGCGCGGGCTCGGCCGGGCGGGTCTACATGGTGTCCTACAA
>Ga0102589_1001797_pt1 | contig 27074 bp, 30 predicted proteins | sample AraplaMF_Col_mLB_FD_76858 | JGI IMG/M metagenome (GOLD analysis project Ga0102589, IMG submission 76858) | Arabidopsis root microbial communities from the University of North Carolina, USA - plate scrape MF_Col_mLB | ecosystem: Host-associated > Plants > Roots > Endosphere | place: USA... | reverse complement strand
CCATCGCCTGCCCTCAAGAGCCCCTCGATGATCCGTCGTCCCGTCCTGCGGTCCGCGTTCCTGCAAGCTCTGGTCCTGTTGTCCCTGCCAGCCGCCGCGATCTTCTCCGGTGCCGTGGCCGCTGACGCCCCGGCCGCCCTGGTCGAGGGCTCCGACTACGTGGTGATCGACGGCGGCAAGCCGTTCGCGCCAGTGAAGGGCAAGGTCGAGGTGGTGGAGGTGTTCGGCTACACCTGCCCGCACTGCGCGCACTTCCAGCCGCAGGTCGCCAAGTGGCAGGCCAGCAACGCCAAGCAGGTCAACTTCGTGCCGATGGCGGCGCCGTTCGGCGGCTACTGGACGCCCTACGCCAAGGCCTTCTACGCCGCGCAGGAACTGGGCGTGGCCGGCAAGAGCCATGACGCGATGTTCCTGGCCCTGCACACCGACGGCACCCTGCCGCTGCGCAATCCGTCGGTCGACGAGATCGCCAGCTTCTACGCCCGCTACGGTGTCGATGCCCAGCGCTTCGCCGCCACCTACGACAGCCCGCAGGTGCAGGCGCGCATGGAGAAGGCCGAAGCGTTCATCCGCAGCAGCGGCGTGGAAGGCACGCCGACGCTGATCGTGAACGGCAAGTACCGCATCCTCGGCAACAGCTTCGACGACACCCTGCGTATCGCCGATCAACTGGTCCAACGCGAGCGTGCAACACACTGACTGCGTGCCCGGAATACCGGTCAGCCCTGGTGGCCGGTATTCTTGCTGTGACACCTCATGCCCGGCCCGGACGCCTGAGCGCCGGCCACACCTTCCAGCCATAGCCTTTTGCGGAGAAATCGATCCATGACCTCGCGCCTGCCTCACCTTGCCGTGGTTCTGACCGGCCTGCTCGCCCTGTCCGCCTGTTCCAAGCAGGCCCCGGCCCCGGCTGACACCGCCGCACCGGCGGCCCCGGCTGCCACCACCGAGGCACCGGCCGAGACCGCTGCCGCCGCACCGGCAGCGACGACCGAAACCGCACCGTCCGAAGCGCCGGCACCGGCTGCTCCGGCGGCGACCGCGACCCCGCCGGAAGGCCCGGCGCCGGTCCTGGGCACCGACTACATCGAAATCGCCGGCGGCCAGTCCTACGAGCCCACCAACGGCAAGATCGAAGTGGTCGAAGTCTTCGGCTACACCTGCCCGCACTGCGCGCACTTCGAGCCGCTGGTGGAAGCCTGGAAGGCCAAGCAGACGGCCGACGTGAAGTTCGTCCCGCTGGCCGCGCCGTTCGGCGGCTACTGGATGCCGTACGCCAAGGCCTTCTACACCGCGCAGGCGATGGGCGTGCTCGACAAGACCCACGAGGCGATGTTCAACGCCATCCACGTCGACCACACCATGCCGGTGCAGCCGCTGCCGACCGACGCCCAGATCGCCGGCTTCTACGCCAAGTACGGCGTCGATCCCAAGCAGTTCGAAAGCACCATGAGCAGCTTCGCCGTCGATGCCAAGCTCAAGCGCGCCGCCAACTTCATCACCCGCAGCGGCGTCGACTCGACCCCGTCGATGGTGGTCAACGGCAAGTACAAGGTCGTTGGCAAGAGCTTCGAGGACAGCCTGCGCATCGCCGACCACCTGGTCGCGCAGGAGCGCGCCAAGTCCGCTGCCCCGGCTCCGGCTGGCGGCTGACCGGGCACCACCGCTCGAATGGAGACGCGCCGGCTCCGCCTGCTCAGTGCCAACATCCAGGCGGGGTCGAGCACGCGCGGCTACCACGACTACGTCGCGCGCAGCTGGTCGCACGTGCTGCCGGCCGGCAACAAGCGCGGCAGCCTCGACACCATCGCGCAACTGGCCGGCGAACACGACATCGTCGGCCTCAACGAGAGTGACCCCGGCAGCCTGCGCTCCGGGTTCACCAACCAGACCCACTACCTGGCCCAGCGCGGCGGCTTCGATTACTGGAGCCACCAGCCCAACCGCCGCGTCGGCGGCGTCGCTTCCAGCGCCAACGGCCTGCTGAGCCGGCTCGAGCCGCGCGAAGTCATCGACCATCCGCTGCCAGGCCGCATCTCCGGCCGTGGCGTGCTGCTCGCTCGCTATGGCGAAGGCGATGCCGCATTGCTGGTCGCCGTGGCGCATCTCTCACTGGGCGCCACTTCGCGCGCCGCGCAACTGGGCTTCATCGCCGAGCTGCTGCACGACCACCCGCACGCGGTGCTGATGGGTGACTTCAACTGCTCGATCGACCGCCCGGAAATGCAGGCGCTGTTCCGCAGCACGCGCCTGCAACCGCCCGAGGGCGACGTACCGACGTTCCCGAGCTGGCGCCCGCAGCGCGCGATCGACCACATCCTGGTCGGCGACGGCCTGCGCACGTCAAACGCGCGCGCGTTGCCTGCGGCGCAGTCGGATCACCTGGCGCTGTCGATCCAGTTGGATGTGCCGGACAGCGCGCTGCGCTAGAGCGCGGTTGCCGGATGGCCGCTAGCGGCCAGGCGCGGGCCCTGGACCGCCCATCCCCAGACCTACTTCCCTCGCACGAGTCCAGTTCGCTGGGGAATGGGAGCCGCCATCGTCTCCAGGCGCCGCAGTCGGCGCTTCTCGGCCAGATCCTCTTCGCTCTGGTTTGAGGTCGGGCTGGCATTGGCCGAGTGAGTCGTTGCCGGGCCGGTAGCGCAACCCGCAACGACAAGGCAGAACATCAGACTCGTGGCTGTGCGTAGTTTCATGATCCCTCCGGAATGGTGGGGAACGCCTTGGGTCGGAAGCGGACATTAGCACTCGCTGTTGGCTTTCGCCTGCGCCAACGACCGCTTTCGGCCAGAAGCGGACGTTAGTTGTCCGCTACCACGTGCCGGCCAAGAGATGAGAAGGAAGCTCCTCTAGCGCTCCTTGCGGTGCATCCACTTCCCAATACACGACGCAACAACCGCACCCCTCAAAGTTTTCGGGGCAGGTAGCCATGTCGTCTCGCCAGCGTTCCAACCATTGCTCGACAAGCTCCCGTGGCCATGGCTCCGGCGTCGTCGCCCTTACCTAGCAGGACACTTATGTCAGCTCGCGGCATCGGAGGAGAATGTCTGTTACGGGTCGAAAGCGGACGTTAGCACCGGACCCGGCGCCCAGGTAGTCACCAGTGTCCGCTAACGGCCAAGAGCGGATGCTCCTGGATCTCTGCTCAAATCCACTTGAAGAGCGTTTAAACGCGGACCTGCTGAGGCTCATTCGTCAAGTACTCGTCGGGCGACGTGTAGATCCGGTACACACGCCCAGAGGAGTCAGCCCATTCACGAAGCCCTTGCAACAGGTCTTGGAACACCGGGCCCTCCAAGCCAAGCCCATGCGGCCAAATCCCGAGAAACCCAAACGGCGTGTCCTCACACGGAACATCGCATTGCCTTCCGTCTTTTGTCGCCGTCAGGCGGTGGCAATACATGTAGATGCACTTCTGGAACAGAATGGTCCAACCGCCATGAAGTTCCATATCAGCGCACCTGCAACTTCTTGAGTAATGCCTGCCGTGCCCTGGATTGCATAACCATGCACTCAACGTTCGCCTTGGTAAGCGGACCTACGGGGCCGTGTATTGCTTCCATCACTGAGTTCCTGATTGGCGCGAAACGCTCAGGCCGTACTCCTTCGCTAGCCCTTCGAGCACCGTCCAATCCGCCAGCCATTGCTGCCGCTGAGTTATTTCCTGGACGGTGTCAGGTGGTCCCCTCCTTTGGAAGTCCTTCAACTGGGCATCCAAGTCAACGGCAGCCTCGTTGAACAATCGCTGAGCTTCCACCCTGTCAGCCGGGATCGTGGAAGATCCTTCGGCACGTATCCCTGCTATCAGTATCAACGCAGCGATTTGATAATCACCGCCAACTTTCTTGAGCAGTTCATATGCGTGATCGTTGTCCTTCTTGACCGCCTTTCCGTCGAAATACAGCCAGCCCAGCGTGTATCTCGCATCGTCACTGCCTTGCTGGGACGCCTCGTTCAAGATGCGAAGGCCTTCATTCGAGGTGCTGCTTGATTGCAGCAACGCAGATGCGCGAGCGATTTGCGTGGAGAGGGCATCATCTGCTCCCCTTTCGCTTGGAACTTCAGTGCCAGCAACAATGCTTCCAGATGACAAGCAAAGTGTGAGTGCCAGCAGGGCCGAGACACCCCCAGGCCTGAACAGGCCAATCCAACGGCTTGAGCATCTGGTTCTGTTTGCGATGAACTCGGAGTGCGTCATGTTTTCCATCGAGGCCGTGATCTGGTGGGGGCCGGATGTCCTGGGCCGCTGGCGCAACAGTGAGACCGACCGTAATGTCTGCATTGGGTCGGAAGCGGACGTTAGCATCGGCCCCGGCGCCCAGGTAGCCCCCGATGTTCGCTAGCGGCCAGAAGCGGACATGGCACGGTTGCCAAGCCGCTCAACAAGTAAACGCGTCGTCCGCGCGCGCAGCATTGCTCACGTCCGTCGCGGGCCGGACGACCGACACGAACAGCGCGTTGTAGTCGCGCTGGTCACAATCGATTCCGGTTCGATAGGACGTGATGACGATGGTGGCGTGGCCGGTGAGCCCCTGCCGCCTTGCGATAATTGCCTTCCTCTGCGCTGGCGATATCAAGGCACTGATGGCCTTTTCCGTGTTTCTGAGCCAGACCTCGCGCACAGCTCCACGCTCGACGTCATGCGGCAGTATCCGACGGCTCTGCGCGTCCGGCTTGAATACCACACGAAAGCCCCCTCCAAAGCCTTCGCTCTCGGGCTCCCAGAGAACTTCGAAATCACCTGCGACCTCAGCGCTACCCGCAAAGCGTGTTTCATTCGGTGCCACAAACACGGAGCGTTTGAGTGGTGATGGCGCCACCGACCTGAAGCGCGCTTCCTGCCCGATCGCTACGAGCGAATAGATGGCGAATACACCTATCAGAAAGAGGAACGTCCACCGCCTCATGCGCCAGCCCCGTGCGACCACCATCATGGGTCGATGCGGACATTAGCACTGCTGAAGTACTGCCGAGCCAGGTTCAAGCGGTCCGAATGTCCGCTATCGGCCAGAAGCGGTCGTTCACCACCCGATGGTGGCGCTGGGCAACAACCCAGCGCTACTCCTCCCGCCTGGATGCTACTGGGTGGCCACCGGAAAGTTCGTCGCGGCCCACGAAGAGAACGCGCTCGGCTCCCGGCCTGCAATCCTGTTTGCAAGGTCGATCTGGTCCAACGAGGGGGAGCCGAGATAGGTGTACTCCTGGAAATACCGGAACGTCTGGGCAATCTCCGCCGGAAAAGCGTCGTCCTGGACTTGCGTGAAGGAGAACGCATGCCCCTGGCTATTGAGTGTGCGGATGATGTCATCGAAGCTCATGAAATCGCCGACAAGGGGCAGGTACTCGCCGTTGCCCGCGCGACCTGGGTCGGCGAAAGCGCCTGCAACTATGGGTCCGATTTCGTTGATGTCGCCCATATGGATTCCGCGAACGCCGGGGTCGAGCGGCAGAGCCCATCCCATTGAGCCATCCGCCTGCTTTTGCGGCGCCAGTGGGCCCGTCAGGTTCTGGTAGTACATCGGCGGGATCACGAACGTGTGGTGCTCGAATCCGGCTTCGCGGATGATCGCGTCCACCTTTGCTTTTCCGGTGTAATGCGGAACGGTGTACTTGCCACCGCTGATCTCTTCGACGTTGGGCAGCGTCGACCAGATCAGATGCCGGACGCCAGCGCGCTTGGCGGCCCGGATCGCCGCCGTCGCCTGCTTGACCTCGTCGGCGCCCTGTTCCCAGAAATTGGTGACAAGAAAGACGCCGTGCGCTCCCGTGAAGGCAGCCTCCAGGCCACCAGGCTGGTTCAGATCGGCCTTGTGAACTTCATGACCCAGGTCGAGGTGGCGACTTGGATTGCGGCTCAGGGCGCGTACGTGGAACTGGTCGTCCGCCCGGAGGGCGCGCACTACGGCACCGCCCTGCTGACCCGATGCGCCGATGACGGCGATCACTTTTTTCGCTTTCGATATCACGTGGATTCCTCGTTTCCTGAGAGCCGCCCGCGACGTCGCTGCTGTACGCCGGTTTACGCGCGGCTCGCCTTGGCTGGCCTGTGTGGACTTGCATCGCAAATCTAAGCGCAAGGGCCCGCGTTGATTAGTCGGGAGATATGGATTTCAGTCATCCATCTGCAGAACCCCCTGGCTGCCGTTTCGCATCCGTATTGCTCGCATGGATGGATGGGTCTAATCCACGAAAGGGTCTGGTGGACGGACGGGGCAGCGCGCAGGATCCAGCAGCGACGCACCGAATGCGTCCGCGACTCGAATTACCCTCCAGGTACCACGACATGCTTGCTTACAGACTGACCGCCCCCGACCTGAATGCACTTCACCTGTTTGACGAGGCGATACCCGAGCCTGGCCCGACCGAAGTCATCGTGAAGATGCGCGCCGCCTCGCTGAACTACAAAGACACCTTCTATCTCGCCGGAGACAAGGGCATTCGACTGCCTCGGCCCACCATTCCGCTGTCGGACGGCTCTGGTGAGGTGGTTGCCGTAGGGTCGCACGCAACACGCTTCTCAGTCGGCGATCGCGTCGTCGGAAACTTCGTGCAGGATTGGTTGTACGGCTCGATCCCCGAACATGCCGTGGATTCCAGTACGACGCTCGGCCATGGCATCGACGGCTGCCTGGCCGAGTACCGGGCCTTCAACGAACAGGGCCTGCTCCGCCTGCCCAGGAATCTCTCGTGGGAGGAAGGCGCGACACTCCCCTGCGCCGCGCTGACCGCGTGGAACGCGGTCCGTGACGTCCGGGCCTGGGAGACGGTGCTCATTCTTGGCACGGGCGGTGTCGCCCTGTTTGCACTTCAGTTTGCAAAGGCGCTCGGGGCCAAGGCGATCGTCACCTCGTCCAGCGACGCCAAGCTGGCACGCGCAGTCGACATTGGAGCTGATCAGGTCGTCAACTATCACAACAACCCGGAATGGCACCAAGAGGTCCGTGAGCTTACTGGTGGCCGCGGTGTCGAGCACGTCGTGGACACCGTAGGACCCGACACACTGGAACGGTCGATTGCGGCCGCTGCCCGGGATGGCCATGTCCACCTTGTCGGCCTGATCAATCCTGCCGGGTCCGTCAAGGCATTGTCGATTCTCGGTGGGATGGTGAGCGTTCGAGGCGTCCGCGTAGGTTCGAGAAATATGTTCGAAGAAATGAACGCCTTCATCGAGAGCAAGGACATCCACCCCATCGTTGGCCATCGGTATGCATTGGATGATGCCAAGGCGGCGTTCATTCGCCAGCTCGATGGGCCCGACTTCGGAAAGATCGTGGTCGATATCGATGCTTGAGAGGCGCCGCGCAGGCGCCCTCATCGAGTCTTTGCGCGCGAGGTCGATAGCGGGTGCACGAACCCTTCATCGACGATCTTTGCCATGGTGAAATCGATGAACTCAGTCACCGCGCGCGGTTGTTGCCGCCGGCTGGAGTAGACCAGGTAGATGCCGGCGACGTTGGTGCCGTACTCGGGAAGCACTTCGACGAGTTGCCCCTCTTCCACATAGGGAGCGGTGGCGGTGGTTGGCAGGAGGCCGATGCCCACGCCAGTCAGCGCTGCGTCCAGCAGCGGATGCATCATGTTGGCCTGGAACCGCGCAATGACCACGACCTCTTCGTCACCGCGCGGTCCAGTCAGCTTCCAGACGGTCTGGCCCGCGGTCTTCGACGCCACGATGCAATCGTGCTCTGCCAGTGATGCAACCGAGACTGGCGTTCCACGCGATGCGAGGTAGCCGGGGCTGGCCACTAGCGCGTTACGAACGGTACCGATCTGTCGGGCCACCTGCGTCGGGTCGGCTTCCAGGCCGCCCCGAATAGCGACATCGATGCCCTGATCGATCAGGTCCACCTTTTCGTCGCTAAGCAGGAACTCCAGGCGAACCTTGGGGTGGTCAGCCAGAAAGTCGGCCATCCACGCCACTGGAAACCAGCGGAAGAAGTCCGCGGGCGCCGCCACACGGACGTTGCCGCTGGCAAGCTGACTGCCTTCCCCGACCTGCCTGGCCGCTTCGACCAGGGCTTCCACCTGCTCCGCGCTGCGCTCGTAGAACGTCGTCCCGGCGGAGGTCAGCGTCAAGCGGCGGGTGGAGCGCTGGAACAAGCGCACACCAAGATGTTGCTCGAAACCCTGTATCCGTCGGCTGACCGTGTTCGACGGCATCCCCAGACGCCGCGCTGCCGCGGCGAAGCTCCCGGCCCGCACGACGTGGACGAAGAGGGCAATGTCGTTCAGATCAACCATAGCTATCCTCAGGCCCTCGGGGGGGCATCGAGGCCCCTCCGCCTCGTCCGTTACTCATTCCAACGACAACACGCCTGTGGCACGTCCGATTCCAGGCCGGAGCAGTACGTCCGGCGGTAGCTGTCGAAACGCGGGTGTCCGCTTTGGGTCGGAGGCGGACGTTAGCACCGGACTGGGCGCCCAGGTAGACCCAAGGTCCGCTTCCGGCCAGAAGCCGACGCTCGCCTGCGCTCATCGCATCGGGACCGGCCGCAGCAATGCAGGCTCGAAGAACCGGCTCGCAATCGCCGCCAAGATGATCGGCGCGAAACCGATCACGGCAGCGAAGATAAGTAGCCCCGTGTTGCCGAATACCCCGGCCTTGTACAGCGCATAGCCCGAAAACAGTAAGACGTGAGTGACAGCTCCTGCGGCGTACGCCGTGCCCACGACCTTGCCGCTGCAAGGCCCGCGAATCGCAGACGCGTAAATGACCCAAATGGACAATGGAACAAACAGGAACGCAGCGCTCCACAGGCCTGTGTTGTAGGCGCCAGCCGCGATACCGCCTGCGGTGTGCACAAGCCCGTTGGCGAACAGCAATCCCCAAAAACTGAGGCCGATGAGGACGTTACGCCTGAAGAGGTACGCAGCCAGAGGCGCCCCGAACCACATGAGGGCGATGTTCACCACAGGGTAGAAGGCCAGCGGAATAGGACACGCCGGATATGGAGGGAAGCCGATCTTCTCGCAGATCATTTCCTGAATCGAGTAGTCGAAGCCCAGCACCGGAAGGCTGTATTCCTCAAATTGATGTACCCAGTACAGCGGCACAGCCAGCCAGGCTAGCCACGCCGGATCACGCCAGCGCGATACCGTGGTGCTACTACGGAAGGTGTCGGTCGCTAGCAGGACGGCGAACATCACGATCGCGCCGCCTACTCCGATGAACGGCCAAACGGTCAAGAACCAATGCGTTTGCATAGTGCCTCCGTCAGTCGCAGCGTCCCATGTCAATCGAGCATACCGACTAGTCCGGCATCCACCCTCCATGCTGGTCCCCGACCGAGGAGTTACTTCGCAGCCAGCGGTCCGTAGAAATAGGAGGCCGTGACGCCGCCGTCGAGCCCGCGCCTACTACGACAGTGATGTCTTCATCTCATTTCTCCTGAGGCGGCAGTTGCCGGATCGTACCTCGGCTACGAGTTCCACGTGGTTGCAACCGCCACTCACCCCATCGTGGCCACCGGTCGTCATCCCCCGGCGCCTCAGCACGCAGCAATCCAGCTACGCTGGCACCATTGCGCAGGCTGCCGCCGCCAGCTAAGGCGGCGCGGCGAGGGGCGCAGATCGCCAGCGGAGGGGCACGGACATGGCGACACCGGTAGTGGAGAACAGGTCCGGAATCGGCCGCCGGGGCGTGGCCATCCTGGGTGCATGGACACTGGTGGCGATGCTCTTCGCCGGTCAGGCCTGGTTTGCCGCACAGGTGCGCGGTGAATCGCTTGCGTGGGCACGTGCCAGCGCCATCTGGCTCGTCTGGGCCACGACGTGGGCTGCCCTCACTCCGATCGCACTCCGGCTCGAGGCGCGGTTTCCGCTCCAGCGGCCGCACGTCCTGGCCGCGCTTGCGATACACGGCGTCGCTTCGGCGACCTGTGCACTCGTCAGCCTGGCACTGTTCGCGCTGGCGGCGCCGGTCGTCGGCGCGACCCACGCCGAACCCACCTGGCTGGGCACCTTCAGCCGGCTGCTGGGTACGACGTTCCTGCTGAACCTCCCGGTCTATTGGCTGATCGTCGCCGCGGCGCACGTGGCGCGTCTCGTGCGGACTGCCCGGGAGGAGGACCGTCGGCGGCTCCGCCTCGAAGCGCAGCTGGCCGATGCCCGTCTGCAGGCACTGCGCACCCAGCTGCAGCCACACTTCCTCTTCAACGCCCTCAATACGATTTCGGTGCTGATGCACGAGGATGTCGAGGCCGCAGATCGCATCCTCCTGCAGCTCAGCGCGCTGCTGCGCCGCTCGCTCGACAGCACCGACCTGCATGAGGTGACGCTGGGCGAAGAGATCGGCTTTCTAGAAAGCTATCTCGAGATCGAGCAGGCCCGCTTCGGCGGACGCCTGAGCTACAGGATCCTCGTCCCTGATCTGGCTCTCGACGCGCGGGTTCCAAACCTGATCCTTCAGCCACTGGTCGAGAACGCGCTGCGCCATGGACTGGCCACGCGTGCCGGCCCGGGGCGAGTGGAAATCAAGGCAGAACGGCAAGGCGACTCCCTGCTGCTGCGCGTTGTCGATGACGGACGCGGGCTGCCACCCGCGATGACCGAGCGCATCGGGCTGGCGAACACGAGGGCGCGATTGCGCTTGCTGTATGCGGACCGGCAGCGCCTGGACGTGCGCAGTTCCGATGGCGGCGGCGTCATCGCCGAGATCGCCCTGCCTTGGAACACTGTCGCATGACCATCCGCGCACTGATCGTCGACGACGAACCAGCCGCCCGCCGCGGGATACTGCGGCTGCTGCGGAACGAGCAGGACATCGAAGTCATCGCAGAGTGCGGTGACGGCGCAACGGCGATATCGGCGATCAGCACGCATTCGCCCGACCTCGTGTTCCTCGATGTGCAGATGCCCGAGCTCGATGGGTTCGCCGTCATTGAAGCCGTCGGTGGCAACCGCATGCCGGCGGTTGTGTTCGTGACCGCATTCGATCAACACGCCGTGCGTGCGTTCGATGCCCAGGCGATCGACTACGTGCTAAAGCCGATCGATCCTGATCGCTTTCGCCGCGCGCTGCAGCGCGCCCGTTCGCATCTGGCCCATCCCGATGACGACTTTGCCCGGCGCGTTTCCGAGGCCTTGAAGTCGATCGATCGAGGAGAGCTGCAGCGCTACCCCACGCGACTGGCAATCCGTTCCGAGGGTCGGGTTCGGCTGCTCGACATCGACGAGGTCGATCGCATCGTCGCCGCAGGCAACTACGTCGAGGTCCACACCGGCGCGAAGCATCACCTGCTGCGCGAGACGATGACCAGCCTCGAGGCCCGCCTCGACCCGCAACGCTTCATCCGGGTATCACGCGCGGCGATCGTCAGCATCGCCAGGATTCGCGAAGTCCAGCCGCTCTTTGATGGCGACTTCGTCGTTCTCCTCAAGGACGGCGCGCAGGTCAACGGCAGCCGCCGTTACCGGGCGGCGCTGGACGTGTTGCTTCGCTGAGCGCGGCCCGGGCGCCGTCACCACGCAGCCGCTACTCATCCCGCCGCAGCATCCGCCCGCCACCAACGCAGCGCCAGCAGTCGTACAGGACCCCATCATCCGCAGCACGCACTTCCGCGTTTCGGAGATGGTCATGAAGACGTTCAACATCCTGCTATCCGCCGTGGCAACAGTCGCCGCCCTCGTCGGCGTGGTTCCCTGCAAGGCCACGGCGTCCGACGGCGTTCGCGCCGAGACGTTGGAGTCCAACAAGTCGATCACCCGCAGGGTGTACGAGGAAGGCCTCAGTCAGGGTCGATTCGAAGTGCCGTACGCCGCTGACTTCCTTGGCCACGGCGGCAGGAACACCTTCACCCATGCCGATGGCATGGCCGAAGCCAAGGGATGGCGCGAGGCGTTTCCGGATCTCAGGATCACGGTCGACAAGCAGGTTGCCGAGCGCGACCTGGTGGCCGTGCGCTGGACTGCGCACGGGACCAACACTGGCGCCGGCAATGGCATTCCGGCCACCGGTCGCTCAGTGCAGGTCACGGGCACGACGCTGTTTCGCGTGGCAGACGGGCGAATCGCCGAAGAATGGACATGCGCCGATTCGCTCGGTCTGATGAAGCAGCTGGGCCTGTCGGCAGGCCCGGCAGCGGCAGCGAAGATCGACTCCGGCGCTGCTCCCTGACCACCTGTTGCGTGGTCACCCCGTGCTGCGCAAACGCGCAGCAGCGAGGATATCTCGCAGGGCCTGGATCGTTGCCGGCTTGACCAGGTGGAGGTCGAACCCTGCCTCCAGGGCCCGGTTGCGGTCCTCTTCCTGGCCAAATCCCGTCAACGCGACCAGCAACGGCCTGCGACTTTCGCGGGCGCGGACACGACGCGCGACTTCGTAACCATCCATGCCGGGCATCGCGATATCGATGAAAGCGATCTCTGGCCCGAAGGCATCGAACGCTTCCAGCGCTGCCGCGCCGTCATAAGTGACCTGCAGGTGCTGTCCAAGCGATTCCAGCAACAGCGCCAGGGTGTCGGCCGACGATGTCAGATCATCGACGACCAGGATGCGATGCGTCGGGAGCGCAGGTGCTCCCGAGAGCGGCTGCACCAATGCGACAGGCGCGATCCCGCTGGAAATGGCCGGCAGGCGCACCTCGAACTCGCTGCCGCGGCCCACGCCTTCGCTGCGCGCCTCTGTTCGGCCGCCGTGCAGTTCGACGAGGCTCTTGACCAGCGTCAGGCCGATACCCATCCCACCGTGCGCACGCCCCAGCGACTGATCCACCTGAGCGAACATCTCGAAGACTTCCGTCAGCATTCCCGCCGGAATACCCAACCCGTTGTCGCTGATCGTAACGATTGCCGCATCGCGTTCCTGCCTTGCGACAATGCGGATCTCGCCGCCTGGCGCGGTGTACTTGGCTGCGTTGTGCAGCAGGTTTCCGAAGACCTGTACGAGCCGGCCGAGGTCAGCCTCAACGTACACCGGCTCATCAGGCAACTCGACGACCAGTCGATGCGCATTGGAATCGATGAAGGGTTTGAGTGCCTCGACGGCGCCATGGACCGCAAGCGACAGGTCAAGCCGTTCCCGCCGCAGGTCGATGCGGCCGCGCGTGATACGCGATACATCAAGCAGGTCGTCGATGAGCCGCGCCATCTGCCGGACCTGTCGCTCCATCATCCCGCGTAGCCGGACCGACTCCTCGGGTTTGTCTTCGATGTACGGCCACAGCTGCAGTGCATTGGAGATCGGCGTCAGCGGATTGCGCAGTTCATGCGCCAGCGTCGCGAGGAACTGGTCTTTGCGGCGGCTGGCTTCTTCGACTGCCCCTTCCGCGCGGCGGCGCGCGTCGATATCGAACACCACGCCCACCATGCCCGCGTACTCACCGGTCTCGGAGTACCACGGACGGCCCAGGTCCACCGCCCATCGATAGGAGCCATCCGCGGTGCGGAGGCGGTACTCGGTCTGGAACGCCTGGCGCTTTTCGTTTGCATCAAGGAATGCGTTGCGCCCCTGCTCCTGATCGTCCGGATGCGTCGCCGTGGTCCACCCCATGCCAAGCGCCTGGGCTTCGGTCTGGCCGGTCAGCTCATACCACTGGCTGGACAGGAAGGTGCAGTACCCGTCCGGATCGGTCAGCCAGAGCGCGGCCGGCGAGGCATTCGCCATCAGCCGGAAACGCGCCTCTTCCTCGCGCAGAACTTCCTCCGCCATGCGCCGCTCGGTAATGTCGGCGACGGTGCCGGCGTAACCCGTCAATACGCGTGACGCGCCGCTGCCCTCGAAACTCGGAATGCCGCGCGCCTCCAGCCAACGGGTGGCACCGTCGGGACGATGGATGCGGTATTCGATTGCATAAGGCTCCGGCTCGGACGCCTTGACCACGGCCTCGGCCGCGGCCCGCAGACGGGGGGCGTCTTCCTCGTACACCAGGCGACGGATCTCATCGACGTGGCGCGGCGCCGATCCGCCCAGTCCGTAGATCTGCCCATACCGCTCGTCGTGCGTGACCGTGCCGGTCGCGGTGTCGTACTGCCACCATCCCAGCTGGGCGGCGTCGAGCGCAAGCTGGCGCTGCTCGGCCAGAGATGCGAGCCGTTGCGTCTGCGCCTCGCGCGCGGTTTCCAGGAGCACGCTGTGCGTGGTCTCCGTGCATACGCAGTACATGCCCGCAATCCGGCCATCGTCGCCGGTGACGGGCGAGTAGGAGAATGTGAACCAGGTCTGCTCGTCGTAGCCCTTGCGACTCATCAGCAACGGCATGTTCTCGACGTAGCTGGCCTCGCCCTGGAGTGCACGGTGCGCCAATGGCCCCACCTCGCTCCAGATCTCGGACCAGATCTCCTCGAACGGCCGCCCCAGTGAAGACGGATGCTTCGCGCCGAGGATCTCCGCGTAAGGATCGTTGTAAACGAACCCCAGCCGAGGCCCCCAGGCGACGAACATCGGGAACTTGGACCACAGCAGCAGACTCACGACGCTGCGCAGCGATTGCGGCCACTGTGCTGGCGGGCCGAGAGTCGAGCCGCTCCAGTCATGGCTGCGCATCATCGCAGCGACCTTGCCCGGCGCGTCAAGGAACTCAAGGTTGGCGCTTGCTGGCATGGTCGGGCAGGCTTGAGGTCAGGAGGCGAGTATCGCAGAAAGTCCGCAGGGACCGGGTCAGCGTGGTAAGCGGCATGCGCGGCGGCAGCGAAGCATCGGCATCCCGGCGTGCGTAGTTCTACTGATCCAGCCTCAGTGCTGCGACGCAGGCGCGCGACGGCAACAATGCGGTTCAATCTTCACGTTCTGGACGGGAGGACGGACATGCGCTCGCTATCCCCAGTGGTCCTCACGCTGGTTCGCCTGCGACGAGATGCCGGCCACACGCGCAATGACGCGCGTCCCACCGTGCAGGCCACTGACCAGCCGAAGCTCGCCGCCGATCTCGCGCACCCGTTCGCGCATGCTGAGCAGGCCCAGGCCGCGCGGTGCATCGTGCCCTTGATCGTCGAGGCCGACGCCGTCGTCGCCGATCTCCAGCTGGATGTCGGCGCCCACGCGCTTCAGGCGTACGATGACCTGACTGGCCTTGGCGTGCTTCTCGACGTTGCGCAGCGACTCCTGCGCGATGCGATACAGCGCGGTGGCGACGTTGAGCGGAAGCTCGGGCAACTCCTCCAGTTCCGCGTGCACGTGGAGGCTGTCGGGCTGCGCCTGGCAAAGCGAACGCAGTGCCATCGTCAGGCCCGCGTAGTGCAGAAGGCTGGGGTGCAGTTCGTGCGAGAGCCTGCGAACATCCTCGGACACATCGGTCACGGCCGCCTGAAGTTCGCCAAGCAACTCGCGTTCGGCTCCCTTGGCATGCTGCCTGGCGATGCTCAACCGGATCGCGATCGAGGCGATGGACTGGTTGATGCCGTCGTGCAGGTCGCGCGCGATGCGGCTGCGTTCGTCCTCCTGCGCACGCATCAACTGCACGGTCATCGCCTGCAACCGTTGGTGTGCTTGCTGGAGCGCCTGCGTGCGCGTGGCGCGCTGCTCGACGACCACGGTCATGTACAGCAGAGCCACGGTGAGCAGGGCGGTCCACAGCTGTACGGCGATGGTCGTCGTCGCCAGGTCCACGCGGATGAAGGGTCCCACGCCGGCGATGCTGAAATGCATGGCAAGCAGGCCTGTGGCCAGCATCGCCAACGAGGCACCGACGGCGCGGAAGCTCACCATTGCCCAGATCAGGAACGGCACCGGTGCGACCACCAGCGCGGGCTGGAGGCGTTGCATCGGCAGGTGCCAGGTCCACAACAGGCACAGGGTCACCAGCAGTCCGGCGCCGACTGCGATGCTGGCGCCATCCGTTTCCAGCGGCACCGGGTTGCGTCGACGCATCGCCGTCCATACGACGGCGGGCACCAGCATCAGGTTGCCCAGGCTCTGCGCGAGCGTGACGTTGGGCCAGTCCGACAGATACGGTTCCAGCACGGTGCCGCGGATCGCGACGGCGATCCACGCTGCGCTGAGCATGGGGAGCGCCAGCCCGCCCAGCACCACGAAGGCGGTCAGCAGGCGGAAGTCCTCCAGCGGCGATTGCAGGCGGCTGCGCAGCGATTCCAGCGCCATCGCGACCGCCGGCGTAAGGAACAGGGAGCCCAGCATCGCGATGGTGACCGGCAGCGGCGGAACGCCGAGGACGCCGAATGCGGCCGCCTCGCCGACGGCGGTCCCGAGCATGCACGCCCACCAGTGCCGGCGTGGCTGCAGCAGCAGTGCGCCCAGCAGGACTGCGCCCGGGAACCACACCATGTGGCTGCGCGGGTTCGGCATCCACAGCAGCATCGACGCCCACTGCGAACATGCCACCGACACGGCCACGATGCTGGCAACGGCGAGCGGGTGGCCCATCGCACGTCGCGTGTTCATGAAATCCTCCTGCGACTGCCCTGCCTGGGGGTGGTGGAGTACCCTCGTCACGGAGCCACCCTGCTCCGCCGCCCTATAGCACGGTGACGATGATGCCTGAGATGCGCGCCGATCGACCACGCGTCGTGCTCGCCGACGACCACCGCCTGGTGGCCGAAGGCTTGCAGCGCCTGCTCGAGGACGAATGCGAACTGGTGGCGTGCGTGTCCAGCGGAACCGCGCTGCTCGAGGCCGTGAGGCAGTACGAGCCCGACCTCGTCGTGACCGACCTGAGCATGCCCGATCGCAACGGCCTGAGCGTCATGCGCGAGCTGCGCGCGGCCGGCGTGCAGGTTCCATTCCTCTTCCTGACCATGCATGCGGACCCCGCACTCGCCGAGCAGGCGCTGCGCGCCGGAGCATCGGCCTACGTGCTGAAGAGCTCGGCTGGCGAGGAACTGCTCCGGGCGATCCATGTGGTCCGCGGCGGCCGCACGTACATCACGCCCACGCTGGGCGCACGCGTCATCGCCGCGCCCGCCCGTGGGCAGAAGCAGGAGCTCACCGACAAGCAGATGCAGGTCCTGCAGCTGGTGTCGGCGGGCCTGCGGTCGAAGCAGATCGCCGCCGAACTGGGGGTGTCGGTGCGAACGGTGGAGTCGCACAAGTACGCGATCATGCAGGCGCTCAACGTGCACAGCACGCTGGAACTGGTGCGCAAGGCCGATGAGTACGGCCTCACGCCCGGGCTTCACGCGATCCGCCCTGTGCCCTAGAAGTCCCACCGCAACGCCAGCGTTACCGGGACGGAAACGCGCCGGCCCGTGTCGTTGATCCGCGCCAGACCCAGCGGCCCGATCGCGCTGTCGTCGCCTTCCAGGTCGTCGACGTAACGCACGCCGGTTTCGGCGACGAAACTGGCGCGTTCGGACAGCGGCACGCTCACGCCCACGTCCAGACCCGCGCTGAGCGCCCACTTCTTCTCGTAGAACGGCGCGTTGGGGATGAGGATGCCGGCGTCGGGGATCCCGAAGGTCGCGTCTATGTCGTCCGTCTCGGTACCGCCGAGGCGCGCAGCCACGTACGGACGGGCAAAGCCAGGATCCATGAAGTACCAGCGCACGCCCACTTCCGCGCTCCACGCCTCATAGGGCGAGAACCGTCCATACACCGGTAGCGCGACATCGAGCGCGGGCACGTAGGCCTCGCCGACCTGCACACTCCCCGCCGAGGCGTGCGTCTCCCGGAGTTCGCCGAATACTTCCATGCGGTCGCTCATGCCCCAGGCCATGCGCAGCCCGTACGTGGTGGCCATGTCGTAGACGCGGTCGTGGCTGCGTGAACCGATGCGCAGCTGCGCACCGACGCCGGCCAGGGCCGGGTTGAGCGGCCCAAGATCAGGAACGTCGACCGTCGCGCCGTCGTGCACGTCGCCGCTGACGGGAACATCGCCGCCGCCCAGCAGGGTCAGTGAGAGCCGCCCGGGTTCGGGCCCAGCGGCGTGCGCCGACGTGCAGGCCAGGAACGCGATCGTCGCGATCGTCATCGCTTTCATGAGCATCTCCATCGAGGGAAGGAAGGGTCGTGGGCGCGGCGCGTCCGCAAGGCACGCATCGCGGCGCCACCTCGACGTTAGCGGTGCTGCGCTGGCTTGCCTTCGGTACAACTACGCAGCTTCGTGCGATGTGCGCCGGTATTTCCCGAAACGACCGCCGACCTACGCAAATCTACGGATGTGGCCGTTGGACGCTGCATGCCATAAAGCGTCCTGAATCCTTCGCCCCGAGCCAATGCCCCCTTCCGCTCCCCTACCCTCGCGTTTGCACGCGCTCACCTCCGTCCGCCGGTGGTTCGACGCCGGCACCGCGCCCGGGCCCGCGCCCGGGCCCGACGATGTCGACCACGGCGACAGACTCGACCTCGTCCGCGTCGTGCCCTTCGTCGCAATGCACCTGGCGTGCCTGGGCGTGTTGTGGGTCGGCGTGTCGGCCACGGCGATCGCGGTCGCCGCGGCCCTCTACGCGGTGCGCTTGTTTGCGATCACCGCGTTCTACCATCGCTATTTCTCTCATCGCACGTTCCGCGCGTCGCGCCTGGTGCAGTTCGCCTTCGCCTTGATTGGCGCCTCTTGCGTGCAGCGGGGGCCGCTGTGGTGGGCGGCGCATCATCGCCACCACCACGCGAATGCCGATTCGCCATCGGACCTCCACTCGCCCGGCGTCCACGGATTCTGGCGCAGCCACGTCGGCTGGTTCCTCACGCGCCGCGCCTTCGACACTGACCTGTCGCGCGTGCCGGATCTCGCGCGCTACCCGGAACTTCGCTGGCTGGACCGCTACGACATCGCCGTTCCCGTCGCGCTGGCCCTGGCGCTGTACGGCCTGGGCGCGTTCCTGCAACACGTCGCGCCCTCGCTGGGAACCAGCGGCATGCAACTGGTCGTCTGGGGATTCTTCATATCTACCATCGTGCTGTTCCACGTGACGGTGACGATCAACTCGCTGGCGCACCGCTTCGGCAGCCGCCGTTTCGAAACGCGCGACGACAGCCGCAACAACGCCTTGCTCGCCCTCCTCACCTTCGGCGAGGGCTGGCACAACAACCATCATTTCTTCCCGGGAACGGTGCGCCAGGGCTTCCGCTGGTGGGAGATCGACCTGACCTGGTACGGCCTGAAGCTGCTGGCGTCCGTCGGTCTCGTGCGCGACCTCAAGCCCGTGCCGGCCTGGGTTCTGGCGCGGGCGAGGCACTGACAGATGCGCATCGCGATCATCGGCTCGGGCATCGCGGGGCTTGGCGCCGCTTGGCTGCTGTCGCGTGAGCACGAAGTCGTGCTGTTCGAGGCCAACGACTACCCCGGCGGGCACACCCATACGCATGAGGTGAGCGTGGACGGAGTCTCGCTCGCCGTCGACACCGGCTTCATCGTACACAACCCCGTCCACTATCCCCTGCTCACCCAGCTGTTCGGCGAACTGGACGTGTCCACGCAGGACACCACCATGAGTTTCTCGGTGCACAACGAACGTACCGGGCTGGAGTACAACGCGACCTCGCTCGCCGCGCTGTTCTGCCAGCGGCGGAACCTGCTGTCGCCGCGCTTCCTTCGCATGCTGGCCGACCTGATGCGCTTCTACCGCATCGCGCCGTTACTGCTCGCCGGCAGCGAGCCCGGCCCGGCACTGGGCGATTACCTGCGCGAACAAGACTTCGGGGCCGCGTTTCGCGACGATCACCTGGTCCCGATGGCCTCCGCCCTTTGGTCCGCGCCCGCCGATCAGATCCTGGACTTTCCTGCCCGGCACCTGGTGCAGTTCATGGCGAACCATCAGATGCTGCAGCTCGCCGGGCGATCGCAGTGGAAGGTCGTGCGCGGGGGCTCGTGGCGCTACGTGGAAGCGCTTCGGCAACGGTGGTCGGCGTCCCTGCGCCTCGCCACGCCGGTGCATGCCGTGCGAAGGCTCGAGCAAGGCGTCGCACTGACGACCGCCGACGGGGAGGAAACCTTCGACCAGGTCGTGATGGCCTGCCACAGCGACCAGGCGCTGTCGCTCCTGTCCGACGCGGACGATCGCGAACGCGACGTGCTCGGTGCGATCACCTACCAGCCCAATGATGTCGTCCTCCACACCGACGGGCGCCTGCTGCCGCGCAACCGCAAGGCATGGGCGGCCTGGAACGCTCACATCGGCGCCGATTCGGCGCGGGCGTGCACGGTGAGTTACTGCATGAACCTGCTGCAAGGACTGCCGGTCTCGACACCCGTCGTGGTGACGCTCAATCGCAGCGACGCGATCGATCCGCGCCGCATCCTCAAGCGCGTGCGCTACCACCATCCGGTGTTCACGCGCGAAGCGGTCGCCGCGCAGGCGCGCCGGGGCGAGATACAAGGCCGTCGCGGAACCTGGTTCGCAGGCGCGTACTGGGGCTGGGGGTTCCACGAGGACGGGCTTCGCAGCGCCGTCGAGGTCGCACGTTCACTCGGGGTCGCGTGGCCGGAGGTCGTGCCGGAACCGCGCACAGTGGATGACGCTGCGCCCGGAGAGCTCGCATGGGGCCGCGCATGAGCGACGGCGGCGAACGCATGCGGCCACGCAGCAGCGCACTGTACGAAGGCACGGTGCGGCACCGCCGCTTCGCGCCGCGTCGGCACGCCTTCAACTATCGGATGGCGCAGCTGTTCCTCGACCTCGACGAAGTGGATGCGATCCTTGACGCGCATCCGCTCTGGTCCACGCGCCGCCGCAATCTTGGCGAGTTCCGCCGTAGCGACTACCTGGGCCCGGCAGATGTGACCCTGGCAGAGGCCGTGCGTCAGCGGATCGCGAAGGCCACCGGCGCCAGTCCCATCGGGCCGATCCGCCTGCTCACGCACGCCCGCTACTTCGGCTACGTGTTCAATCCGGTGAGCTTCTACTACTGCTACGGGCCCGACCACCACACACTCGAGCACGTCGTGGCCGAGATCACCAACACCCCATGGGGGGAACGGCACGCGTACGTGTTGCCGGTCGCGGACGCGGAGCCGCGCGGACGCGCGCTCCACTGGCAGTTCGACAAAGCCTTCCATGTCTCGCCGTTCATGCCGATGCAACGCCGCTATGCATGGACGTTCACGCCACCCGGCGACACCCTGCACGTGCACATGGACGTTTGCGACGACCAGCGGCGCGAGTTCGACGCCACGCTATCGCTCCAGCGCCTTCCACTCGACGCGTCGGCGCTGTCGCGCGTGCTGTGGCGATATCCCGCGATGACGCTGCAGGTCGTCGGCGGCATCCACTGGCAGGCGCTCAAGCTGTGGCTCAAGGGCACTCCGGTCCATGACCATCCCGCGAAGGGTTCCGCACCATGAGCAATACCGCACAGCACACCCTCCCGCTGCCTTACGCCAGTGCCATCGACCGGCTCCTGCGCGATCGCGTTGTCGCCCAGTTGGGCGCGTTGCAGTCCGGTGCCCTCACGCTGCACGACCCTTGGGATTCGATCACGCTGGGTGAGGCCACCGGCGCACCGTCACCGGCATTGCGCGTGGGCGACGCCCGCTTGTATCGGGCTATCGCGCTGAGCGGCAGCGTCGGGGCCGCCGAGGCGTACATGGACGGCGCCTGGACGTGCGATGACCTGGTCGGACTGGTGCGACTGCTCGTGCGCAATCGCGACCTGCTGGACGACGTCGAGCGAGGTCCGGCGCGCGTGGCCGGCTGGGCGCTCAGGCTGGTTCATGCGCTGCGCAGGAACACCGCCTCGGGTGCACGCCGCAACATCGCGGCGCACTACGACCTGGGCAATACCTTGTTCCGGCTGTTCCTCTCCGAAGACCTGATGTACTCGTCGGCGTTGTTTGAACGCGAAGACGACACGCTGGAAGCGGCCTCCACGCGCAAGCTCGAGGCGATCTGCCGCAAGCTGCAACTGCGCGAAGGCGATCGCGTGCTGGAGATCGGCACAGGCTGGGGCGGCTTCGCGCTGCACGCCGCGCGCGAGCACCGGTGCCACGTCACCACCACCACGCTATCACGCGAGCAGTACGAGCTTGCGCGCGAACGCGTCGCCCAGGCCGGGTTGCAGGATCGCGTCACCGTCCTCTTGCGCGACTTCCGCGAACTCGACGGCACTTACGACAAACTCGCCTCGATCGAGATGGTGGAAGCCATCGGGCCGGAGAACCTTCGCCGCTACTTCGCCTGCATCGGCGAGCGGCTCACGCTGCAGGGCCTGGCGCTGGTCCAGGCCATCACCATAGAGGATCACCGCTACGAGCAGGCGGTGCGATCGGTGGACTTCATCAAGCGTCATGTGTTCCCGGGCTCGTTCATTCCGTCCATCGCGGCCATGATCTCGGCGAAGGCCGCGGCCAGCGATCTTGCGCTGCTGCACCTGGAAGACATGGGACTCTCGTACGCGCGGACGTTGCAGGCGTGGCGGGAGCGCTTCCTGGACCGCCTGCCGCAGGTGCGGGCGCTGGGTTTCGACGAACGATTCATCCGCATGTGGGAGTTCTACCTCGCCTACTGCGAAGGCGGCTTTCGCGAGCGTTCGATCGGTGTCGCGCAGATGCTCTTCGCTCGGCCCGGCTACCGGCCACAGCCGCAGGCTGCGACGACTCCGGAGGCATGATGCACTCGTTGGCGAACTTCGCCGGATTCCAGATCGCGTGGTGGGCGTGCGTGCTCGGTGCGGCCCATGGCGCGCCGTGGCTGGGTGTCGTCGCGTGCGTGGCGTTCGTCGCGCTGCAGTGGCTCGCCTCGTCGCGCCGCCGCGCGGACGCGTGGCTGGTGGTCTGCGCCGCATTGATGGGCGTGGCATTCGACGGGCTCCTCGCGCAACTTGGCTGGATCGATTACCGCGGCAGCATCGGCGCTCTTGCCGCACCCGCATGGATCGTCGCGCTGTGGGCCGCCTTCGCGATGACGATCAACCACTCGCTCGCATGGCTGCGCCCGTGGATGGCGATCGTGCTTGGTGCCGTTGGTGGACCGATGGCCTATCTCGCTGCCGAGCGGTTGGGCGCCGTTGAGTTGAGCGCCTCCGTGCAGGCGACGGCCGCACTTGCGATCGGGTGGGCGATCGCGACGTGCGCGCTCACGCTCGTCGCGCAACGAGGGCGTGGTGGTGGCGTGTCCCGACCGATCGCCCTGGACGGCTCGCGATGAGCACCGGCAGTTCTCTGCTGCTCGTCTGGGGGCTCGCGGCGCTCGCGCAGACGCTTGCGTGGTGGTGGCAGCAGCGCCACCGCAACGCCGGGCTGGTCGATGTTGTGTGGGCGGGCGGCGTCGCCGCGGCGGCCGTGCTGCTGGCGGCGCTCGGCGATGGCGCCACGGCGCCGCGCCTGCTGCTCGCGTTGCTCGGCGGACTCTGGGGCCTTCGCCTCGCGTGGCACCTTTGGCGGCGCGTGGGCGGCGAACACGAGGATGGGCGCTACGCGGCGTTGCGGGAGGGCTGGGGTGATGCACCGCTGGTATGGTTTGCGCTGTTCCAGGCGCAAGCGCTGCTGGTGGTGCTGTTCGCGCTGCCCTTTGCGGCGGTGGCGTGCAATCCGATGGAATCCACCGGACTTCAGTGGGCCGCCGTGCTGGTGTGGGCGGTGTCCGTCGCGGGCGAATCGGTCGCCGATGCGCAACTCGCCCGCTTCCGCTCACGTCCCGACAGCCGCGGCCGAACGATGCGCACCGGTCTATGGCGCTACAGCCGGCATCCCAACTATTTCTTCGAGTGGCTGCACTGGTTCGCCTACGTTCTGCTCGCCGTGGGATCGCCGATCGCGTGGCTGGCATGGTCCGGCCCGCTGACGATGTACGTATTCCTCCGCTGGCTCAGCGGCGTTCCGCATACCGAGCGCCAGGCGCTGCGCACGCGGGGCGACGACTACCGCCGTTACCAGCGCTCCACCCCGATGTTGTTCCCCTGGTTTCCGAAGGAAGATCGATGAGCACCGTGATGCGTGCGGCCCCCGACCTGACCACCCCCGATCTGCCCAGCCCTGGCCTGCTCGGCATGGCCGAGCGCGGTCTGCTGCCCGATGCAGTTGTCCGTTTCGGCATCCGCCGCCTGTGCGCGCAACGCCTGCAGGAAGAGCATGCCGGCGGGATCGAGGTACAGTCACAACGCATGACGCAGCGGTTGTCGATGCTGCGCCACAGCCCGATCGCACTGCATGCCGATGCGGCGAACCGCCAGCACTACGAGCTGCCGGCTGCGTTCTTCCAGGCCTGCCTGGGCCCCCGGCTGAAGTACTCATGCTGCTACTACCCGACCGGCCGCGAGACGCTCGATGAAGCCGAAGACGCCATGCTGGAACTCTACTCCGAGCGCGCGCGGCTGGCCGACGGCCTTGACATCCTCGAACTAGGGTGCGGCTGGGGTTCGCTCACGCTGTGGATGGCGCAGCGGTACCGGCGTTCGCGCATCACGGCCGTGTCGAACTCGCATGGGCAGCGCGAGCACATCCTGGCCCGATGCCGCGCGCTGGGCCTGGACAACGTTCGTGTCATCACCTGCGACGTCAACCAGCTCGAGCTCGACCGCACCTCGTTCGATCGCTGCGTGTCCGTGGAGATGTTCGAGCACATGCGCAACTACGACGTGCTGATGCGGCGTATCGCCCGGTGGCTGCGTCCCGGCGGCAGCCTGTTCGTCCACGTCTTCTGCCACCGGACCCTGCTCTACCCGTTCGAGGTCGACGGCAAGGACGACTGGATGGGCCGCCATTTCTTCACCGGCGGCCTCATGCCTGCCGCCGACACGCTGCTGCATTTCCAGCAGTCGTTGCGGCTGGACGAACGCTGGACGATGGGTGGCGAGCACTATGCGCGCACCGCCAATCACTGGCTGGCCAACCACGATGCGCGACGCGATGCGATCATGGGCCATCTGCGCCAGGCGTATGGCGATGCCGCGGGACTGTGGAACCAGCGCTGGCGCATGTTCTGGATGGCCTGTGCGGAGCTGTTCGGTTACCGCGACGGCAAAGAATGGCAGGTAGCTCACTACCGTTTCGTGCGGGAGGATTGACATGAAACTTCCATCCGCAGTCGTCGCCGGTGTGCTCGCATTGTGCGGTTGCGCCCATACGGCGCCAACCGTGCCCACCGCCACGGAGGTGGACATCCCGCGCTTCATGGGCGACTGGTACGTGATCGCCCACATCCCCTCGTTCCCCGAGCGGGAGGCATACAACGCGATCGAGTCGTACTCGATGCGCGAGGACGGCCGCATACAGACGCATTTCCGCTACCGGCGTGGGAGCTTCGATGCGCCGGTGCGCACGATGGAGCCCATCGGCACCGTCCGCGAGGGCACGGGCAACGCGGTATGGGGCATGCAGTTCGTCTGGCCAATCCAGGCCGAGTACGTCATTTCCCACCTCGACCCGGATTACACGCTCACCATCGTCGCCCGCAGCAAGCGCGATTACGCCTGGATCATGGCGCGCACGCCCACGATCTCGGACGCCGCGTACACCGATGCCGTGCAGCGACTTCGTGGCATGGGCTACCGCATTGACGACCTGCGCAAGGTGCCGCAACGCTGGCCGGAATCCACCGGCGACGGCGACACCGGACGCTGATCCCTACGTACAACTACCGAGTCGGACTGCGTGCTTGTCCGCTGGATGCCGGGCGCATAGCGGGACACGCTGGCATCACCGCGCGTGCCACGCGCGGTTCGCCCTACGGATGAGGAAGAATCCATGCGCACTCCAGCTCTCATCGGCAGCGTCGCGGTCACCCTGACGGTCGATGCGGCCGCTGCGCTCAATTCCGTGTTCGGCGCGTCGGCGTTCACAGCCGGCGTCCCAATTGGCATGGCGCACGTGAACGCCTGGTTCTATGAGCCGGACCGGTAAACCGGATTGCTGGATTACCGCCACGCACCCACGGCCGGCCGCAAACACGCTGTCGCGGCCGGCCGCGACCCTGTATGGCGCCTGCTTGCTCACGGCCCTGCTGTTTGCCAGCGGCAGGGCTGGCGGAGTCACCATCGAGCGAACCACGGGGCACGCGACGGACCTGCGCACCGGTCGCCTGCTGTACGAGGAACAGCATTGGATCCGAACCACGTCCAGTGAACGCAGTCGACTGGTCGTCTACAGATGCCCCGATGGACGCGCGTTCGCGCGCAAGCGCGTGAAGGACACGACGATTACGGGCGCACCGGCCTTTGACTTCAACGATGCCCGCGACGGTTACCGCGAGGGCGTGGAAGGCGCGTCGGGCACGCGTCGCGCGTACTGGCGCGCGTCGGCGCTCTCGCCCCTGCGGGAGCGGACCGTGGTCGTCGGCCCCAACACCGTGATCGACGCGGGCTTCGACGACTGGGTGCGCGAACGATGGAACGCACTCGCAGGCGGTTCGACGTCACGCGCGCAGTTTGTCGTGCCCAGCCGCGACGCGCAGGTGCCCATACGCGTGCAACGGGTGGATGCACCTTCGGCCGGCCTCGTACGTTTCCGGCTCAGCCTCGATAGCTGGCTGGACTTCGTCGCGCCCAGCATGCAGATCACCTACGATGCCAGCACTCGACGCCTGCGCACGTTTGAGGGCATCGGGACGATACGTGGACCCAACGGCGCGCCGCTGAAGGTGCGGATAGTTTTTCCGAACGCTCCGCAACGCGCTGATTCGTCCACGAGCGCCTACGAAGAAGCGTTGAAGATGCCTCTCGCGGCCCGGTGCGAATGATGGCAAGAAGCTCTGCGCGTGGACGGACCCCATGTCCCGCGCCGCCCTGCCGAGCGTCCGCTATCGGCCAGAAGCGGCCATTCGCCAACGCCAAAGTTGAACCGAGCCACGAAGTGGCTTCGGCTTGAATGAGTTGTTAGGCGGTAATGGCCGACTCAAGCGCCTTGATGGACGACTCCCAAGTCTCAAATTCGTCACTCTCCTCCCAAAGCTCTTTGAGCTCCGAATCTTGCCCCATTATCCGAGTAAGAGCCTCTCGCGCCCTGGATAGGAGTTCTTGTGACGGTTTGGCAGCGATGTGTCGGCTTGAATGAAGTGTCGGGCCCGCTACCCACCATGTTCAGACCACCAGGATCTTGCAAAGGCCGGCGATGAGGCTTCCGCCCCAAAGTATGGAAAGAATTACGCCTTTGAACCTGCGAGCCCTCCATCTGCACCCCGCCCCCGAGCATGTCTGCGCGCATTCTGAGTGCTCCCGGGCGATAGCGATCACCATGCGAGACTTATTCTCAGGTGGCGATTGATTCGGAGGCCACTCAGCGTGACCACCGTCTCCCTTCGATTTCCGTCAGTCG
>Ga0102589_1001795_pt1 | contig 27109 bp, 24 predicted proteins | sample AraplaMF_Col_mLB_FD_76858 | JGI IMG/M metagenome (GOLD analysis project Ga0102589, IMG submission 76858) | Arabidopsis root microbial communities from the University of North Carolina, USA - plate scrape MF_Col_mLB | ecosystem: Host-associated > Plants > Roots > Endosphere | place: USA... | reverse complement strand
TCCTGGTTCGGCTTCTTCGCGCCCAAGGGCACGCCCGCGCCGGTGATCGCGCTGCTCAACAAATCGGTCAACGACGCGCTGCCCTCGCTCGAAGCGCAGATGATCCGCGAGGGCGCCGACCCGGTGGGCGGCACGCCCGAGCAGTTCGGCAAGTTCACGCGGCAGGAGTACGAGAAATGGAAGAGCATCGTTCGCGAGTCGGGCGCAACGGCCGAATGAGCGGGCCGCTGCGCATCCTGATGACGGAAGCCGCCGCGCTTCAGGCCGGCACCGGCCTGGCCGAGGCGCTGGCCGGCCGCGCGCACGTGGTGGTGGCCGAGGGCGCCGATGCCGACGTGGCCTTCGTCTCGCGCGATGTCACCGGCCTGTCGACCAAGCACGAACTGCTGCCGCACACCCTGCGCTTCCACGATGCGCTGCGCCACGCGCCCTCGCTGCGCTGGGTGCATGCCCATTCCTCGGGCGCCGACCGGCCCGTGTACGGCGAACTGCGCGCGCGCGGCGTCGAGGTCACGACCTCCTCGGGCGCCAACGCGGGCGTGGTGGTGCAGACCGCGCTGGCCGGCGTGCTGATGCTCGCGCGCCGCTTCCCGCAGCTGCTCGAAGCGCAGCGCGAGAAGACCTGGGCGCCGCTCGTGGGCAGCGGGCTGCCGCGCGACCTCGCGGGCCAGACCGCGGCGATCGTGGGCTGGGGCCCGATCGGGCAGGGCCTGGGCGCGCTGCTGTCGGCGCTCGGGCTGCGCGTGGTCTCGGTGCGCAGCAGCGCCGACGCAGCGCTCGCGCCCGCCGTCGAGAGCGTGCGCTTCGAGGACATCGGCCGGGTGCTGCCGCGCGCCGACTGGCTGCTGCTCGCCTGCCCGCTGACCGAACGCACGCGCGGGCTCGTCGATGCGGCCGCGCTCGCGCTGCTGCCACCGGGCGCGCGGCTCGTGAACGTCGCGCGCGGAGAGGTGGTCGACGAAGCCGCGCTGATCGAGGCGCTGCGCGGCGGCGGGCTCGCGGGCGCCTACCTCGACGTGTTCGCGCACGAGCCGCTGCCCGCCGACTCGCCGCTGTGGTCGCTGCCGAACGTCATCGTCACGCCCCACACCGCCGGCCATTCGGACGGCAACGAGGCGCGCGTGGCCGCCCTCTTCCTCGACAACCTGCGGCGCTGGAACGCCGGCCTGCCGCTGCGCAACCGCGTGGCCTGACCACCCTCTTCACAACAACACCAAGACCCCTGCGACCATGAAAAGACAAGCCTTCCTCCGCACCGCCCTCGCGACCCTTCTGCTCGGCGCGGGCACCCTGCCCGCCTTCGCCGCCGACTGGCCGAGCAAGCCCATCACCCTCGTCGTGCCCTTCGTGGCCGGCGGCACCACCGACATCGTCGCGCGCACCGTGGGGCAGAAGCTCTCGGAATCGCTCAAGCAGCCGGTGATCGTCGACAACCGCGGCGGCGCGGGCGGCACCGTGGGCGCGACCATCGCGGCCAAGGCGCCGGCCGACGGCTACACGCTGTTCCTCGCGACCATCGCGCATTCGATCGCGCCGGGCCTCTACAAGAAGCTCGCCTACGATTTCCAGCGCGACTTCGACCCGGTGGCGCTGGTGGCCTCCACGCCCAACGTGCTGATCGTCAACGACAAGGTGCCCGCGAAGACCGTGGCCGAACTCGTGGCCTACATCAAGGCCCATCCCGGCAAGGTCAATTTCGGCTCGGCCGGCAACGGCAGCACCGAGCACATCTCGGGCGAGCTGTTCCGCTCGATGACGAAGACCGAGATCGTGCACGTGCCCTACAAGGGTGGCGCGCCGATGATGGCCGACCTGATGGGCGGCCAGATCCAGATGGCGATCGAGACCAGCCCCTCGGCCTCGCCGCACGTCAAGGCCGGCAAGGTGCATGCGCTGGCGGTCACCACCAAGGCGCGTTCGCCCGCCTACCCCGGCGTGCCCACGCTCGACGAGGCCGGTCTCAAGGGCTACGACATGACGACCTGGTTCGCGCTCATGGCGCCGCACGGCACGCCGCCCGAGATCGTGCAGCGGCTCAACGCCGAGCTGGCGCGCGCGCTGCAGCAGCCCGATGTCGTGAAGCGCTTCGAGGAACAGGGCGTGACGGCCGGCAACATGAAGCCCGCCGAGCTCGCGGCCTTCATCGGCAGCGAGACCACCAAGTGGGTCAAGGTCGCGAAGGAGTCGGGCGCGACGGCCGAATAGCCCGGGCCTGCGCGGGCAGGTCGGACATCGCCCTACGGCCATGGCGGAAACCTGCTTGCGGCCGCCGCGGGCGATGTCTGCAGAATGGAGGGCCATGCATGTCGGAAAAAAAGCCCCGCTCCTCCTTCTGGCCCTCGGCCTCCTCGCCAGCCTCCTCGCCTCCGCCCAGTCTCCCGTCTCGCCCGCCCCGGCCGCCACCGAGCCGCGCATCGAAGCGCTGATCGCGCGCATGACGGTCGAGGAGAAGGTCGGCCAGCTGAGCCTCTACGGCCCGGCCGACACCAACATCCCCGGCAACCCGCAGGCCAACCGGCGCAATGCGCAGCTCGAGGCCGACGAGGTGCGCGCGGGCCGCGTGACCGGGCTCTTCAACAACGAGGGCCTGACACGCAAGCGCGAGCTGCAGCGCATCGCGGTCCAGGAATCGCGCCTGGGCATTCCGCTGATCTTCGGTGCCGACGTGATCCACGGCTTTCGCACCATCTTCCCGATGCCGCTGGCCGAGGCCTCGAGCTGGGAACCCGCGCTGGCCGAACGCACCGCGCGCGCGGCGGCGGTCGAGGCCAGCGCCGACGGCTTCCGCTGGACCTTCGCGCCCATGGTCGACATCGCGCGCGATGCGCGCTGGGGCCGCGGCATCGAGGGCGTGGGCGAGGACCCGCTGCTCGCGAGCCGCTTCGCCGCCGCGCGCGTGCGCGGCTTCCAGGGCGACGACCTGTCGCGCGCCGATGCGCTGCTCGCCACGCCCAAGCATTTCGCGGGCTACGGCGCGGCCGAGGGCGGGCTCGACTACAACACCGTCGACATCTCCGAGCGCACGCTGCGCGAGGTCTACCTGCCGCCGTTCCGCGCCGCGCTCGACGCGGGCGCGCTGTCGCTGATGAGCGGCTTCCACGAGATCTCGGGCATCCCCTCGACCGCCAACCCGGCGCTGCTGACCGGCGTGCTGCGCGGCGAGTGGGGCTTCCGCGGCTTCGTGGTGTCGGACTACACGGCCGACGAGGAACTGATCGCGCACGGCTACGCGGCCAACGGCCGCGAGGCCGCGAAGCAGGCCTTCCTCGCGGGCACCGACGTGAGCATGCAGAGCGGCCTCTACATGCGCGAGCTGCCGGGCCTGGTGGCCGCGGGCGAGGTGCCGATGGCGCGGCTCGACGACGCGGTGCGCCGCGTGCTGTACGCCAAGCTCAGGCTCGGCCTGTTCGACCAGCCGATGCGCGGCCTCGACGGCCCGCCGGCCGCGCAGCGCGCCGAGGACCCGGCCTTCATCGCGCTGGCGCGCGAGAGCGCGCGTCGCTCCATCGTGATGCTGAAGAACGAGGGCGCTCTGCTGCCGCTCGCGAAGACCGGCACCAAGGTCGCGCTGATCGGCCCCTTCGCCTCGGGCACGCAGGACCTGCTGGGCGCCTGGAGCCTGTTCCCGGGCCAGAGCGCGCCGGTGGGCATCGACCAGGGCCTGCGCGCCGCGCTCGGCGACGCGGCCTCGCTCACGGTCACGCGCGGCTCGAACGTCGAGTCGCTCGTGCCCGGCGGCATCGAGGCCGCGGTGGCCGCGGCACGCCAGGCCGACGTGGTGGTGCTGGCCATCGGCGAGGGCGAGCGCATGTCGGGCGAATCGCGCTCGCGCGCCGACATCGGCCTGCCGCTGGTGCAGCAGGCGCTGGCCGAGGCGGTCGCGGCCACCGGCAAGCCGATCGTCGTGGTCCTGAGCAACGGCCGCGCGATGGCGCTGCCGCCGGTGGTGCGCGATGCGCGCGCGATCCTCGTGACCTGGTTCCTCGGCGTGCAGACCGGCCACGCGATCGCCGACGTGCTGTTCGGCGACTTCAATCCCTCGGGCCGGCTGCCGGTGAGCTTTCCGCAGGCGGCGGGACAGGTGCCCTACTACTACGCCCACAAGCGCACCGGCCGGCCGCTGCCGAGCGATGCGCCCGGCACCGCCTTCAAGACGCGCTACATCGAGGCCAGCAACGAGGCGCTCTATCCCTTCGGCTTCGGCCTGGGCTTCGCGCCGGTGCGCTACGACGGCGTCGCGCTCGACAGCGAGCGGCTGCCGATGGCCGACGGCACGCTGCGCGTGCGCGCCACCGTCACCAACACCGGCCAGCGCGAGGCCGAGGAGGTGGTGCAGCTCTACATCGCGCAGCGCACCGCGAGCGTGACGCGGCCGGTGCGCGAGCTCAAGGATTTCCGCAAGCTGCGCATCGCGCCCGGGGCCTCGGTGCAGGTCGAGTTCGCGCTGCGCGCGGCCGACCTGGCCTTCATCGGCCGCGACCTGCGGCCCACCGTGGAGCCCGGCGACTTCGACCTCTGGGTGTCGCCCTCGGCCGTGGGCGGGCTGCACGCGCGCTTCGCGCTGGTGCGCTGAAGTGCGCTGAAGCTCAGCCGCGCGGCGGCAGGAACGACAGGTCCACGTGGTAGCGCTTCGGGTTCCCGGGATCGACGTAGACCGCGATCCGACGCCCGCTCAGGTGCCGCGTGGGATCGAACCAGATGTTGGCGCTGCGGAACTGCCGCAGCTCGCGCCCGAAGCCGGCGCGCGCCTCGACGATGGCGCGGTAGGGATGCTGGCCGTTGACCTGGAAGGCGGTGTTGAGCTCGACCTCGCGCAGCTCGGCATCGATGCGCTGGCCGTGCTGCAGCAGCCAGGCCGCGCGCTTGGCATTGCGCTCGCCGACGAACAGGATGCCGCCGCCCACGCCCGTGAACATCAGGCCCAGCAGCGTGAGCAGCCACTTGGCCTCGTTGGGCACCACGATCGCGATGAGCAGCAGGCCCAGTCCGACGGCGATGAAGATCCACTTGAGCAGCGTCAGCGACGTGTTGTGCATGAGGGGTGCGGCGGGTTGAACAGGGCCGCTGCGTTATAGCAGAGCCCCCTGCGCCCGCCGGCACCGTTCTCAGTCGAACACGCCCGTGAGCGCCACGCGCGTCACCACGCCCGAGCTGCTCGCGCCCACGCCGAGCGTGACGCTGTAGCGGCCGTCCTGCGAGGTGTGGCGCAGCGAGCCGCCGATCGCGCTCTCGCTGCGGTAGTTGCCCAGTCCCACGGCATAGCTGATCTTGCCGGGCACCATCGGCGCGGCCTCCATCGCGGCCACGCTGGCGATGCCGGCGTAGGCACGGCGGGCCGTGTCGTCGATCTGGCTCTGCAGGCGGGCGGCCGTGAGGTCGGTGTAGGCCTTGCCGACCGGCAGGCCCTGCGCGGCCACGGTGTCGGTGTAGGCATTGGCCTGGCTCACGCCCTCCTTCACCATGCCCTGCACCTGGCCGACGTTTGTGGCGTCGGTGGGCGCGCTGCCCGGCGCCACGCCGGTGATCTGCCGGTTGCCCAGCGCCACCTCACCCATCGAGGACTGCACGCCGGCCATGCCGATCGCGGTGTAGTTGTTGAGCGCGCCGCGCGTGGTCGCGCTGCCGGCGCCGAGCGCCACGCTGTTCGCATGGTTCACCACGGCGCCGTTGCCGATCGCCACGCCCGAGTCCTCGAAAGCCTGCGCATTGCTGCCGATGGCCAGCGCGTTGTCGGCACTGGCGCGCGCACCGGCGCCGATCGAGGCGGTCTGGTTCGCGCTCACGTAGGCGCCCGAGCCCGAGCCGATCGCGATGTTGTCGTTGCCGCGCACGTGCTGGCCCGCGCTGTTGCCCTGCGCGAGGTTCGAGTTGCCGCTGACCGCCTGGCCCGCCATCGTGCCCGAGGCCACGTTGTTGCTGCCCTGCACGCCGCCGCCCGCGGCCTGGCCGGTGGCGATGTTGTTGTTGCCCGAGACGCCCGCGCCGGCCTGCATGCCCGAGGCCTGGTTGCCCACGCCGGTGACGCCCGCGCCCGAGCCCTGGCCCATCGACAGGTTGTTGCTCCCGTTGACGTTGTTGCCCGCGCCCGTGCCGTAGGCCTGGTTGCCGTTGCCCTTGACGTTGCTGCCGGCGCCGGTGCCGTAGGCCTCGTTGTCGTTGCCGGTCACGTTCTGACCGGCGTTCTGGCCCGTGGCGTCGTTGCGGCTGCCGGTCACGTTCGAGCCGGCCGCGTAGCCGGTCGAGTTGTTGTAGTCGCCGGTCACGTTCTGGCCCGAGCTGCGGCCCATGGTCTGGTTCCAGCCGCCGTTGACGTTGGTGCCCGCGTAGTAGCCGATCGCCTGGTTGGCGTTCTTGCCCGACACGTTGCTGCCCGCGCCCTCGCCGATGGCCAGGTTCCAGTTGGTGCCGACGTTGTTGCCCGCGCCCTCGCCGAGCGACACGTTGTTGCTGCCCGTCACGTTGCTGCCGGCATTGGTGCCGATGCCGGTGTTGTCGCTGCCCGTGACCTTGCTGCCGGCGCCGTTGCCCATGGCGTTGTTGTTGCTGCCGGTCACGGTCATGCCGGCGTTGGTGCCGGTGGCGTTGTTGTCGCTGCCGGTCACGCCGCTGCCGGCGTGGAAGCCGGTGGCGTTGTTGTGGTCGCCGGTGACGTTGTCGCCCGCGCTGCGGCCGATCGACTGGTTCCAGCCGCCCTTGACGTTCTGGCCCGACTCGAAGCCGATGCCGACGTTGGCATTGCCGCCCGACACGTTGGTGCCGGCGTTGTTGCCGATCGCGAGGTTCCAGTTGGTGCTGACGTTGTTGCCGGCGCCCAGGCCGATCGAGATGTCGCTGGTGCCGGTGACGTTGCTGCCGGCACCCTGCCCGATGGCCTGGTTGGTGGAACCGGTCACGTTGTTGCCGGCGTTCTGGCCGATGGCCTGGTTGCCGCTGCCGTTGACCGTGCTGCCCGCGCCCTCGCCGATCGCCTGGTTGTTGCTGCCGGTGACGCCGGTGCCGGCACCGGTGCCGATCCCGAGGTTGGCCTTGGCCGGGTCCCAGACCACCGGCACCGTCTGGGCCAGGGCCGGTCCGCAGATCGCGGCCAGGGCCAGCGATGCGCCGAGCAGGCTGGCGCCGCGCGGCATGCGCTTGTTCTTCTTCATGGTGTTTCTCCTCGTGGGGGTGGAAGCGCGCTCAGGCCTGCAGGTGCATCGCCATCGCGGGGTCGCTCACGGTGGGCTTGCCGGTCTCGACACGGCCCGCGAAGCGGCGCACGGCGTTGCCGGCGGTCACGGTGAAGTCGTACCAGTGGCCGCTGTCCTTGAGCTCCCAGTGCAGCATGCCCATGTCGCCCTTCGGCGCCTTCAGCGTCCAGGGGCCGTCGGTGCGGTAGGCGTTCGACTGCACCGTCACCTCGCCGTCGATGCTGCCGTTGTTGTGCACCTTCACGTAGACGTTGCCGGCGGCCGGGTCGTAGCAGACCTGGACCTCTGGCCTGAAGGCGGCCGCATTGAAGGCCATCGCGTCGCCGCTGAAGCTGCGCACGAAGCCGTTGGTGCTGTAGACCCAGAGGTCGTACTTGCCGCCGTCGCTGGCACCGGTGTCCCAGTAGTCCTGCAGCTGCTTGCCCGCTTCGACCGTGTAGCGGCGCGGAATGCGGTCCAGGTGCAGCTTGTCGTAGACGTGGAACACCGCGCCCTGGTCGCCGGTGTTGCTGAAGATCAGCGAGACCAGGCCGCGCGCCTCGACGCGCGCGCTGGTGTGCAGCTCGTAGGGCAGCGCGCGCGAGAAGCGCGTGCCGGTCTCCTGGAACAGCGGCGTGGCGGGCACGGGCGCCTTGGTGATGACGCCGGTGTTGCCCAGCGCCTTCTGCGCCGTGTTGATGGCGGGATAGCCGCTGGTGTCGGGCAGCTTGGGCACCACCGGATCGTTCGGGCTGACGAAGTCGAAGCAGCTCGTGAGGTCGCCGCAGACCGCGCGGTGCCAGGGGCTGATGGCGTCGATCGTGATGTCGAAGCGCTTCTCGAGGAAACGGCCCATCGAGGTGTGGTCGAACACCTGCGAGTTGACCCAGCCGCCCTTGCTCCACGGCGACACCACGTACATCGGCACGCGCGAGCTCAGGCCCCAGGGGCGGATCTTGCCGCTGACGGTGTCGGCGGCATTGAGGTAGCTGCCCACCGAGGCATCGAAGTACTCGCCATCGAGCGGCACGGTCGACTTGCCCATCAGGTTGCCGTTGGCGTCGTACGAGGGCACGGCGGGCATCGCCAGGTGGTCGAAGAAGCCGTCGTTCTCGTCGAAGGTCACGAACAGCGCCGTCTTGCTCCAGACCGCGGGGTTCGAGGTCAGCGCGCTCAGCACGTCGGAAATGAAGTCGGCCGCGCCGGCCGTGCCCTCGCTGCTGCCCGGGTGTTCGGCCAGCGCCTGCGTGGGCAGCACCCACGAGACCTGCGGCAGGGTGTCGTTCATCACGTCCTGCTTGAGCTGGGCCAGGAAGTTGGTGGCGCCGTCGGCCGCGGCGGGACCGCCCGTCAGGCCGTGCTGGTAGATCGGCGAGCCGGGCTGCGCGGTGCGGAAGCTCTGGAACGCCAGGCAGCCGTTCATCGCGCCGGTCCAGTTGTTGTTCATGTTCTGGTAGATGTGCCAGCTGATGCCGTTCTTCTGCAGCACGTCGGGCAGCGTGTCCCACTTGAACGCGTTGTTGACGTACTTGTAGTTGTAGGCGCCCGTGGTCGCGTTCTTCTGGCCCGTGCCGTCGGCTTCCTGCGGGTTGCCCGCGATCCAGTTCGACGGGCTCGGCCAGCAGCGCGAGTTGACCGGTTCCGAATCGGTGTCGGTGCTGTTGATGCCCTTCTTGCGCAGCTCGGGATTGAAGTTGGAACCCGACCAGAACACGATGCGGTTGGGATCGGTGCCGGTGAGGATCGAGCAGTGGTAGCCGTCGCAGATCGTGAAGGCATCGGCCAGCGCGAACTGGAACGGGATGTCCTCGCGCAGGTAGTAGCCCATCGCCACCTGGCCCTTGAACTGGATCCAGCGGTCCATCTTCCCCTGCGCCCAGGCGCCCTGCATGTCGGGGAAGTTGTGCGGCGCGCCCGAGCCGATCAGCGCGTTGGCGATCGTGGAGTCGCGGCGGAACGGCTGGATCTCGGGCGTGCCCGCGGTGGTGTTGGACTGGAAGAACACCGACTTGCCGTTGGCCAGCGGCAGCGGGAAGCGGTCGCCGAAGCCGCGCACGCCCTTCAGCGTGCCGAAGTAGTGGTCGAAGCTGCGGTTCTCCTGCATCAGGATGACGATGTGCTTGATGTCCTTGATGGAGCCGGTGTCGACCGCGGCCTCGACCGCCAGGGCCTTGCGGATCACGGGCGGGAGCATGGTGAGGGCCGAGGCCGCGCCGATGGCGCCGGCCGACTTGCGGAAGAAATCGCGACGGGAAGTGGTGTTCATGGGAGGTGCTTTCAACGCGGGGGCGAAGGGATGTCTGGACGAAGGCGCGGCCTCAGGGCGCGCACTTGAGGGCGGGCTGGGCCGGCGGCGTGCCGTTGCCGTTGTTGCCGTCGCCGGCCGGCGGGGTCTGGCCCGGCGGCAGGATCGGCAGGCCGCCGCCCCCACCACTGCCGCCACCGCAGGCGGCGAGGCTCAGGCACAGGAGAAGGCCTGCCGCAGCGAGGCCGTACCGGGAAGATGCTGTTTTCATGAGGGTTCCTTTTGGGATCGAGGGGTGTGAGGAGACAAAGGCGCGGCCGAAGCCGCTGCGCGCAGCGGACGAGCCGCGCGACAGTTCGGACAGAAATCGGTGAAGGGGGAGCGGCGCCGCGAACGCGGTGCCCGCGGGGACTCAGGGCTCAGCCATAGCGGCTGCGCAGCCGGGCGGCGATGCGGTCGAGCACCAGCACCGTCAGGAAGATCGCGATCAGGATCGTGCCGACGTGCGCATAGTTGTACATGTCGTAGCGGCCCTTGAGCTCCTGGCCGATGCCGCCCGCGCCGACCAGGCCGACCACGGTGGCCATGCGCACGTTGCGGTCGAGCACGTAGAGCGTGTAGGCGATGAACTGCGGCATCACCTGCGGCAGCACCGCGAAGCGCATCACCTTGAGCTTGCTGGCGCCGATGGCGCGCAGTGCTTCCTGCGGCTTGTCGTCGGCGGTCTCGATGTCCTCGGCGTAGAACTTGCCGAGGAAGCCGGCCGAGTGCAGCGCGAGGGCCAGCACGCCGGCGATCGGGCCGAAGCCGTAGGCCAGCACCAGGAACAGCGCGCTCACCAGCTCGGGCACCGCGCGGAACAGGCCGACCACGCTGCGCGCGAGGCCGTAGGCCAGGCGGTTGGGCGCGTAGTTCCTCGCGCTGCACCAGGCCAGCGGCGCGCTCAGCACGATCGCGATCAGCGTGGCCCACACGGCGATCTCGAAGGTCTCGAGCATCTTCACCGCCACGTGCCACAGGTAGCCCAGCGGCTCGATCAGCACCTCGCGGCGCTCGACGCGGTCCTCCATCTGTAAGGTCTCGGGGTTCAGCTTCGGTTCGTGCGTCTCGAGCATTTCGACGTGCGAGAACCAGGGCAGCCGGTTGCGATCGAAGCCCTCGATGCGCGCGACCTCGGTCTGCTCGGAGATCTGCGGCGGGAACAGCGAGCGCGCGATCGAGCCCAGCCCCGACAGCACCTGCGAGTTGTCACGCAGGCCCACCGCGGCGAGCACGCCCTCGCCGGTCAGCGAGAGCATGCGGCCCATCTCCACGCGCTGGCCCGCGAAGAAGCCCACCACGAGCACCAGCAGCAGCACGACCAGCGTGCGGGTGCCGAAGGGCCGCGGCAGGTCCCAGGCCGAGGCCGGGCGCGACGCGCGCGCGTCGGAAGAGGAGGAAGAGAACGTGTTCATTGCGCGAGCTCCAGGGCACCGGCATGCAGCGGCAACGCCGCCTCGGGCTCGCCGGCCAACGATGGCCGGGCCGCGGGCACGGACGCCGGCGCCGCATCGTCGCGGCCATAGATCGCATCGAAGACCTGCGGCTGGAAGGTCCGCGGCGCGCCGTCGAACACGACCACGCCGCGACGCAGGGCCACGATGCGGTCGGCGAACTCGCAGGCCAGTTCGATCTGGTGCAGGCTGCACAGGACCGTGGTGCCGCGCTCGCGCGCCTGCCGGCGCAGCAGCGACAGCACGTCGTGGCTGGTCTGCGGATCGAGGCTGGCCACCGGCTCGTCGGCCAGCACCAGCGGCGGATCGAGCATGAAGGCGCGCGCGATGCCCACGCGCTGCTGCTGGCCGCCCGAAAGCTCGCTCACGCGGCGCAGCAGGTGCTCCTCGCCCAGGCCCACCGACTCGACCAGTTCGCAGGCCTTGCGCCGCTGGTCGTCGGTGAACAGGCCGAGCAGCGCGCGCCAGGTGCCCAGGGCCGGCAGGGCGCCGGCGAGCACGTTCTCGGCCACGCTCGAGCGCAGCACCAGGTTGAACTGCTGGTGGATCATGCCGATGCGCGGACGCACGCGCGCCAGCGAGCCCGGCGCGATGCGCACGCCCTCGACCCGCACCGTGCCCTGCGTGGGCACGACCAGGCCGTTGGCGGTGCGCAGCAGGGTCGACTTGCCCGCGCCCGAGGCGCCGAGCACCACGCAGAACTGGCCCGCGGGCACCTCGAGCGAGACGCCGCCGAGCGCGCGCGTGCCGTCGGGGTGGCGCATGGCGACCGATTCGAACTGCAGCATGGGCGTGCTTCCGGCGGCGGGCTCGGGGGCGTGCGTGCGATCGCCGGCGATCAACGCTCGGCCGCCTTGGCGAGGATGCGGCCCTTGAGGTCGTCGGTCAGCAGGCCCAGCTTCTCGGCGGCGACGTTGAACTCCTCCTCGGAGAACCTGGTGTCGTAGCCGTCGATCTTGCCGCCGCCGTAGCCGCGGATCATGTCGGGCGTGATGCCGGGGGCCTTGTTCACGGTCTGGAACGCGTCCTTGAGTTTCGTCTTCAGCGCCTCGGGCAGCTTGGAGTTCAGCGCCAGCGGCGGATAGGGAATGGCCATGCTCTTGGCGATCACCTTGATGGTCTTCGGATCGGCCGCGCCCTGCTTCACCGCCTTCTCGTACGAGTCGAACGAGAGCGAGGCCACGTCGACCTGGTCCTGCACCAGCGCGGCCAGGCTGCTGGCGTGGCTGCCTGTCATGCGGATCGCCGACAGGTCCTTGGCCGGGTCCATGCCGGCGTCGAGCAGCATCGCGATCTGGAAGGTGAAGCTCGAGGCCGAGTTCACGTCGCCGAAGGCCACGCGCTTGCCCTTCAGGTCCTTGATCGAGGCGATCGGCGCATTGGCCTTGGCGAACATGCCGGCGTAGTAGACCGAGGCGCCCTTCTCCACGCCCACGGCCAGCAGTTGCGCGCAGCCGCGCTTGTGGGCCTGCACGTACGACACCGGGCCGAAGAAGGCGATGTCGGCGAGCTGGTTGCACATGCCCTCGACCACGGCACCGTAGGACTGGCCGACCTTGAGGTCGAAGTTCAGGCCGGTGCTGCGCGTGATGGCGTTGAACACCGGCGCGTAGTCGGCCTTGGTGCCCGACTCGGTGCCGCCGTCGGCGGGAATCAGCAGCACGCGCAGCGGATGTTCGCGCGAGCCGTCGGCCACGGACTGGGCATGGGACGGGAGGGCCAGCAGCGCGCTGAACGAGACGGCGGCGGCGATGGCCAGGAGTTTCTTCATGATCGATTCCTTCGGTTCGGGGGCGTTGCGCGGGCGAGTGCCTCGCTCGGTTGCGTTGAACTTTAGAAGTCGAAGATGACAAGCAAATGAAATAAGCTCATTTGAAAATTAGCAAACGACTGAGCAATGTTCAATACAATCCCGCCGCACGGCCAGCACCCCGCTCCCCCGATGGCCCGAACCGGAGATCCATGAAGAACATCGCAACCCAGACCCGGGCGCCGGGAGGCCCCGCGGCAGCGGACCTGGCACCGCTCGCGCAGGCGCGTCACCTGCTGCTCGACCTCGACGGCACGCTGGTGCGCCAGAACGAGGCCATCGACGGCGCGGCCGAACTCCTCGAGCGTTTCGAGGGCCGCTTCGCGATCGTGTCGAACAACTCGACCCACACCGCCCAGGGCCTCGCGCTGCGGCTGCGCCGGCTCGGCCTGCGCGCGCCGCCCGAGCGCATCGTGCTGGCCGGGGAGCTCGCCGTGAGCCTGCTCGCGCGCCAGCACCCCACGGCGCGGCTGATGGTGGTGGGCACGCCGGCCTTGCAGCGCCATGCGCGCGCGCTCGGCTTCCGGCTGGTCGCGTCCGAGGCCGAGTTCGTGCTGCTCGCGCTCGACATGCGCTTCAGCCATGCGCGGCTGGGCGCGGTGGCCAACGAGCTGCTGCGCGGCGCGCGGCTGGTGGTCACGAACGCCGACGCCACCCATCCGGGCCCGCACGGCCGCGTGGTGCCCGAGACCGGCTCGCTGCTCGCGGCCGTGCTCACGGCCAGCGGCGTGCAGCCCTGGCGCATCGTCGGCAAGCCCGAGCCGCTGCTGTTCGAGGAAGGCCTGCGCTGCCTGGGCGCCGAGCCCGCGAGCACGGTGGTGATCGGCGACAACCCGGCCACCGATGCCGCGGGCGCCGCGCGGCTGGGCATGGCCTGCCTGCTGGTGGGCACCACGCCCGAGGCGGTGGCGCCCTCGGTCGCCGGCCTGCTGCCGCCGCGCGCCACGGCCGAGGTGACCGTCCTGCCCGCGCGCCCGCCCGAGCGCAGCCGCCTCAGTACCGCTTGAGCGACAGCACGTCGAAGGTCTGGCGCAGCGTGCGCACCGAGGTGTCGTAGTCCGACAGCGCCAGGCAGGCGATCAGCACGTCGATGATCGCGAGCTGCGCGAGGCGGCTGGTCATGGCCTCGGTGCGGAAGTTGGTCTCGCGCGCCATGGTGAACAGCAGCACGTCCGCGAAGGCCTGGATCGGCGACTTGCCGAAGTTGGTGATGCACACGGTCGAGGCGCCGGCCTCCTTGGCCAGCCGCGTCGCGGTCACGGTCTCGTGCGTGCTGCCCGAGTGCGAGATGGTCAGCACCGCGACCCGCGAGTCGGTGAGCGAGGCGCTGATCGCCTGCACGTGCGAATCGACCACCACCTTCGCGTTGAGGCCGATGCGCAGCATGCGGTAGTGCGCGTCCTCGGCGATGGTGGCCGAGCTGCCGATGCCGTAGATCTCGATGCGCTCGGCCTCGCGCAGCAGCTTCACCGCGCGCTCCATGGCACCGGCATCGAGCGTGGCCTGCGTGTCGTGCAGGGTCTGCACGTTGCTCTGGAAGATCTTGCGGATCACCGCGTCGGCCGCGTCCTGCGGATCGAGGTCCTCGTGGATGAACTGCACCGGCCGCACGATCTCCTGCGCCAGCGCGATCTTGATCTGCTGGAAGCCGGTGGCGCCGAGGTTCTTGCACAGGCCGACGATGCTGCCCTCGCTCGAGCCGGTGCGCTCGGCCACCTCGCTGACCGACATGTGGACCACCTCGCGCGGGTTCTTCACGATGAAGTCGGCGATGCGCTGGCCCACCGGGCCGAGCGAGGACCAGAGGGTCTCGATGCGCGCGAGCACCGCGAACACCTGGGCGCCGCCGGAGGCATCGGCGGCCGAGGCCTTGCCGTTGGGCGCGGAGGTGACGCTGGTGGACTTGGCGGTGGTGTTGCGCTTCATGGGCGGCGAGCTTACCCGCGCTCGATGGCGGTTTCGCGCATCCCTCAGTCGAGGCCGTGGAAGCTGCTGTCGTCGGGGCCGATGTGCGCAGGCGGCGTCCACGTCGCGTCGCGCATCGAGCGGCTCACGAGCCGGTCCACGCCCAGCAGCGTGGCGAAGATCGCCATGCGCACCGGGATGCCGTTGTCGGTCTGGCGGAAGATCGCCAGCCGCGGGTCGTTGTCGAGGTCGGTGCTCAGGTCGTGCGAGCCCGGGCGGCCGTCGCGCGGCAGCGGATGCATCAGCACCACGTCCTTCCTGCACGCCGCATCGACCAGCGCGCGGTCGATCGCGAAGGCCTGGTCGAAGCCCTCGAGCACCTCGTCGTGCGCGAAGCGCTCCTTCTGGATGCGCGTCGCGTAGACCACGTCGGCGCCAGCCAACGCCTGCGCCGGCGCGGTGGCGGTCTCCACCACGTGGCCGTTGCGGCTCACGAGCTCCACGATCTCCGCCGGCATCGCGAGCTGCGGCGGCGCGACCAGCGTGAACTTCAGGCCACGGTACAGCGCGAGCAGCTTGATCAGCGAATGCACCGTGCGGCCGTACTTGAGGTCGCCGACCATCGCGACATGCGCTCCGTCGACCAGCTTGCCCAGGCGCGAGAACTCGCGCTGGATGGTGTAGAGGTCGAGCAGCGCCTGGCTCGGATGCTCGCCCGGCCCGTCGCCGCCGTTGATGACCGGCACATTGGTGGCGCGCGCGAATTCGGCGACCGAGCCCTGCTCGGGATGGCGCACCACGATCGCGTCGACATAGCCGCTGATCACGCGGCTGGTGTCGCGGATCGATTCGCCCTTGGCCATCGAGGAGAAGGTGAAGCCCGTCGTGTCGCAGACCGAGCCGCCGAGCCGGCAGAAAGCCGCGCCGAAGCTCACGCGCGTGCGCGTGCTGGCCTCGAAGAACAGGTTGGCCAGCACCGCGCCCTCGAGCACGCGGCTGACCTTGCGGCGGCGCGCGATCGGCTGCATCACGTCGGCGAGCCGGAACAGCTCGTCGATGGCCTCGCGGTCGAACTGGGCCACCGACAGCAGGTGCTGCGCGCCGTCGACATGGAGCGACCGGCGCAGCGCGCCATCCTGTGCGCTCTGCGTATATTCACTGGGACGCCCGCTGGAGGCCAGGATCTCGCTGACGAAGCGCCGCGCGACCTCGGGCATGGCCCGGAACTCGTTCGACTCGTCGGGCAACAGCCAGGCGTCAAGTGCCCTCCGGCGGCTGCCGATGCGCTCGGCGAAGGCATCGCGCGTCATGTTGAGCTGACGCATCGCGTCGCGGAGTAGCACTTGCTGCGGGATGTTCATGAGCGGCGAGTTTATACGCAATGCGTATATTTCGACAATCCCGTCCGATTCCTAGCGCCGGGCCGCCTTCACGGGCTTCTTCGCGCCCGGGCGCAGCGCGCGCTGGCGCGTGCCCGCACCGCGCGCGGGCCCCGCCGGCGCCACGTCGTGCTGGCTCGCGCGCAGCTTGAAGTCGCAGGTCTGCACGGCCAGCTCGACGATGCGCGCCAGCGCCGGGCTCGCGTTGTCGCGCCGGTGCACGGCGCTGTAGACCAGCGGCGGCGGCATCGGGTCGCTGCGCACGATGCGCAGCAGGCCGCTGCGGATGTCGGGCCGCACGTAGTCGAGCGCCTGCTGGCTGATGCCGAAGCCGCTGATCGTCAGCTCGCGCAGCACCGTCGTGCTGTTGGTCAGCATGACCTTGCCGAAACGGAAGCCGTGCTCCGCGCGCCAGGCCTCGTAGAAGCGGTTCTTCGAGGCACCCGCGGGCTGCTCGATCACCGGGTAGTCGGCGAACTCGTGCGGCTTCAGCGCGCGCTGCGGAATGCGCAGCCGCGGACTCGCGATCCAGGCCTGGTCGACCTGCCCCACCTTGACCGATTCAAAGGCCTGGCCCCAGAAGGTGCCCGGCATGATCGTCAGGTCGAGCTTGTTGGCCTCGAGCCGCTCGAACAGCGTGAGGCCGGCGTCCACCACCGGCTCGATCGTCACCTGCGGATGCAGCTTCTGCAGCAGCTGGATCAGCCGCGTGAGCCAGGTCATCGCGATCAGCTCCGTCACGCCCACGCGGAAGCTGCCGCGCAACGTCTTGTCGAGGCTGATGTCGTGCTCGATGCGCTGCCACAGCCGCAGCGCCTCTTCCGCCAGCGGCAGCAGCTCGCGGCCGGCCTGCGCCAGCTCCAGGCCGTGCGAGCTGCGGTGCAGCAAGGGACCGCCGAGCGACTCCTCGAGCTCGGCCAGGCGCTTGGAGATGGCCGACTGCGTGGTGTGCAGCTTCACCGCCGCGGCGCTGAAGCTCTGGAGCCTGGCGCTGAACAGGAAGGCCTCGAGCTGCTTGAAGGTGAAGTTCATGCGGCGGAATGTACGCCCGCCACCGGCCAGGAAAAAAAGGAATACCGCGCCACGCCGATTACTCGTTTGTCCCGCGGCGAAGGCACTTCGATACTGGCCGCATGCTTCACATCGCACCACGACTGAACCGGATCCAGCCCTCTCCGAGTTCCATGGCCGGCCAGAGGGCGCGCGAGCTGCGCGCGCAGGGCCGCGACATCCTCGCTCTCACCGCCGGCGAGCCCGACTTCGAGACGCCCGAACACATCAAGCAGGCCGCCATCCGCGCGATGGCCGAGGGCCAGACGCGCTACACCGACGTCGGCGGCACGCCGGCGCTCAAGGAGGCCATCGCGGGCAAGTTCCTGCGCGAGAACCGGCTGCGCTACGCGCCGGGCGAGATCATCGTCGGCACCGGCGCCAAGCAGGTGATCTTCAATGCGCTGATGTGCACGGTGGCGGCCGGCGACGAGGTCATCGTGCCGGCGCCCTACTGGGTCTCGTACCCCGACATCGCGCGGCTGGCCGGCGGCGTGCCGGTGTTCGTCGACGGCCCGGCCGGCGCGGGCTTCAAGCTGCAGCCCGCCGACCTCGAGCGCGCCATCACCGGCCGCACGCGCTGGCTGATGCTCAACTCGCCGAACAACCCGAGCGGCGCCACCTACACGCGCGCCGAACTGCTGGCGCTGGCCGAGGTGCTGCGGCGCCATCCGCAGGTCTGGGTGCTGACCGACGACATCTACGAGCACCTGGTCTACGGCGACGCGCCCTTCGCCACCCTCGCCGAGGTGGCGCCCGACCTGCGGGAGCGCACGCTGACGGTGAACGGCGTCTCCAAGGCCTATGCGATGACGGGCTGGCGCATCGGCTACGGCGCCGGGCCCGCGGCGCTGATCAAGGCGATGGTCAAGCTGCAGTCGCAGAGCACCTCGGGCCCGAACTCGATCGCGCAGGCGGCCGCCATCGCGGCGCTCACCGGGCCGCAGGACAGCATCGCCACCAACCGCCAGGCCTACCGGGCGCGGCGCGACACGGTGGTCGAGGCGCTCAATGCCATCGACGGCATCCGCTGCGAGGTGCCCGACGGCGCCTTCTACGTCTTCGCCTCGTGCAGCGCGCTGTTCGGGCTGCGCACGCCCCAGGGCACGACGATCGCCGACAGCGACGACTGGGTGATGCACCTGCTCGACGCGCAGAACCTCGCGGCGCTGCAGGGCAGCGCCTATGGCGTGCCGACGCACTTCCGCCTCTCGTTCGCCGCCGGCACGGAACAGCTGCTCGAAGGCTGCCGGCGCATCGCGCGCGCCCGCGCCGAACTCTCGGGCCAACCGCTTCACCAGGAACCGCAATGAAACTCCGCTCCCTCCTCACGCTGCTGCCGGTCGTGGCCGCGGGCACGGCCTGGCTCGGCGCCGCCACCGCGAGCGCGGCCGACGGCTTTCCATCGAAGCCCGTGAAGATCCTCGTGGGCTTCTCGCCGGGCGGCTCGAACGACGTGGTGGCGCGGCTGATCGCGCCCAGGCTCGCCGAAGGGCTGGGCCAGCAGGTGCTGATCGACAACCGCCCCGGCGCCGGCGGCAACATCGCGGCCTCGGCCCTGCTCGCCGCGCCGGCCGATGGCCACACGCTGCTGATGTGCACCACGGGCACGCTGTCGATCCAGCCGCATGTGCTGAAAAGCATGCCCTTCGATCCCGAGAAGGACGTCGTGCCGGTCACGCAGGTCGTCAATGCGCCCTACATGCTGCTGGTCAACGCGAGCCTGCCGGTGAAGAACGTGAAGGAGCTGGTCGCCTACGCCAAGCAGAAGCCCGGCGAGATCAACTTCGCGTCCTCGGGCACGGCCACCGGCGGCCACCTCGCGGGCGAGATGCTCAAGAGCCGCGCGGGCATCGACATCGTGCACGTGGCCTACAAGGGCACGGGCCAGGCCATGACCGACCTGATCGCGGGCCAGGTCTCGATGATCTTCGACCAGCCCGTGAGCTCGATGCAGTACGCGCGCGCCGGCAAGCTGCGCGCGCTCGCGGTGGCCAGTCCGCGCCGGCTCGCGGCCTTTCCCGAGATTCCGACCGTGGCCGAGGCCGGCATCGCCGAGGTCGAGCCCGTGACCTGGGCCGGCATCTGCGCGGCGAAGAACACGCCGCCGGCCGTGGTCGAGCGCCTGCAGCGCGAGATCGCGAAGGTGCTCGCGCAGCCCGAGATCGCCAAGCGCCTCACGTCCGATGGCCTCGAGCCGGTGGGCAGCACGCCCGAGCAATTCCGCGCCTTCCTCGCGGCCGACAAGCGCAAGTGGGGCCGCGTGGTGAAGGACGCCGACGTCAAGGCCGAATGAGAGAACACCAGACCATGAATCCGCATCCCGACATCGTTCGCGACTTCGAGCGCGTTGCTCCCGAACTGCTGCGCCGTGCCGCGGCCTTCCAGCCGGCCATCCTCGCCGACGTCGCGGGCCGCCGCGGCGCGCTGCACGGCCGCATCGAGGCCCTGCGCCACCGCATGAAGCTGGTGGGCAGCGCGCTCACGGTGGAGGTGCGGCCCGGCGACAACCTGATGATCCATGCCGCGATCGCGCTCGCGCAGCCCGGCGACGTGCTGGTGATCGACGGCAAGGGCGACCGCAGCGCGGCGCTGATGGGCACGATCATGATGAATGCCTGCCGCCAGGTCGGCATCGCCGGCGTGGTGATCGACGGCGCGGTGCGCGACAGCGTGGAGATCGACGAGATGGACTTCCCGGTGTTCTCGGTCGGCACCAATCCCAACGGCCCGACCAAGCTGGCCTCGGGACGCATCGGGCATCCGGTGTCGGTCGGCGGTGTGGCCGTGCGTGCCGGCGATCTGGTGATCGGCGATGCCGATGGCGTGATGGTGGTCGAGCGAGAGAAAGTCGACACCCTGCTTCGCGCGGCGCAGAAGAAGGTCGAGGACGAAGCCGCGCGCATCGAAGCCATCAGGCAAGGCCACACGACGGCCAGCTGGCTCGACGCGGCACTGCGCAAGGCGGGCGTGCTCGAGGAAGGCGAGACGCTGGCGTGAGCGGCGCGCTGTCGCACCACGCACGAAGAAAGGGCCCGCAGGCCCTTTCCTCATTCGCTTCTTTCATGCGGCCGATGCTCTCGCACCGGCTTGGCACCGTGGCTCAGAGGCCAGCTTGGCGCGTGAACGACACGCTGGGCTTCTTGTAGGCTTGCGGCACTTCGTCGCGGTAGAACGCGCGGCGGTCGAGGCTTTGCAGCGGGTCGTGGGCCTTGGCAACGGCTTCGGCACGAACGGTTGCGCGGTCGGCGGTCGAGCTGAAGGTTTGCGCACCGGCGGTGGCACCTTCGCTGTAGGCATCGCCGGCACGGGCGGCTGCCACGGCTTGCGATTCGACTTCGGCACGCGAGACCGTGGAATGCACGGTGTGGACGCCGTCATAGGTTTCGGCATGTGCGCCGGTGGCGGCAAGCAGGGCAACGGCAACGGCGGCGAGGATCTTCGAGGCGGTCATTTGGTATCTCCTTCAGGTTGAACGGTGGTTTGTCCGTGAGGAGAAGTTTGATCCTGTTGGCCCCTTTTGAATCGCCGCAAAAAGAATCACGGCGTTCGCCGTTTCGAAACAATCCAGAAAGTTTTGGGCAAGTTTCACGCATGCGAGCGGGCCGCCGAATCCACCCTCTACAGAGGGAGATCGGCCGAAAGCACTACTTTCCCGCATCCGTTGCATGCACCCAGCGCATGCATCAAAACTTGCCGAAATCTCAATGCGAGATCATCCACGGCCGCCGTGACGGTGCCGATTTGGCACCGTTCGACGCGGTCACCGTGGCACCGCGGCGCGCGCTCGTCGAGCAGCATCCGCAGCCCGATGGATGCCGCAAGCGCGCGTAGTCGCGCGAGCTCGCGGGCTCGTGCCGCGCGCGCTCGTTGGTGGCCATCGCGAGGCGCGTGTCGGCCGCCATGAGCGCGAGCCGCGGCGCGGCCGAGAGCACGCGCGGCGAGGCGCCGCCGCAGTCGGGGCAGGCAGAGGGCTCGTCGCGCAGCGCCGAAGGGCGCAGCGCCTCGAAGCCGCCGCAGCGTCCGCAGTCGTAGTCGTAGGTGGGCATGCGGCTTCCTTGTTCAATGCCTCAGCGCAGGTCGGGCGACAGCGGCATGTCGATGCTGCCGTCGATCATCTTCACCGGCCCGGTGGCGTTGGGATTGATGTCGAAGTCGAAGATGCCCGTGGGCAGCCACAGCGTGGCACACGAGTTGGGCACGTCGACCACGCCGCTGATGTGGCCCTGCACCGGTGCCGTGCCGAGGATCGAGTAGGCCTGCGCGCCCGAGTAGCCGAACTTCTTCAAATACTCGATGGCGTTGAGGCAGGCCTGGCGGTAGGCGACGTTGACGTCGAGGTAGTGCTGCTTGCCGCTCTCGTCGACCGAGATGCCCTCGAAGATCAGGTAGTCGTTGTACTGCGGCGTGATGGGGCTGGGCTTGAAGATCGGGTTCTTGATGCCGTACTTGGCCATGCCGCCCTTGATCAGCGAGACCTTCATGTGCACCCAGCCGGCCATCTCGATGGCGCCGCAGAAGGTGATCTCGCCGTCGCCCTGGCTGAAGTGCAGGTCGCCCACGCTGAGGCCCGCGCCGTCGACGTAGACGGGGAAGAACACCTTCGAGCCGCGCGAGAGATCCTTGATGTCGCAGTTGCCGCCATGCTCGCGCGGCGGCACGGTGCGCGCGCCCTCGGCCGCGGCCTTGGCGCGCGCCTCGCCGGTCATCTTGCCCATGTGGGCGGTGCCGGCGAACGGCGGATTGGCCAGGCCCGGCACGCGATCGGGGTCGGTGGCGATCAGCGCCTTCTCGCGCTCGTTCCACATGTCGAGCATGGGCTTGTCGGGCAGGCAGCCGATGAGGCCCGGATGGATCAGGCCCGCGAAGTTCACGCCGGGGATGTGGCGCGAACTGGTGAACATGCCCTTGAAGTCCCAGATCGATTTCTGCGCCTCGGGAAAATGATCGGTGAGAAAGCCGCCACCGTTCTTCTTCGAGAAAAATCCGTTGAAGCCCCAGAGGCTGTCCTGCTTGGCGCCGATGTCGAGAAGATCGACCACCAGCAGGTCGCCGGGCTCGGCACCCTTCACGCCCACGGGGCCCGAGAGGTAGTGCACGGTGCTGAGATCGATGTCGCGCACGTCGTCGGCGCTGTCGTTGTTCTTGATGAAGCCGCCGGTCCAGTCGAAGGTCTCGAGGATGAAGTCGTCGCCGGGGTTGACCCAGCAGGCCATCGGAATGTCCGGATGCCAGCGGTTGTGGATCATCTCGTTCTCGGTGGGCGACTTGGTCAGATCGACCTTGATCAGCGTGTCCGTCATTTGCAGTGGCTCCTGGTTGGGGTTGTGGTTAAACAGAGAGATAGGCCTTGATGCGCTCGACATCGGTCTTGTCGCGCGCGGTCTCGTGCACGAGGCGCCCGCCTTCGATCACGAACAGGCGGTCGGCCACGTCCATGGCAAAACTCAGCACCTGCTCGGACACGACGATGGTCAGGCCGCGCAGCTTGCGGATCTCGTTGAGCGCCTTGGCGATGTCCTTGATGATCGAAGGCTGGATACCCTCGGTGGGCTCGTCGAGCAGCAGCACCTTTGGATCGGTGACGAGGGCACGCGCGATGGCCAGCTGTTGCTGCTGCCCGCCCGAGAGGTTGCCGCCCTTGCGCCGGCGCATGTCCCACAGCACGGGAAAGAGCGCGTAGATCTCCTCGGGGATGCGGCGGGTCTTGGAGTTCTCGAGGCCGGTCTCGATGTTCTCCTCGACTGTCAGGGTCGGGAAAATCATGCGACCCTGGGGCACGTAGGCGATGCCCTTGGCGACGCGCCTGAAACTCTCGTCGCGCGAGACGTCCTGTCCCGCCACCTCGATGCGGCCGCTCTTCAAGGGGAGCACGCCCATGAGGCTCTTGAACAGCGTGGTCTTGCCCATGCCGTTTCTGCCCATGATGGCGACGGTCTCGTTGGCCATGCCCTCGAACGAGATGCCATGCAGGGCTTCGCTCTGGCCGTAGGCTACGTGGAGGTTTTCTACCTTGAGGGTGATGTTGCTCATTTGCTGGGCCTCTGTTGGGGTGCGTTCTTTGCCTGGGGTGCTGCTGTTCGGGGCGCGTGCACAGGACAGCGGGTACTTCCCTCCGCGAATGTCCCCCGCCCTTCGGGCTCCTCCTTTATTTCGCTGCGGGAAGCACCCACTGCCCTGTGCACGGGGGCGCAGCGGTGGTGCGGGCGGTTCAACAACCGTTGCGTCCAGGCGCACGTCGATGGGGTACTCCCCGCAGCGAAATAAAGGAGGAGCCGAAGGCGGGGGACATTCGCGGAGGGGAGTACCCCGTCGGCGTGCGCCCACCCCGAACCGAAACACAAAGCACAGACCACCATCTAGTGCCCCAGATAAACGTCGATGACCTTCGGATCCGCCTGCACCTTCTCCATCGGCCCTTCCGCCAGGATCTTTCCCTGGTGCATCACGGTCACCTTGTGCGCGATCTGCTTGACGAAAGCCATGTCGTGCTCGATCACGATCACCGCGCGGTTCTGGCAGATTCGCTTGAGCAGTTCGGCCGTGAGCTCGCGTTCGCGCGCGCTCATGCCCGCGATGGGTTCGTCGAGCATCAGCAGTTCGGGTTCCTGCATCAGCAGCATCCCGATCTCGAGCCACTGCTTCTGGCCATGGCTCAACAGGCCCGCTTCGGTGTCGAGCCGGTCGTCCATGCCGATCTCCGTCGCCACGGCCTGCACGCGCGCCTTGACCTCGTCGTCGCACTGGAAGGCCAGCGCGCCGAACACCGAACGGCCCTTTGGAAACGACACCTCGAGGTTCTGGAACACGCTGAGGTTCTCGTAGATCGACGGTGTCTGGAACTTGCGCCCGATGCCCAGCCGCACGCGCTTGTGCTCGGCCATCTTCGTCAGCTCGGTGTTCTTGAACTTGATGCTGCCGCTGCTCGCGCGCGTCTTGCCGCAGATCAGGTCGAGCAGCGTCGTCTTGCCGGCCCCGTTCGGGCCGATGATCACGCGCAGCTCGTTGCGGTCGATGTAGAGCGTGAGGTCGTCGATGGCCTTGAAGCCGTCGAAGGACACGCTGAGGTCTTCCACGGCGAGCGCGAAGTCGGTGTTGCTCATGGTCGGTCTCCGGTTCAGGCGCGCTGGCTGCCCACGCCTTCGGGCAGCGTGGGTTCGGGTTCGGGTGTTGGCACGACGGGAGTCGCGGCCACCGCCGGCGGCTTGACCGCGGCCTCGCGCAGCGCCTGGCGACGCGACTTCCACCAGGGGCGGATCTTTTCCTCCCACAGGCCCGCCAGGCCCATCGGGAAGGCCATCGTCACCCCGATGAACAGCCCCGCCATCAGGAACAGCCACAGGTCCGGGAAGCTCTCCGAGAACAGCGTCTTGCCCGCGTTCACCAGCAGCGCGCCGTAGACCGCGCCCACCAGGCTCATGCGGCCGCCCACCGCGCAGAAGATCACCATCTCGATCGAGGGAACGATGCCCACGAAGCTCGGCGACATGAAGCCCACCTGCAGCGCGAACATCGCGCCGCCGATGCCCGAGAGTCCGGCCGCCAGGCAGAAGGTGAAGACCTTGAAGTTCGACACGTCGTAGCCCGAGAAGCGCACCCGGTCTTCCTTGTCGCGCATCGCCAGCAGCAAGGTGCCGAGCTTGCTGGTTTGGACCCAGCGGCACAGCACGATCGCCGCCACCAGCAGCGCCACGCAGACGTAGTAGAGGATGTACTTCGCGCTGTCGGTGCGCGTGTCCCAGCCCAGCATCGTCTTCAGGTCGGTCATGCCGTTCACGCCGCCGGTATAGCCCTGCTGGCCGATGATCAGCACCGTGAGGATCAGCGCCACCGCCTGCGTGATGATCGCGAAGTAGACCCCGCCCACGCGGCGCTTGAACATCGCGAAGCTGATCAGCCAGGCCAGCGCCATCGGCACCGCCACCACCAGGATCAAGGTCACCGGCAGGCTCTTGAACGGCAGCCAGAACGCCGGCAGCGCCGTGATCTGGTTCCAGTCCATGAAGTCGGGAATGCCTGGCGTCGACTGGATCTTGGTCGACACCGGATCGGAGGCCTCGAGCTTGAGGAACATCGCCATCGCGTAGCCGCCGAGCCCGAAGAACACGCCCTGCCCGAGGCTCAGCACCCCGCCGTAGCCCCACACCATCACCAGCCCCACGGCGACGAAGGCATAGGTGAGGTACTTGCCCACCAGGTTGAGTCGGAAGATGTCGAGCGACAGCGGCAGCACCACCGCGAGCAGCAGCACCAGCAGCAGCAGGCTGCCGAGCTGGTAGCGCTGGATCGAGGCCTTGAGGAAATTCATCGGGAGTTCTCCGGGAAAGCGAAAGTCAGCGACGCACCTTGACGGCGAACAGGCCCTGCGGCCGCATCATCAGAATGAGCACGATCAGCGACAGCGTCAGCACCTTGGCCATCGAGCCGGTCATGAAGAACTCCGAGACCGACTGCGTCTGCGCGATGCCGAAGGCCGAGACCACCGTGCCCAGCAGGCTGGCCGCGCCGCCGAAGGTGACGACCAGGAAGGCGTCGACGATGTAGAGCGAGCCCGAGGTCGGCCCGGTCGAGCCGATGGTGGTGAAGGCCGCGCCCGCCACGCCGGCGATGCCGCAGCCGATCGCGAAGGTCAGGCGGTCGGTCTTCTTGGTGTCGATGCCGGTGGCGTTGGCCATCACGCGGTTGGCCACCGTGGCGCGCACCCGCAGGCCCCAGCGGCTTCGGTGCAGCGCGATCAACACGCCGCCCGTGACCATCGCCGTGAGCACCAGCACGAACATGCCGTTGATCGGGATGTCGAGGCCCTCGTGCGGCGTCCACGAGCCCATCAGCCACTCGGGCAGGGTCGGGCTCACTTCCTTCGGACCGATGAAGGTGCGGAAGATCTGCTGCAGCCCCAGGCTCACGCCCCAGGTCGCGAGCAACGTGTCGAGCGGCCGCTTGTAGAGATGACGGATCAGCGCCCACTCCACCAGCCAGCCGACGATGAAGGCGAACACGAAGGCCAGCGCGATCGAGATCGGGAAGTAGTACGGCATGAAGGCCGGTGCCAGGTGCTCGGTGACCTGCGCCGCGAGGAAGACCGAGTAGGCCCCGATGGTCATGAACTCGCCGTGCGCCATGTTGATGACGCCCATCTGGCCGAAGATGATCGCGAGCCCCAGGCCCATGAGCAGCAGCACCGCGAAGAGGCTCAGCCCCGCGAAGCCCTGCATCAGGCCGATGTTCCACATGTCAGACAGCGTCATGGCGACAGTTCCAGGTGTTGGGTAGTTGCTCCTTCCCCCTCTGGGGGAAGGTCGGGATGGGGGCATGCGGCGATGGCAATGGGCACGCCGCTTGCCCCCACCCCTGCCCTCCCCCAGAGGGGGAGGGAGAAAGACAGAGACAGGCAGGCCGGGGTTACTGGTAGCCCTTGGGGAACGGATCGGGCTTGATCAGTTCCGCCGACTCCGCCACCACCTTGAAGGTCCCGTCCGGCTGCCCCTGGCCGATGCGCGCCTTGCTCCACAGGTGGTGGTTCGCGTCGAGCTTCACGTAGCCTTCGGGCGCGGTCTTCAGTTCGATGCCCGGCGAGCCCGCCACCACCTTGTCGACGTCGAAGCTGCCGGCCTTTTCGACCGCGGCCTTCCACAGCCACGGGCCGAGGTAGCCGGCCTGCGTCACGTCGCCGATCACCGCGTCCTTGCCGTACTTGGCCTTGAAGGCGGCCACGAACTTCTTGTTGTTCTCGTTGTCGAGCGACTGGAAGTACTTCATCGACGAATAGAAGCCCGCGAAGTTCTCGCCGCCCACGCCGGTCATCTCGTCCTCGGTCACGGCCAGGGTCAGCAGGAACTGCTTGTCGCCCGTGATGCCCGCGGCCTTGAGCTGCTTGTAGAAGGCCACGTTCGAGCCGCCCACCACCGCCGCGAAGATGCAGTCGGGCTTGGCGACCTTGATCTTGTTGATCAGCGAGTTGAAGTTGGTGTGGCCCAGCGGGTAGTACTCCTCGCCCTTGACCGAGCCCTTCTGGAAGTTCTCGATGTGCTTGCGCGCGATCTTCATCGAGGTGCGCGGCC
>Ga0102589_1001794_pt1 | contig 27114 bp, 22 predicted proteins | sample AraplaMF_Col_mLB_FD_76858 | JGI IMG/M metagenome (GOLD analysis project Ga0102589, IMG submission 76858) | Arabidopsis root microbial communities from the University of North Carolina, USA - plate scrape MF_Col_mLB | ecosystem: Host-associated > Plants > Roots > Endosphere | place: USA... | reverse complement strand
GTCGCAGCAACGGCATTCGCCGCTGCATTGCACAAGGAACCCGACGGTTACGGGGGGTACAGATGGGTTGAGTGTACGGACTTAGATGCTCGAGGACTTGCGTCGTTCTCCAAAGAGGTCTTGACCGTAAGTGGTGAACAAGAGAAAGCCCCGGCCGAGACTGCGCGCAGATAAGGCATTGAACATTGGTCGCCAGCCTCGCTATTCGGCCACGAGCGGTCATCTTGGGCGGTCATTCAAATTTGATGTTTGACGCCACGCGGTCGCGCCATGCACTACTGCGCCGAGGACTCCTGCCCGAACTTGAGGAGGTTGCCGTCAGGGTCGATGACATAGAGTTCATCCATGCCCCATGCCGTGCGAACCACAGCCTGCAGCGCTGGTAGCTTCGGACTGAGCTCCCGATGCACAGCCGCGATGTCCTCCACGCGGATGTAGCACGATGTGTTCTCGGCGATGTGCTTGTCGTTGCAGGCCCAGAAGTGCAGCTCCGTGTCGCCCCGCACCGCCATGCCGTACGAAAATCCCTCAAAGTACTGCGTTCGGAAGCCAAGCACGTTCCCGTAAAAATCGAGAGTGCGCTCCATGTCGAGTGAAGCGAGGACGGGAATTGCCTTGCCGAAGCTTGCTTGAGTCATTGCGAGGTCCAGTTTCCTTGAGGAAGCCATTGTGCAGCGGCGGGTCTGAGCATCTGCTCTTGGGCAGGGTCTTACGTCGGTTTAGGGCCCGAAGCTTCGACCGACGACCGGCTACAGTCGGCCAGAATCAGACGATCGACTTGGACGAAGAGCTCAACTACAAGCAGACCTTCGCCCGGGGTCCCGGACCTCTCAGTCATTCGGGTAGCCCGTGAATCACATCGAATCAGGGAACCATATGGAGTCTGAATCTCTTTCGAGTGAAGCCATCGAAGCCGAGTACTTCCCGGGAACTATCCCTCCTTCTGGGCCGCATTCCTTATTGTTCAGCCTCGCAGATGGAAAGTTCGACGGTGAGGGGAACTTCTTCTTCGAAGCTGCTGGTGGCATCGAAGTCCTCCTGCCCGAAAACGACGGGCTGCCCAGCGACATCGCTGTCGATCTTCTGCGTCAAGTAGCCGAGCACTTCCAAGAGATACGCGAAGCGGCACTCAGGCTCGCGAGGTCGTTTGCACGCGACGAAGGAAGCTGGAGCCTCGACTCGATCGATTTCGGCACGAGGGCGGCCGCAGATCGATGCGACTTTCAATGCCACCTGAGTCTGGCCCCCAATGACGGTAGTGACTCGTATGGCCATACGGATTTTGTGGTCTGCTTCCGCAGACGCAAGAACGCCCACATTGCTCCGTTCGCCGCGTTCAAGTTGATCATCGAGCTTCTGTGAGGAGCTACGATCAGATGGGCATCGTCACCGGCGCAATCCGGCCAGGAGCGGCCCTTCGCGCGTAAATCAGAATCCGAGGCCGATGAGCGTCAAAGGCTTCGCAGCGAGAGCTAGGGAGACTCTACTTCATGAAGATCTACTGTGAGTGCGGATCGTTCATACACGATGGCACAGATGACTTGCCGAACAAGGCGCACCTGATCCCTGATGAAAGTTGGTGTGCGATGTGGGACGCCTTGGAGCAAAGAGTGATTGACGCGGTGGCGACTGGCCACATGAATCCTGAGCGTGCGTCCATGCGAGCAAGAGAAATCGTACGGAATGCAGGTCTGCGCCCCGTATGGCAGTGCGAAGCCTGTGGACGGCTTTACATGTCCAATCAAGGCGACCTTCTCGATTGCTTCGTACCTTCGCCAGCCAATACGACCAAGCACGTGCTTCGCCGGCTTGAGGACTAGATTCGACCAGAAGCTGACCTTCACTCGTGGCCCCAAATTCTTTCCATGTTGGTCCTTGGCACTGTTGGACGGACATATGACCCACGCCGAACTGCGTAGATACCTCTGCCGAGTACAACAGCAAAGTTCAACTCGATACTGCGGAAATTCCAAGTCATGAAAAAACTAATCGTCCTCGCTGCTGCGCTCCTTGTTGCCGTGTCAACCAGCTGGGCGCAGGTGCGAAGTACAGCGCATGTACCTACGCCATTCACAGAAGGAGGTGCGCCCGTTACGTTGGAGATGGTCATCTACAAGCCCGAAGGCGCCGGTCCGTTTCCGACCGTGCTGTTCAACCATGGCTCCACCGGCATGGGTGACACACCGTCGCTTTTCAAAGAAACGTGGGCGCCCGAAAAGCTGGCGCGATGGTTCACACAGCGCGGCTGGCTGGTGGCGTTTCCCCAACGGCGCGGCCGTGGGCAATCGGACGGGCAATACGATGAGGGTTTCACGCCCAAGCGAGACCGCTACAGCTGTGACCCGACGCCGTCTCTCGCCGGTTTCGACCGGGCGCTTGCTGATGTCGATGCCGCAGCTGTTTGGTTGCAGCAGAACCCAGACGTGGATGCGAAACGAATGGAAATCGCTGGTTGGTCGCGCGGAGGCATTTTGGCCGTCGCCTATGCAGGCACGCATCCAGATGTCTTCCAAGGCGTTATCAACTTCGCAGGGGGCTGGATGAGTGACCAATGCCCTCTGAACACCGCTGACGCAATTAATCCTGTGAGCTTCAGGCGAGGTGCAGCCTTTGTACGCCCAACGCTCTGGCTGTACGGCGAAAAGGACCCTTACTATGCGCTCGCCCATAGTCGGAAAAACTTCGAGGCATTTATTGATGCGGGTGGGAAGGGCTCATTTGAGACTTTCAAGTTGCCGCCTGGTGTAAACGCTCACCTAATATTCACGCAACAAGACCTTTGGGGACCAGCCGTCGAAGCTTACCTCGCGAAGTGATATGTGCCCCACGAACGCTCCCTGTGCGGCCGTGGCCACTGCCCTTGTCGCTGGCATCTATCGCGCGACAACGAACGACCGCTGCAAAGAAAATTGAAAGACGGGTAAGGGCCCGATGCCGCCCTTCGAGTTCGCAGACCCAAGGGCCGCGCCGCAGGGCGGTTGCAGTCCTTCCGGGCCGGACGGTGAACTCACGCTGCGAGGCCGACTCCGGTCATCAGGTGCCAAGGAGGCCTCAGGATCGACGTCTGGAGGCCACAGCGTGGTGATGCCCTGCATACTTTCTGGAGACAATGGACCCGCCCGAAACCGGGCATGAGGGGATCAAGATGTCAGCCGACGATTGGTGGAAGTGCGGAATCGTCTATCAGGTCTACCCGCGTTCGTTCCAGGACAGCAACGGCGATGGCATCGGAGACCTCGACGGAATCCGCGCCCGGCTGGATCATCTGGTCTCGCTCGGCGTCGATGCCGTCTGGATCTCGCCGATCTATCCCTCGCCGATGGCCGACTTCGGGTACGACATCTCCGATTTTTGCGATATCGATCCGCGCTTCGGCACGCTGGACGGCTTCGATGCGCTGGTGCAGGAGGCCCACGCGCGAGCGCTCAAGCTCATCCTGGACTTCGTGCCCAACCACACGTCGGACCGTCATCCGTGGTTCGTGCAGAGCCGCAGCGCACGCAGCGATCCGCGACGCGACTGGTACATCTGGCGCGACCCGGCGCCGGATGGCGGGCCACCCAACAACTGGCTCAGCAATTTCGGCGGCCCGGCCTGGACCTTCGATCCGGCTACCGGCCAGTACTACGGCCATTCGTTCCTGAAGGAGCAGCCCGACCTCAACTGGCGCAACCCCGAAGTGCGGGCCGCGATGTACGAGGTGCTGCGCTTCTGGCTTCGGCGCGGTGTCGACGGATTCCGCGTCGACGTGCTCTCCCAGATCATCAAGGACGCGCAGTTCCGCGACAACCCGCCGAATCCGGACTTCGCCCCGGGCCAGGACCCGTTTCTCCGCTGGTCGATGCTCTACAACACGGACCTGCCGGAGGTGCAACCGATCGTGGCCGAGATGCGCCGCGTGGTCGACGCGTTCAGCGACGCACGCTCGTCGCGCGTGCTGATCGGCGAGCTCTACCTGCCGCTCACGCGCCTGGTCGCCTACTACGGACTCAACGCCGAAGGTGTGCTCGAAGGCGTGCAACTGCCCTTCAACTTCGAGCTGATCGCGACCGAGTGGCAGGCGGCGCGCATCGACCGCTTTGTGCGCGACTACGAAGCCGCCCTGCCCGCCGGCGCCCAGCCGAACTGGGTGCTGGGCAACCACGACAAATCCCGCATTGCGAGCCGCGTCGGGCCACGGATGGCGCGGCTCGCGGCCATGCTGCTGCTCACGCTGCGCGGCACGCCGACGCTCTACTACGGCGACGAGATCGGCATGACGGACGTCCCCATTCCCGCCGATGAAGTGCAGGACCCTTTCGAGAAGAACAAGCCCGGCATGGGCCTGGGCCGCGACCCGGAGCGAACGCCCATGCAGTGGAGCGCCGCAGCACACGCCGGCTTCACGACGGGAATCCCGTGGCTGCGCCTGGCATCCGACTGGCGCATGCACAACGTCGAAGCGCAGTCACGCGATCCGGGCTCCATGCTGACGCTCTACCGGCGCCTCATCGCATTGCGCCGCGCGCAGCCTGCGCTGAACCGGGGCAACCATGAAGCGCTCGAAACCGAGGGAGAGGTGCTCGCCTATGCCCGCAACGGCGAAGGACAGCGGCTGGTGGTGCTCTTGAATTTCGGCGCCACTTCGGCGCCGGTGTCGCCGGCGCTGATGCCGCGCCAGCCGATCGTGCTGGCATCGACCGATCCTGCGCGCACCGAATCGATGATCGAAGGACCCCTGGTACTGGCGCCTTGCGAAGGCGTCGTCATCGGCGCCGCGAACGCCAAAGGTCCGACGACACGATGAGCCATCAAGACTTGCCGGTCTGGATCTCGACGTAGCTGCGCGCGTGCCAGCGTACGCGCACGGGCCACTTCGCGTCGGCAATGGTTTCCGAATTCACATCCTTGCCGCTGCCGTAGTTGATCTGTCGGTCGGGGCACCTGTTGAGGCCGATCAGCAGCACGATGCGGCTGCCCGCCGCAAGCCTGCAAGCCGTCACGCGTTCGGTGGTGAATGCCAGCAGCTGACGCTCCCCGGCCCGAAGAAGCCGGCGACGCACGCGATGGCCGGCGTAGCTGGCGCGGAAGTCGTAGGGATCGAACAGCAGCTGGTACTCGCCGCTTTCCGTCTGCTCGTACAGCGAGACGTTGAAGTCCACGTCCTGCCGCGAGGGCGTGATGTCGAACACGCCGCGCAGGCTGCCGACGATCTCGGTGTCCTCCGGGAGCGGATCACTGACAAAGCTGATGCTGTTGCGCGTCGGCAATTGCTTCACGCGCAGCGCGTCCGGCCACGGGATGCGCAGGTCGCGCCGATCGGCGAGATCGACCGAGAGCCGCGCGCTGCCACCGCCTTCGGACGGCGAAGGCAACAGGCGGTGCGGGTCGTCGCGCCCGCGGGTGTCGAGGTAAAGGCGCAGCCGGGTGCACTCCGGCGCGTCCAGCGCCGGCACATGGCGCCACTGGTCCGCGCCCATCACCTGGTAGTTGACGCGATCCATCAGCAGGGAAGGCTTGTTCGCGCCCTTCAGGATGTGGTCGAGCCATTGGTAGCGCAGCTCGGGCAGGTCGACGCGTGCGACGGGGTCCGGCGTGTAGCCGCGCAGCGTCGGCGCCGTGCCGCGCCGGATCGAGACCGCGTCGTAGGGACCGAGCAGCAGCGTCGTGTCGGCCTGCGGCCGGTTGCGACGATGCTCGTGGTGGAAGTAGAGCGCGCCGGCGTCGGCACCGTAGTAGCCGGCGAAGCTGAGCACCGGGATGTCGATTCGCGCAAACTGCTCCGCCGACGGCAGGAACTTCTGCCAGTAGCGATCGTGGCTCGGATGCGTCAGCCAGCTTCGGATCAGCCTGCTGCGCCTTCCCGGCAGGATGCGGTCTATGTCCCAGTAGGGGCGATCGCCACGGTGCCAGCGCGCATCGAGTGCCTGCCATACCGCGTCCGGGCCGGCGTCGGCGTCGACGCCGGCCCGCAGGGGCTCGCCATTCGCGTGCTCCTGCGCCCAGCGGACCATGGTGTTGCGGAAGATTTGCCCGGCCATCGGGAAGTCGATGCCCGGCGCCATCGGCGCGATCGTGGCGATGGCCTTGAGTGCCGCCGGTCTCCTGCGGGCGGCGGCCCAGGCGGCGTAGCCGGAGTAGCCGTCGCCGAGCATGGCAACACGGCCGTCGCTCCACGCCTGCCGGGCGATCCAGTCGATGACGGCGGCGGCGTCTTCGCCGTCGCGAACGAACGGCCACACGGCGCCCTTGCCGTCGGGCGTGCGTCCGCGCACGTACGCCGTGACGCCGACGTAGCCTTTGACGGCGCTGCGATGCGCGTCGTCCTCGGCGGGATCGAGCGTGAAGCGCAGCAGCGTCGGCAGGGCTGCGTTCGCGCGGCCGGGCCGGACCAGGCTGGCATGGATGACACCCCCGCGCACGGGAATCCTGATGTCGGCCTCCGCCACGTAGCGGAGGCTGTTTTCCGCCGCGAACAATTCGGGCAGCAGCGCACCGAAGCTGCGACGCGAATCGTACGAAAGCCAGGTTCGCACGAGCGCCAGAGCATCGGCCTCCGGGAGGCTGCCCTTCGCGCGCCAGAGATCGAAGGCTTGACGCAGCGGCTCCCTGTACACCGCCAGCGGGGTTTCGAGCCGCGCCATGATGGCCTGGGCTTGCACGTTGTCGAGCGGCGACACCAGCTCCCGGAACGAGCGCGCGTAGGCTTCGGCGAAGCCGAGGCGCTCGTCCGCTTCGAGCACGCGCGCATGCGCGTAGATGCCGTCGAGGATCGCACGCTCGGCCAGGCCGTCGAACGGCTTGCCTTGGCGACGGCTGCGCAGGGACCCGCTGCTGTCGTAGGCCGCACGGTAGGCGCCGCTGACGATCTGCAGGGCGGTCACGTTGGCCAGGAAGACATCGGTGTCCGCCTCCTGGTACACCGGCAAGATGCGCTGGGCCAGATCCCGCATCAGGTCCACCGCGGCGGCATCGTCAGGATCGCGCGGTGGCCGGAAGCCGAAATCCGCCGCCCGGGACCAGGTTGGCCAGGCGGGCAGCGCAAGAACCAGCCGCATGAGGGCGCGACGCGCACGACTGACGGTTGACACGGGGCGTCTCATGGGCGCTGCTCCTCGGGCAGGGCGTTGGGCGCCTTGACCAGGTGCACCACCTGGGTGAACAGCCGGTCGTGCGCCTCGCCGGCCGAGCCTATGTGAACGATACCCGTGTGCGTGAGCTTGCCCAGCACGTCGATGATGAGTTCGAGCGTGTCGTCGTCGAACGCGCCGAAGGCTTCGTCCATCACCAGCCAGGGCGGTGCCTGCAGCACCACGCGGGCGAAGCCCAGCCGCAACTGCTCGTCCATGTTGAGCTCGCTCTCCCAGCGTCCCGTCTTGTTCAGCAATGGTTCCAAACGCTGGAGGCCCACACTCGCCAGTGCGGCCGCCATGGCTTCTCTCGGATAGGTCGACGGCTCCATCGCATACGACAGCACTTCGGCCAGCGTGCCGCGGGGAATGTAGGGCGTGCCGCGCGGCATGTAGTGGATCGTCTCGCCGCCGGGCCGCCGCACGGTGCCGGAGCCCCAGGGCCAGAGGCCCGCGAGCGCCCGGAACAGCAAGGTCTTCTCGGTGCCCGGTGTGCCGAGGATCAGGACGCGCTGACCGCGGTGCACGACGAGCCCCGGGACATCCAGCCGATCGTGGCCGCTCCATGAGCGAATCTCGAGCGCTTCGATCGTGAGCGCCCCGGCTTCGCTCTCCTCATAGGCGATGCGACTGCCGCCCGCTTGTGCCTCCAGATCGGACGCCAGCATCCGACGCAGGTCGGTGACGCGCAGCAGCGTGGCGCGCCAGTCGGCAATGATGCTGAAGTTGTCGACGAACCAGCGCAGCGACGACTGCGCCTGCGTGAAGGCCGCGGCGGCCATCATCAAGCCACCGAACGAAACCTTCCCCGAGAAATACAGGGGTGCAGCCACCAGCGTCGGCGCGATGACGGTGACCCAGCCGAAGCCCGCGGTGGCCCAGGTCAGGTTGGTCAGCCCGAGCACCACGCGCGACGTGGCGCGCAAGACGTCGCCGAAATGCATGGCGACGCGACGCCTCTCGTCGGCCTCGCCACCGGCCAGGGAGATGCCGTCGAGATGCTCGTTGATGCGCGTCAGCGAGAAGCGCAGTTCGCCTTCGCGCGCGTAGCGCTCGGCGTTGCGCGAGATCAGGCCGCTGCCGACCCAGTAGGTGAGCAGCGAGCCGGCGATCGCATAGGCCATCGCCGCCCACAACATGAAGCCCGGCAACACGTGGTCCTTGCCGTCGAAGAAGAGGCTGAAGTCCTTGGAGAGAATCCACAGCACGCTCGCAAAGCTGCCGAACAGCATCGCCGCCTGCAACAGACCCACGCCGAGGGTGACCGACAGATCGCACAGCTTCAGCGTGTCGTCGTGCATGCGCTGATCCGGATGGGCCCCCATCGGGCCGCTGGCCTGGAGCCAGAACGCCCGGCGCGGCTGCAGCCACAGCCCCACGACGTCATTGACCACGGCCTCGCGCAGCTTCAGCTGCAAGGTTTCTCCCAGCCACCTCTGCGCGACGTTCAAGACCAGCAGCACGCCCGCAATGACCGCGAAGACGCCGACCTGCACGACGAATTCGCTCAGGTCGCGACGCGAGATCGCATCGTAGAACGGCTTGTTCCAGCTGTTGAGCTCGATCTGCCCATACGCCGTGAGCGCGACGACCACGACGATCGCGCCCATCAGCGCGACCAGCGTTTTCGCGACCGGGGACACCCGCAAGGCGCCGAGCAGCTCGCTGACCTGACGGAAGACGCCGGCCCTTGCAGCCGGCTCGATACGGTTCTTCGGCCTCGTGCTCATCGCCACCGCGGCGCCTGACAAGCGGCGGCCGCGATGCGGCGCGCCGAGACACACGAAATGAACGCGGCGTGGCTCCAGGCCAGTTGCTTCGCCGAGGTCTGCGCGCCGCTGCGCTGGTCGAACTGTTCCGACAGATCACCACCGGCCGGCGTGTACGCGCGCACGGTGGCGAGGTAGGCGTCGCCGCGCTCGAGCCAGTGGCGTGCATCACCGCCCATCGCCGCGGCGCGGAAACAGAACTCGGCGGCGCCGAGCGTCGAGAAGTAGTACGCGCCGCCCGAGCAGTACACGTCGCCGGCGTACCGTCCCATCGCCGCGCCACGGCCTGCGGCACGGCCGTGATTGATCGGATAGGCCGCATCGAACAGCGCGTCGAGTCGTGCCAGCGTGGCCTGCATGCGCGGATCGGCCGGTCCATGCGCGGCCGGCATGCGTGGATCGGCCGCGCGGCGCATGGCCTCTGTGCCGAGGCTGTGGATCGCCGACAGGATCACCGCGATGTCCAGCGCCTTCGGACTGGGCCGGCCGTCCGGCAGCACGCGCGAACGGTAGTAGCCGCGCGCCGCGCCGCGATCGTCAGGCCGTTCGTCTCGCTCATCGACCCAGTAGCCGTCGAGCAGGCGGAGCACGGCCTGCGACTCTTCCCGGCAGCACTGCGCCTGCGCCGTGTCGCCCAAGCCCTCCAGCCATGCCGCGCCTTCGGCCAGAGCGGCCCCCGCGACGCGCAGTGTGTAGTAGTGGTGGCCGAGTTCCTCCTCCCAGATGTCGTACGACGGCTCTCGCCAGTGACGCAGCGTGAAGTCGATGTCGAAGCGAATCAGCGGCGCGACTTCCGCCAGCAGGGCCGCGTCGAGGTGCCCGCCGGCCGCCCAGCGCAGCATCGCCAGCGCGCGCAATGGCGGCCCGTCGTGCTGGGGGCGCGCCCAGCGGAGGATGTCGAGCGTGCCGTCGGGGTTCACCCGCGTCTCGGCGACGACCGCATCGCCGTGGATGCGCGCGAGGTCATGGTCCTCGCGCAGGTACTGCAGGAGTTCGGGGGCCACGCGTGCCCTGCGGCCCTGCACCGCAGCAACTGCGCGGCCGTCGAGTCCGTTCACGGCAAGGCTGAAGCGGGTGAAATCGCGCAGATGCTGCAGGGCTTCGTCGCCGATGCGTCGGTCGGCGTAGAGCAGGCGCAGCGCATCGATGACGACAGCGGAATCCCGGAACCAATGAAAGAAATAGTCCGGGTCCGGGTCGTAGTTGCCGAGGATGGGCGAGGCGACGATGGCGCCGGCAACCGGCCGTACGGTCTGGGCGAAGCCTGGGCGATGCTTGACGATCGACACCGGCGAGATGCTGGACAGCATCGCGCTCGCCGAATGGGGCAGCTGTCTTTCGAGCCAGGACTCGAAAGCCGGGTCTTGCGGGCTCGCCACGCTGAAGGTCACGGTGCAGGCGACCCGAGATGCGGGCTGCTGAAGTCCAGGCGGCGCAGCCCGGCCTGCACTTCAGGCACGCTCATGAACAGTTTCCACAGGAGGCCCGTCCGATGGTTCTCCATCATCACGACGATCGGGCCCTGGTCGATGGCGAGAAATGTCTCTGCGAACCAACCGCGCCGTTCGCAGAACGCATCGACGAAGCCGTAGTCCTTCCACAATCGCGTGCCGTGCACGGCGAGGAAATGCCGCAGAACCCGCATCACCTCGGTGGGCGCATACGGCAGGCTGGCCAGCGCGGCCGTCGGCGAAATGGTGCCGTTGTCGATATCCGGGGCGTGCGCGAGGTAGCCGTCGGGGTCGTCGCTGGCGGTCAGGCCCCAGCACGATTCGCCGTAGCCCGGGTGGTCCTGCGGATTGGCGATGCAGTGCGCACGGTTGATCTGCAGGTGGCGGCAGTTGAGATCCCAGTAGTCGGCGTAGCGATCCTTCAGGCCGTGCGGATCGAGGCCGCAGAACGAGTAGTGCGTGAAGAACAGCGGGCCGGCGTACGGCATGCCCAGCGGTATCTCGATGCCGTAGTACGACCGGCCGTTGAGGAAACCGGGCCCCGCCGCGAAGCCGCGGTGGTACACCCGCGGATCGATCGCATGGCGCGGCGCGGCCGCGGCCAGCAGGTAGGTGATGAGGCACTCGTTCCAGCCGCGCACTTCATGGTTCATCGCCCAGCCGTGGTTCGGGCTCCAGTGCCAATACAGGACGTCCCGTCCGCCCTGGGTGAACCAGCTCCACTCGACCTCGTGCCACAGCGTGTCGATGTCGCTGCGCAACCGGCGCGCCGCGGCCGTGTCCTCGCTGAAATACTGGCGCGCACAGAGCAGGCCCATGCAGAGGAACGAGGTCTCGACCAGGTCGCCCGCGTCGTCCTTGGGGCTCATCGGGATCGTCGCGCCGCTCGCCCCGTCCATGAAGTGCGGGAAGGCGCCGTGGTAGCGCCTGGCGCGAAAGAGGGCGTCCCGCATGCGTCCCAGGCGCTCCAGCGCTGCGTCCCGCGTGACCCAGCCGCGCTCCACCGCGACGATCAAGGCCATGATGCCGAAGCCCGTGCCGCCGATCGCGACCCTGTCGTCGGCCAGGTCGTCGCCCGTGGCGCCGACGAGCGTGCGGCGGTCGAGCGCCAGGCCGCTGGCGGCATCCGCGCCGTCCCAGAAATAGCGGAAGGTCTGCCGCTGCACGGCGTCGATCAAGGCGTCATCGGGCAGGGCAGCCAGTGCCCTCGGGTTCCTGTCATCCTTCAACACGAACGGCTCCTTTCGTTGTCGTCCTGGGCGTCACGTTTGGTTTCACCGAATCATCGGCCGCACCACACGGCCGATGGCCCTGCCCCGCAGCATGCCATCATTAGGCCCCTTGGGTTCTATTCGAAATCCCTGATGAGCCGCATCGACACCCTCATGGCCCGGATGACGCTGGCCGAAAAGCTGGGCCAGCTGACGATGACTGCCTCCAGCTACACAGTCACCGGGCCGGTGCTCGCGGGGGACTCCACGCAGTCGATCATCGACGGCACCGTCGGCAATCTGCTGAACATGGTCGGCGCAGGGCCCACGCACGAGATGCAGCGACTGGCCGTCGAGCAATCGCGGCTCGGCATTCCGCTGCTGATCGGCCTGGACATCATTCATGGCCATCGCACGCTCTTTCCGATCCCGCTTGCGGAGGCCGGTACCTTCGACGAAGGCCTCTGGGAGCGCACGGCGCGGGAGGCCGCGCGCGAAGGCGCTGCCGAAGGCCTGGCGATGACTTTCGCGCCGATGCTCGATGTATCGCGCGATCCCCGCTGGGGCCGCACCGCGGAAGGACCCGGCGAGGACCCTTGGCTGAACGCACGCATCGCGCAAGCCAAGGTGCGCGGTTTCCAGGGGGCCGACCTGTCGTCGGCCGAATCGCTGGCCGCCTGTGCGAAGCATTTCGTCGCGTACGGCGCGGTCACCGCGGGGCGGGAGTACGCCGCCGTGGACATCTCCGAGCGCACCTTGCATGAGGTGCATCTGCCGGGCTTCGCGGCCGCGGTCCGCGCCGGCGTCGCGACGCTGATGCCCGCCTTCACCGATCTCAACGGCGTGCCGATGACGGCGCACATCCCCTTGCTGCGCGACTGGCTGCGCGGCGAGATGGGCTGGGACGGCGTCATCGTCAGCGACTACAACGCGATCGCGGAATTGATCAAGCACGGCGTCGCCGCCGATCTCGTCGATGCCGCGGTGCTGGCACTGAAGGCCGGCGTCGACATCGACATGATGGCCGACGCGTACCGCAAGGGCCTGCCGATCGCGCTCGCGCAGGGACGGGTGACGATCGAAGAGATCGACGCGAGCGTGCGCCGCGTGTTGCGGCTCAAGGAACGGCTCGACCTGTTCGACGACCCCTACCGTCGCGGCGCGACACCGGAACCCGCGGCGGTTGTCGCCGAGCGGCACGCAGTGGCGCGCGACGCCGCGCGCAAGGCCGTCGTCATGCTGAAGAACGAGCGCGACACCCTGCCCTTGCCTGCGGCGGCGAAGGCGCTGTGCGTCATCGGCCCGCTGGCCGACGCAAGCACCGAGATGAAAGGCCCGTGGTGGGGCGCCGGCGAACACGAGCCGGCGGTCAGCGTGCTTGCCGGCTTGCGCGCCGCGCTGCCGCAGACCGACATACGCCACGCGCCGGGCGTCGCCATCGAGAGCGACGACGACAGCGGCATCGAAGCTGCCGTCGCGCTGTGCGACGGCGTCGACGCCGTCCTGCTGTGCCTGGGCGAGCGTGCCACGATGAGCGGCGAGGCGGCGAGCCGCGCCACGCCCGCGCTTCCGGGGCGGCAACAGGCTCTGGCCGAAGCGGTGACGGCACGTGCACATGCGCTCGGCATCCCCGTCGTCGCCATCTTGTTCTCGGGCCGCCCGCTCGTCGTCCCCTGGCTGTCCGAACACGCCGATGCGCTGCTGGCCGCGTGGTTCCTCGGCATCGAAGCCGGCCATGCGATCGCCGACGTGGTCACGGGCCGGGTATCGCCGGGCGGTCGCACGCCGATGAGTTGGCCGCGCGCCGTCGGGCAGTTGCCGATCTGCTTCGGCCAGCGTCCCACCGGCCGGCCGATGAATCCCGCCGACTACTTCACGAGCAAGTACCAGGACGTCGACAACACGCCGCTGTATGCCTTCGGCCATGGCTTGACCTACGGCCGGTTTTCATACGACGCGCTTCAGGCCGAGCCGCAGCGCGTGTGCGAGCAGGACACGCTGAAGATCAGCGTCAGACTGCGCAACGTCGGCGCGCGCGAGGCTGAAGAGACTGTCTTCCTGTTCGTTCGCGGCAAGCTGGGCCGTGTCACCCGGCCGCTGCTGGAACTCAAGGGCTGCGCGAAGCTGCGATTGATGCCGGGCGTTGCCGGCGCGGTGCACCTGGCGCTGCCGGCGGCCGAGTTGCGCTACCTCGGGCCGGACCTGCAGCCCCTGTTCGAGGCGGGCGAAGTCGAGATCCTCGTCGGGCCGAGTGCCGAGCCATCAGGGTTGCTGCGCCAGACCATCGCGTTGTATTGAAACCCTGGCGATCAGGGCGGCGCAAGCCTGGCGCATCGGCGCAGGGCGGGCAGTCCGGCGCGGACGAGTTGAGACGGCCCCCATCAATCCAGCGAAACGTTCGCCTTCTTGATCACATCCGTGAACCGCTTCGTCTCGCTCGCCACGAACTGATCGAACTGCGGCCGCGTTGTCGGGAACGGCTCGTACCCGAAGCTCTTGAACTTCTCCAGCACATCGGGTTCGGCCAGGCCCTTCTCGATGTCGCGCTTGATCTTCTCCGTCACCGCGGCCGGCAGCCCCTTGGGCACCGCGATCGCGTTCCACCCGATCACCTCGAAGCCCTTCGGACCACCCGATTCGCTCACGGTCGGCACATCGGGGAACGCCGCGACGCGCGCTGGCGCGGCCGCCGCCAGGAAGCGCAGCTTGTTCGCGCGCTGCAGCGGGCCGGCGGTGGCGCTGCTGCCCAGCGCGAAGGCCAGCTCGCCGGTTGCCACCGAGGTGTAGAGCTGCGTGGTTTCCTTGTAGATCACGTGCTCCATCTGCGTGCCGGTGGCCGACTCGAAGAGTTCCGAACCCAGGTGCACGGGGTTGCCGACGGACCACGAGCCGTAGTCGAGCTTGCCGGGGTTGGCCTTGGCGTCGGCGATCAGGTCGCCGATGGTCTTGTACTTGCTGTTGGTGGCAACGGTGAAGAAGAAGTAGGTCTTGAACAGCGGCAGCAGCGCGTCGAAGTCCTTGCTGGCGTCGTAGGGCAGCTTCTTGAACAGCGCGGGGTAGGCGGCCAGATGCACGTTGTCGAGCACGATGATGTCGTGGCCGTCCTTGGCGCCGCGCTTGAAGGCGTCGATGGCGATGAAGCCGTTGCCGCCCGGGCGGTTCTCGACCACCACGGGCTGGCCCCAGGCGCGCGCGAGCTTGTCGGCCACGAGGCGGGCCACGCCATCCGGGCCGCCGCCGACCGGGAACGGCGTGATGATGCGCACGGGCTTGGTGGGAAAAGCCTGTTGCTGCTGTGCCGGTGCGGCTGCGGGCAGCAGGCCGGCCACGGCCAATGCAACGGCCGCCAGGCCCAGGCCGCGGCGCGATGTCGAAACGCTCTTGCTGTTCATCCTCTGATCCTCTTGTCTTCCTCTTCGGTTGAAAAAAAGCCACCGGGCCGCTGTGCGGCTGCCGATGGCTGGGGGTGCTGTCTTCTTGTGCTGCGCGGGTGGTGTCAGACGCGTTCGAGGATCACGGCAATGCCCTGCCCCACGCCGATGCACATCGTGCACAGCGCGTAGCGGCCGCCGCCCTTGTGCAGTTGGTTCACCGCGGTGGTGGCCAGGCGTGCGCCGCTGGCGCCGAGCGGATGGCCGAGTGCGATGGCGCCGCCGTTGATGTTGACGCGCGCGTCGTCGTCCTTCAGGCCGAGCAGGCGCAGCACGGCGAGGCCCTGCGCCGCGAAGGCTTCGTTGAGTTCGATGACGTCGATCTGGTCGATGCTGAGGCCGGTGAGCGCCAGCACCTTCTGCGTGGCGGGCGCGGGGCCGATGCCCATGACGCGCGGCGCGACGCCGGCGGTGGCCATGCCGACCACGCGGGCGCGCGGCGTCAGGCCGTGCTTCGCGGCGCTGGCTTCGTCGGCCAGCAGCAGCGCGCAAGCGCCGTCGTTCACGCCGCTGGCATTGCCTGCCGTGACGGTGCCGTCGGGGCGCACCACGCCCTTGAGCTTCGCAAGCGATTCGAGGCTGGTTTCGCGCGGGTGCTCGTCCTTGTTGACGATGATCGCGTCGCCCTTCTTCTGCGGCACGCTCACGGGCACGATCTCGGCGTCGAAGAAGCCGGACTTCTGCGAGGCCACGGCGCGCAGCTGCGAGTTCAGCGCCATCAGGTCTTGCGCTTCGCGCTCGATCTTGTAGTCGGTGGCCACGTTCTCGGCCGTCTCGGGCATCGAGTCGACGCCGTACTGCGCCTTCATCAGCTTGTTGACGAAGCGCCAGCCGATGGTGGTGTCGTACACCGCGTTGTTGCGGCTGAAGGCGCTCTCGGCCTTGGGCATGACGAAGGGCGCGCGGCTCATGCTTTCCACGCCGCCGGCGATCATCAGGCCGGCTTCGCCGGCGCGGATCGCGCGGGCTGCGGTGCCCACGGCATCGAGGCCCGAGCCGCACAGGCGGTTGATGGTGCCGCCGCCCACTTCCAGCGGCAGGCCCGCGAGCAGCGCCGACATGCGCGCGACGTTGCGGTTGTCTTCGCCGGCCTGGTTGGCGCAGCCGTAGAGCACGTCGCTCACGGCCTGCCAGTCGACGTTCTTGTTGCGTTCCATCAGTGCGCGCAGCGGCACGGCGCCGAGGTCGTCGGTGCGCACGCTGCTGAGCGAGCCGCCGTAGCGGCCGAAGGGGGTGCGAACGGCGTCGCAGATGAAGGCTTGGTGGGTCATGGTGCGTTGTCTCTCTGTTTGCTTGGATGGCGTCAGGCTGCGATCGGGAGGCCGACGAGCTTCTCGAGTTCCTCGCGGCTCAGGCCCTCGACGAGGTCGACGAGCTTCAGGCCCTGCGGCGTGCATTCGAGCGTGGCGAGGTCGGAGTACACGCGCTTGACGCAGCCGATGCCGGTCAGCGGGTAGGTGCATTCCTTGACCAGCTTGCTCGCGCCCTGCTTGGTCAGCAGGTCCATCATCACCCAGGTCTGCTTCGCGCCGATGGCCAGGTCCATCGCGCCGCCGACCGCGGGAATGGCGTCTTTCTCGCCGGTGTGCCAGTTGGCGAGGTCGCCGGTGGCCGACACCTGGAACGCGCCGAGCACGCAGATGTCGAGGTGGCCGCCGCGCATCATCGCGAAGCTGTCGGAGTGATGGAAGAACGAGCCGCCCGGCAGCAGCGTGACGGGCTGCTTGCCGGCGTTGATGAGGTCGTAGTCTTCTTCGCCGGCCTCGGGCGCGGGGCCCATGCCGAGGATGCCGTTCTCGCTTTGCAGGATGACCTCGCGGCCCTGCGGCAGGTGGTTGGCCACGAGCGTGGGCTGGCCGATGCCGAGGTTGACGACGGCGCCGTCGAAGATGTCCTGCGCCACGCGGGCGGCCAATTGGTCCTTGGTGCGACGTGTGTATGCCATGTTCATGCTGCCTTCTTGAAGCCGCCGGCCTGGGTGGCGACGCGTTCGATGCGCACCACCTGGTGCACGAAGATGCCCGGGGTGATGACGCTCTCGGGGTCGAGCGTGCCGAGCTCGGCGATGTCGTGCACGGTGGCGATGGTCTTCTTCGCGGCCATGGCCATCACGGGGCCGAAGTTGCGCGCGGCCTTGCGGTAGACCAGGTTGCCCCAGCGGTCGCCGCGCTCGGCCTTGATGAGCGCCACGTCGCCGTGGATGGGGTACTCCAGCACGTACTGCTGGCCGTCGATCTCGCGGGTCTCGCGGTTGCCCGCGAGTTGCGTGCCGTAGCCCGTGGGGCAGAAGAAGGCGCCGATGCCGGCACCGGCGGCGCGGATGCGCTCGGCGAGGTTGCCCTGGGGCACGAGCTCGAGTTCGATCTTGCCGCTGCGGTAGAGCCCGTCGAACACCTGGCTGTCGGCCTGGCGCGGAAAGCTGCAGATGATCTTGCGCACGCGGCCGGCCTTGAGCAGCGCCGCGAGGCCGCTCTCGCCGTTGCCCGCATTGTTGTTGACGACGGTGAGGTCCTTGGCGCCCTGCTCGACGAGGCCGTCGATGAGTTCGCCGGGAATGCCGGCGGTGCCGAAGCCGCCGATGAGAACCGTGGCGCCGTCGGGGATGCCCGCCAGGGCATCGGCGACCGAGCGCGCGATCTTGTTGATCATGAAGCTTGTCTCCGGGGGTGAAGAAAGAAATCGAACTTGTTCGTCTAAAGAACATTTGTTCGTATAATGAATTCTAAAGAACATCACGCACCATGGCAACCCACCTGAAGAACCCCGAATCGCCCACTCCCGGCGACAGCTATGTGCAGTCGTTCGCGCGCGGTCTGCAGGTGATCCGCTCGTTCAGCGAGAGCGCGCCGCGCCAGACGCTGAGCGAGGTGGCTGCCGGCAGCGGCCTCACGCGGGCGGGTGCGCGGCGCATCCTGCTCACGCTGCAGGCGCTGGGCTACGTGGTGACCGACGGCAAGCTCTTCACGCTCACGCCGCGCATCCTCGACCTGGGGTTTGCGTACCTGTCCTCGATGCCGATCTGGAACCGCGCGGAGCCGGTGATGGAGGCGCTGGTGCAGCAGGTGCAGGAGTCGTGCTCGGCCGCGGTGCTCGACGCGACCGACATCGTCTACGTGCTGCGCGTGCCGACGAAGAAGATCATGCACATCAGCCTGGGCGTGGGCTCGCGCCTGCCGGCCTACTGCACGTCCATGGGACGGCTGCTGCTGGCCGATCTGGACGACGGCGAGGTGCGCGCCCGGCTCGAGGCTTCCCACCGCGAGGCGCTCACGAAGCACACTGTGACCGATATCGATGCGCTGATGGCCAAGGTGGCGCAGGCCCGCAGGCAGCAGTGGTGCCTGGTGAACCAGGAACTCGAAGAAGGCCTGATCTCGGTGGCCGCGCCCATCGTGAATCGCCAGGGCCGCATGGTGGCGGCCCTCAACATCAGCGGGCAGGCGAATCGCACCAGCGCGAAGGTGATGCAGGAGACGATGCTGCCGGCGCTGATGGATGCCGCGAAGAAGGTCTCACAACTGCTGTAGCGAGAAAGCGGCCCCACCCGGTGCACCCGCGTAACCGGCTTTGCCGGGCCGCCGGGTGCGCCCCCCAGTGGGGGGCGAAGGCGCTTCGGGGGGCGTCCTAGGTCTCCGAGCGGATGCCCTTCATGATGATCACGCCGCCCAGGCGTGCCGTGTCGGCGCGCATGCGCTTGGCCAGCGCGTCGGGCGAACCGGGCTGCGCCTGCCAGCCGGTCTTCAGCAGGGCCTCGCTGACGTCGGGCGAGCCGATCACCTCGACCAGCGCGGCATTGAGCCGGGCCACGGCGGCCGGCTTCATGCCTGCGGGTGCGGCCAGCGCGGTCCAGATCTCGAGGTCGGCGCCGCGCACGTCGGCGTCGCGGATCGTGGGCAGTTCGCTGGCCAGCGGGCTGCGCTCGGGCGAGGTCACGCCGATCGCCTTGACCTTGCCGGACTTCACATGCGGCATCGCGAGGCCGGGCGGCAGCAGCGCGAGCTGGATCTCGCCCGCCAGCAGGCCCGCGATCACCTGCGGGTTGCCGGTGTAGGGCTTGTGCTGCGCGGTGATGGCGGCGCGGCTCTTGAGCAGTTCCATGCCCAGGTGGCCCACGGTGCCCACGCCCGGCGTGCCGTACTTGGCGCTGCTGCCGAGGTTGCGCGTCCACAGCAGCCAGTCGGCCGCGGTCTTGCCGGTGGCGCTGCCCGACACCACGAGCACCAGCGGCGCGGTGCCGATCATGCCGACGGGTGCGAAGTCTTTCTCGGGGTCGAACGGGATCGCGGGGTTGAGCAGCCTGGCAATGGTGAGGTTGCCGTTGATCAGTGCGCCGATGGTGTGGTCGTCGGTCGCCTTCGCCACCAGGTCGGCCACGAGGTTGCCGCTGGCGCCGGGCTTGTTCTCGACCGTGACCGGCTGGCGCAGGATCTTCGACAGGGGTTCGGCAATGGCACGGGCCGCGAGGTCGGGCGATGCGCCGGCGGGAAAGCCCACGAGGATGTGGACAGGCTTGGTCGGCCATGCATCGCCGCCGGCCGCCGGGCGCTGCTGGGCCCATGCGCCCGGCGCGAACAGCGATGCGGCAACGGCTGCCGCGCCGCCTTCGAGCAGGCGGCGTTTGGTGATCGTCAAGGTGACTCCAGGGGGTTGGGATGAGGGAAGCTACTTACGTCTTACTTACACAACGTTACATGATGATGCTGCGATGCGCAAGCCCAGGTCAGGCTCGCGCAAGGTCATTCCCCTTCATTCCGGCCGCGCACGCAGCAGCTTTCGCTGCGTTGGAAACAGCGACCACCCCCAGCGCTGCTGCGCATAACCCCAGAGCCCCTGCTTGAAGAACAGCGTGACGACGATCGCGAGCAGCCCGAGCCCCAGCAGGTACCAGGTGCCGTAGTCGCTCAGGAACTTGTTGAGCGCCCAGAAGATGAGCGCGCCCACCAGCGGCCCCTCGATGCGGCCGATGCCGCCGATCACCACCATGAAGATGGCGAACGCCGTCCAGTTGACGCTGAAGGCCGCGTCGGGGCTGATGCGCAGGTTGCCCACGAAGTAGAGCGCGCCCGCGAGCCCCGCGCCGAAGGCCGCGACCCCATACACCGCGAGCTTCATGCGCGCCACCGGAATGCCTTGCGACTCCGCGGCCACCTCGTTGTCGCGGATGGCCAGCAGCGCGAGCCCGCGCTTGCTGCGCAGGAACAGGTAGACCAGCGCAATGGCCGCGACCACGCAGGCCAGCGCCATCCAGTAGGTGGTGCTTTCGCGCGTGGCCTTCTCGATGCCGCGCAGCGCGGTGAGCGTGGTGCCCGAGCCGCCGCCCACCGCCGACACGTTGGCGAAGCTGAGGCGGAACACCTCGGCGATCACCCAGGTGCCGATGGCGAAGTAGCCGCCCGACAAGCGGAACGCGACGAAGGACACGGGCACGGCGATGAGCCCGGCCGCCAGCGCGCCCAGCGGCACCGCCACGAAGGGGTTGAGGCCCGCGAAGTTGCCGAGCATCAGCATCACGTAGCCGCCGAAGCCGAAGAAGGCCTGCTGCCCGATGCTCACCATGCCGCCGTAGCCGGCGAGCAGGTTCCACATCATCGCGAAGATGAAGTAGCAGGCGATCTCGACGAACTCGCGCATCCAGCTCGATTCGCCCCAGAACGGCAGGCTGGCGGCGATCAGCACGAGCGCGATGCCGACGGCGAGCGCGATGCGGCTCGCGGCGGTGGCGCGCTCGACGGCGATGAGAGGGGGAGGCATGTTCGTCATCGCTTCATCCACGTGTCTTCGGAAAAAGGCCTTGCGGCCGCAGCACCAGCACGATCAGGAACACGATGTGCCCGAACCAGATGCCCCAGCCCGGATCGAGCCGGAAGCCGATCTGCTGCGTGATGCCGAGGATCATCGCGCCGGCCAGCGTGCCCCAGAACGAGCCCATGCCGCCGATGATCACGGCCTCGAAGGCAAACAGCAGCAGCAAGGGGCCGTCGGAGGGCGAGACCGTCGTGCGCATGCCCTGCAGTGCGCCGGCGATGGCGATCAGCACGAAGGCGATGGCGGTCGCGAAGGCGTAGACCTTCTTCGCGTCGAGGCCCATGAGTTCGGCGATCTCGCGGTCGTCGGACACGGCGCGGAACGAGCGGCCCAGTGCCGTGCGCGCGAAGAGCCATTGCAGCGCGGCGGTCGCGACGAGCGCCACGGCCAGCACGATCAGCGGCAGCACGCCGAGCGAGATCGCATCGCCCAGCGCCACGCCCTGCGTGTTCAGCCCGCCGGTCTCGATGGCGCGCGGGTCGGCCGAGAACAGTTCGAGCAGCAGGTTCTGGATGACGATCGAGAGGCCGAAGGTGACGACGAGCGAAGGCAGCGGATCCTTGCCCAGCGTGCCGTTGAGCACGTAGCGCTGCAGCGCATAGCCGAATGCGAAGGCCGCGGGCAGCACCGCGAGCGCCACGCCCCACACCATGCCGTCGCCCGCCACCGAAACGCCCGCGATGACCGCGAACGCGCCCAGGATGATGAAGTCGCCCTGCGCGGTGTTGGTGAGCCGCATGACGCCGAACATCAGCGACTGGCCAAGCGCGAACAGCGTGTAGAGGCCGCCGAGCAGCACGCCTTGGATGACGGTTTCAAGCATGGGCGGCCTCGATGCCGAAGTAGGCCTGCGAGATCTGCTCGCGCGTGAGATCGCCGGATTTCCCTTCGAGCGACACGCGGCCTTCCTGGAAGCAGTAGATGCGCTGCGAGACCTGCCGCGCCATGGTCACGTCCTGCTCGACGATGACGACGGTCATGCCCTCGCCCGTGATGGCGGGCATGGCCGCATAGATCTCGCGGATGACGATCGGTGCGAGGCCGAGCGACAGCTCGTCGCACAGCAGCACCTCGGGGTTGCTCATGAGCGCGCGGCCGAGCGCAACCATCTGCTGCTGGCCGCCCGACAGCGACGTGCCCGGCTGGTGGCGCTTCTCGGCGAGGATGGGGAACAGGGCGTACAGGCGCTGCAGGTTCCATGGGCCCTTGCGATTTGCGGTGGCGCCCATGCGCAGGTTCTCTTCGACGCTCAGGCTCGGGAACAGGCGGCGGCCTTCGGGGACCATCGCAAGGCCGCGCCGCACGATCTCGCCGGGCGGGAGCCCGCCGACAGGTTCGCCCTTGAATCGAATCGCGTCGCGCGGGGCGCGGACCAGGCCGGTCAGGCTCTTGAGGAATGTGGATTTGCCCGCGCCGTTGGCGCCGATGACGGCAACGAGCTCGCCCGGGGCGAGCGAGAAGTCGATGCCGAACAGGGCCTGGGCGTCGCCGTAGAAGGCCTTGAGGCCCTGGGTTGCGAGCAGCGGCGCGCTCATGCTTCCATCCCCATGTACACCCGCCGCACCTCCGGATCGTTCATCACCGCCCGCGGCGCCCCTTCCGCCAGCTTCTGCCCGAAGTTGATGACGAACAACCGATCCGCCAGCGACAGCAGCGCATGCACCACATGCTCGATCCAGATCATGGTCACGCCGCGCGCCTTGATGCGCTTCAGCTCATCGACCAGCACCGCGGCCTCGGGCTCGGTGAGTCCACCGGCGATCTCGTCGAGCAGCAGCAGTTGCGGCCTGGTGGCCAGCGCACGGGCCAGCTCGAGCCGCTTGCGGTCGAGCAGCGTGAGCCCGCCCGCCGGCTGGTTCGCACGCGGCATCAGGCCGGTCTGCTCCAGCACTTCATGCGCTGTCCGCCAGGCCTCGCGCTCGGTCTGCTGCCCACCGAAGCAGGCCGCGGTGACGAGGTTCTCAAACACGCTCATGTTCCCGAAGGGCTGCGGCACCTGGTAGCTGCGCCCGATGCCCGCGTGACAGCGCTGGTGCGGCCGCAGCCGCGTCACGTCGCGCCCCGCGTAGTCCACGCGCCCCGCATCGACGCGCACATCGCCCGAGATCAGATTGAACAACGTGGTCTTCCCCGCCCCGTTCGGCCCGAGGATGCCCAGCGTCTCGCCTTCGGCCACCGCGAGCGTGATGTCGTCGGTGACCTTGAGCGCGCCGTAGGACTTGCTCACGGCATGCAGTGCCAGCAGCGCCATGTCAGAGCAGCCGCAGCGTGCCGCCGGTTGGGATGCTCTTCGCCGCCTCGTTGTTCACAATGGTCAGCTCGACCTTGTACTTCTTGCCCTTGCCCCACTGGCCGAGCACCAGCGGCGTCTTGCTGACGTTCTTGAACGGGCCCTGGCCGCCCCACTTCACCAGGCCGACCACGGAGTGGATGGAAGTCGATGCAACCGCATCGCGCACGTCGCCCGCCTTCAGCGACTTCGAGCGCGACAGGGCATCGGCCGCCACCTCGAACAGCGCGTGCGCGAAGCCGATGGGCTGCGTCCACTGCTTCTTCGCGCCGGCCTCGTAGGCCTCGGCCAGCGCCTTCGCGCTCTGCTGCGTGAGGCTCGAGGTGAACGGATGCGACGGACTCCACCACACCTCGGTCGACAGGCCGTCGCCCAGGTCGCCCAGCGCCTCGATCGCGCCGGGGAACAGCAGCGCCTTGCCCAGCGTGATGACCTTGGGCTTGAAGCCCTGCTGGCGTGCCTGCGTGAGAAAGGTCTTGGCATCGGGCGGAATCACCACGCCGGTGACGATCTCGACGCCCTCCTTCTTGAAGGCCGCGATCTGCGCGCTGAAGTCCTGCGTGCCGTTCTGGAAGCGGCCGGGGTCGGTGAGCGTGAAGCCCATCTGCGCCAGCGGCTTGGGAAAGCCCAGCTCCTTGTCGCCCCAGGCGTTGCCGTCGCCGTCGTTCGGGAACAGGCCGCCGACCTTCTTGTTGGTGGCGAGCGTCTTCCAGCCGTTGGTGAAGTTGGCGATGACGTCCTCGAGCCCCCAGAACAGGTGGTACGTCCAGTTGAAGCCCTTGGCCGGGTCGCCCTTGCGGCCGAAGAACCAGGGCTGCCATGGCACCACGCTGGAGATGCAGGGCACCTCGTTGAGTTCGCAGGCGTCGCTCACCGGGTTGGCGGTTTCGGGCGTGCCGGCCGTGAGCACCAAGGCGACCTTGTCCTTGAGGATCAGGTCGTTCGCCACCTCGCCCGCGCGGTTGGGGTTCGACTGGCTGTCCTTCAGCACGATCTGCACCGCGTACTTTTTTCCACCGACGCCGATGCCGTCCTTGAAGGCGCTCTTCATCTGCTCGATCACCCACTTGTCGGCCTCGCCGAAGGGTGCGAGCGGGCCGGTCTGCGGCGAGACGTAGCCGATCTTGAGCGTGTCGGCCGCGAACACCAGCGGTGCCGCGCCCGAGGCCACGAGCGCGGCGGTGGCCTGCGTGAACTGTCTGCGATTGAATGCCGTCGTCGTCTTCATGCTTGTCTCCTGCTGTTTTTCGTGGGGTCTCTGCTACTCGAGGCTCAGCCGGCGCTCGCGCACCAGCCGGGTCCACTTGTCCTGCTCGGTGCGCAAGGTGGCCGCGAACTGCTCGGGCGTGTTCGCAATGCCGGTCAGGCCCTGCTCCTGCAGCCGCGCGGCGAAGGCGGGATCGGTCACGATCTTTCGCACCTCCGCCTGCAGCCGGTCGACCACGGGGCGCGGCGTGCCGGCGGGCGCGAGCATGCCGACCCATGAATTGACCTCGAAGCCCGGGTAGCCGCTCTCGGCCACGGTGGGCGTGCCGGGGTAGGCGGCCACGCGCTGCAGGCCGGTCTGCGCCAGCGCATGGAGCCGGCCCGACTTGACGTGGGGCTGCGCGAGCACGGCCGAGAGGAACATCATCTCGACCTGCCCGCCCAGCAGGTCCTGCTGGGCCGGACCGCCGCCGCGATAGGGAATGTGCGTGATGAAGGTGCCGCTCACCGCCTTGAAGTATTCGGCGGTGAGGTGGTTGCTCGACCCCGGGCCGACGCTCGCATAGTTGAAGCGGCCGGGCTGCGCCTTGAGCAGGCTCGCGAAGGCCCTGAAGTCCTTCGCCTCGACCTTCGGGTTGACGACCAGCACCAGCGGGTTGCTGGCGATCTGCGTCACGGGCTGCAGGTCGCGGGCGATGTCGAAGCCGAGCTTGGGGTAGACCAGCGGATAGGTGGCGTAGCTGTCGAACACCATCAGCAGCGTGTGGCCGTCGGGCGCGGCCTTGGCCACTTCGGCCGCGGCCACGGTGCCGCCCGCGCCGCCGCGGTTGTCGATGATCACCGGCTGGCCGAGCACCGCCTGAAGGCGCGGCTGCAACTGGCGCGCCACCATGTCGACGATGCCGCCGGGCGGAAAGCCGATCACCACGCGCACCGGCCTGGTGGGCCAGGCCTGAGGCTGGGCCTGGGCCGGGCCGATGGCGCCGAGCACGCCGATCAGCAGCGCGCAGGCGGCGAGGATTCTTGCAACGGGCAGGTGCATGTCGTTCTTTTCGGGGTTGTGGTTGTTCAGCGCACGAAGTGCGGCGGTATCTGTGCGTCGACGTTCACCCACACGCTCTTGACCTGCGTGTATTCGCGCATCGCGTCGAAACCCATCTCGCGGCCGTAGCCGCTCTGGCCGACGCCGCCGAAGGGCGAACCGGGGTTCACGCGCTTGTAGCTGTTGATCCAGACCATGCCGGCGTGCAGGTCGCGCGCCACCTTGTGGGCGCGTTGCAGGTTGTTGGTCCACAGGCCGCTGCCGAGGCCGTAGTCGGAGCCGTTGGCGATCTGCATCGCTTCTTCGTCGCTCTTGAAGGTGAGCACGGTGACGAAGGGGCCGAACACCTCTTCCTGCGCGACGCGGTCCTTGTAAGACCTGGCGCGCATCACGGTCGGCTCCAGGTAGCAACCCTTCGCAAGATCGCCGCCGGGCGACTTGCCGCCCGCGAGCAGCTCACCGCCCTCGCCTTGCGCGACCTCGACATAGCCCAGCACGCGCTCGCGGTGCTGGGCGCTGGTGAGCGGGCCCATCTCGGTGTTCTCGTCGAGCGGGTTGCCGAGACGGATCGACTGGGCGAGCGGAATGAACTGCTCGAGGAAGGCGTCGGCGATCTTCTCGTGCAGCATGAGCCGCGAGCCCGCGATGCAGGCCTGCCCCTGGTTGTGGAAGATGGCCCAGGCGCTGCCGTTGACGGCGGCCTGCAGGTTCGCATCGTCGAACACGATGTTCGGGCCCTTGCCGCCGAGCTCGAGCTGCACCTTCTTCAGGTTGCCCGCGCTGGCCTGCACGATGCGCCGGCCCGTGGCCGTGCTGCCGGTGAAGGCGATCTTCGCGATCTCCGGGTGCTCCGCGATGTACTGGCCCGCGACGCTGCCGAGGCCGGGCAGCATGTTGACCACGCCGGGCGGCAGGCCCGCCTCGGCCATCAGCTCGGCGATGCGCAGCGATGAGAGCGGCGTGATCTCGGCCGGCTTCATCACGATGCAGTTGCCGGCCGCGAGCGCGGGCGCCATCTTCCAGCTCGTGAACATCAGCGGGAAGTTCCATGGCACCACCTGGCCGACGATGCCGACCGGCTCGCGCAGCGTGTAGTTCAGGAAGCCCTCTTCGACCGGGATGGTCTCGCCCTGGAACTTGTCGGCCATGCCGCCGAAGTAGCGAAAGCACGCGGCGGTGCGCGGCACGTCGAGCCGGCGCGAGTCGCGAATGGGATGGCCGGTGTCGAGCGATTCGAGGCGGGCGAGTTCCTCGGCGTTGGCCTCGATCAGGTCGGCGAGCCTGAGCAGGATGCGGCCGCGGTCGGCCGCGGCCATGCGGCTCCACTTCGGAAAGGCGCGCTTCGCGGCGGCGACGGCCTTGTCGACATCGGCCTGGCCAGCGAGCGCGACGTCGACGATGGGCGTGTTGTCGTGCGGGTTGAGCGTGGCGAGCGTCTCGCCGGATTCGGCGTCGACGAAGCGGCCGTCGATGAAGAGCTGGTGGCGGATGGGCGTACGCAGGCCTGCCGCGGCGGCAATGTCGGTGGGCTTCATTTTTTGCATTCCTCCATCTCCCCTTGGGAAGAGGGTTGGGGTGAGGGGGCGGCGGTGGCACGAACACCACCCTCACCCCAACCCTCTCCCGCTCGCGGGAGAGGGAGCCATTCAGAACTCGACCGGAATCTCCGGGCTCTCGCCCTTCTGGATCTCGTACACCAGGCTCGGCGAGCCGTTCTCCCACACCAGCAGCATCGAGCGCTTGGGGCTGAAGCCCTGGTGGCGGCAGTAGGCGGGCATGGCGGCCATGTCGCCGGCCTTC